>OOBN01000003.1_pt1 | contig 309426 bp, 234 predicted proteins | sample 1671091 | NCBI WGS metagenome assembly OOBN01 (sample SAMN06348121, study PRJEB24527) | human gut metagenome | biome: human gut; feature: ankylosing spondylitis patient; material: feces | host: Homo sapiens | place: China | collected 2015-10 | reverse complement strand
CGCTTCGGATACTCGTTGCAATACGACTTTCATGGTTCCCTACAGTACAACGTGTACAGTCACCAGCCGATAACGTACGCAACCGACTGGTGACTGGCAATATCTGCACTGCAGTTCATCGTTTACCACTTCATTCGACGACGAACACCAGTTCCGTACGGCCGTTATTGCCATTGTCGTTCTTGCCCATGATGGATCCTTTCGCTCATTCGCCAGCCGGATTGCCGGCGATATCAATGAGCTTCGCATCATGGGACCAGTCCTAGGTCGCTTGACAAGCGACAATATACCACGTATCGGCAGCAAGTCAGGAGACAAGCGTACCGCTCCGCATCATTGCCCAAGCAACGGCTGCTCGTATCGGAACAACATCTCGTTAATAGTGAATACATCAAACATCTCGTGGACGATGAAGAATTCCACGATCACATCGAATTTCACGCTGTGCGACAGCGCATACCCGGCGCACGCCAATATATCTTGCGTCTCGTCAATATTCAGCCGTAAGACAATGGCCAGTGCCAGAACCGTTTTCTTGCTGGGCATATAGCCATCGCCACAGCGAATTTTAGAGAACAGTTTACGATTGATATTCGCTCGTTTATATACGTCCACGTCGGAATATCCTTTGGCGTCGATAAGCCTGTCCGTCGATTCGACCACGGCGTTGTCGTAGGGGTTGCCCTTGCGCGACAGCGATCTTTTGATGCCGAACACGTCGAGTGGCTCGTCGATCCCCGTGTTGTCGAACCCGCTGCCCCGGTCGGTGTGGAACACCTGGACGTCCGTCAGCGGGAAGTCGAGGGTGGCACGCACCCAGGCCTTGCCGTCCATTCCGTTCAAACCTTCCGGAAATGCAATCCGTTCCATCCTCCCCCGTACCTTTTAAGTGCCTCAACGACGCTGGTCAGCCAAAACGGTCCCGAAGGCATGGAAGAATCATGAAAACATGACTACCATCATCATGCGCACCTGCGAAGGTGACATGCGCATGATGCTTCTTCTTTGGGATGTGACATCAGGAAACAGATCACTGAAGATTGTTGAAATTCCAATCAAAACCGCTCCAAGGACGCTGAACAATCCCGATTTTCCCGAAAAATAGAATCCCCGAGGCCGCAGGGTGTCACCTTATCCAAAATCTCCGGCATAGGCAATTATTCTTTTTTTCTAATGGTTTCCAGGAAATAGAGAAAGACAAAATGACCGATGTCCAACGGAGACAGGAAAAGACGAAAATGGGGATGCGTCGTCGCCTGCAAGGACGCGGACGGAAGGATCGTCTCCTGGCAGGCCCGATACCAGAGTCCCGTCAATCCCAGGCAAAGAATCTACCGCCGATTCGGATTGGAATTCCTGACCGAGGCGTACCGCTGGCTCGACGAGGAGCACGCGCTCGTCATCGACCATAAAAAGGGAATCCGCAAGTGGACGCACCCGTCGGCGAGGACGATGCACGGCAGGGTCCTGTTCTCCTCATACGCGACACGTTTCGTCGCTGACCTGCGGAAGAAGGACGGATCGGAGCTGAGCGGCAGAAGCAAGCGGATCCAGAAGGCGGCGTTGGACAAACTGCTCCCCTGGTTCGGTGAGACGCCCATGTACGACATCACAGAGGAATTCGTCAACGAATGGTATGCGAAGGCGTGCGACGAGGTGCGTCCCTCCGCGCTTGAGCACGCGGTCTGGCTGCTCAAGCGCGTGATGAGGGCCGCGACCGAGAGGCAGCCGGACGGAGGTCCGCCGCTATTGTCCTCGAATCCATGCAATCTCGTCCCAAGGAAGAGACCGTCCAAAAGACGCGAGCAGGCGCCGATGACCAAACAGGAGATCGACACGCTGGTCGAGGGTTTCCCGGAATACTACCGCATGTCAATCCATCTCGCGCTGCTGGTGGGCGGGCTGCGCATCGGAGAGGTCTGCGGACTGCAACTCAGGGACATCGACCTCGAACACAGACTGCTGTACGTGCGGCATTCCGTGACGCAGGGTCCGGACGACCTGGGCGAATACCGACTCGACGAGACGAAGACCCCGGAAAGCCACCGAGTCGTGCCCATCCCCGCCCCGGTCTGCCGTCTCATCAGGGAACATATCGACAGGTTCTGTCCCGACAGGGATCCCGACACGATGCTCTTCCACGCGGTCAGGCACCCGGAACGGGTCCTGAACCCGACGACGATCCAACGGCAGTTCCGCACCGCGAGGAAAAGAATCAACCGCGAGGACGTAACGTTCCACTCCCTGCGCGCGACACACGCGACGATGTTCATGATCCAGGCGGCACGCTGCGCGAGACCATGGACGAGCTCGGCCATGTGGACGTCGACGTGGCCGTCCGATGCTACCAACGCGTGGTGCCGAGACACAGGCGCGACGTCGCCGAACGTCTGGCGCTCGAATACCTCCCCGCCGAGGACCCGGCCGGCATCAAGGCGCAGATAGCCCAGAAGGAAGAGGAAATCGACCAGCTGCGACAGACCGTCGCCGGACTCCGGAGAAGACTGGAAGAGCTCGAAGACGACGGAGACGGGCGGAGCCAGTCCGGATAAGCATACCCAAAACCGAAAAACCGAAATAATGAAAAACCAAAACCGGTGGAGACCGGCATCAAACGGAACAGGCCCACGCATCTAAGCGTTGCGGCATCTGCCGTCGCAACACTTAGATACGTGAGGCGTTATCCGAAAATCATCTCGACCTGTGCCTGAGTTTCGGCTTTTCCTGCCCTGGAGGAACGATGGCACGCTGATAGGAGTAATGCTCGCACACATGTTGTCTCTGTGCGGGAGACATGTCGTATGCCTTGTTCGCCGGTTGCGCATACTCACCAAGATGGGCCAGATCATTCGACATGGTCAACGGTTCGGACAACGGCTTGACGATTCTCCTGAACATATCCTCAAGGGGACGCAGGTCGTTTCGTTGCATCCCCGCGATCGAGGCTTGATCGTTCGTCCTTTTGTCGATGAGTCCCCAATCAAAATGCCAGCCGGCCTCGCGCGCGATGATCTCCCAGAAAATGCGTTGCATCCGCCCGTTGCCCTCACGGAACGGGTGAAGGATGTTGAAGTTGTTGTAGCTGACGCTCAGACGCTTCACGAATTCTTCATGACCGAGGCCTTTGAGAAGATCGTCACCGCGAAGCACCCCCTCGGAGTAGTGCACCCCTATGCTAAACAGCTCCAACGGTCGGAAGGGAAGCCCCTCGCCCTTGCCCATGTCGATGGTTCGTATCTCCCCCGCCCAGTCGTACACGTCCTGGAAGAGGAACCGGTGTATGCGGCGAAGCTGTTCCAGCGTCCCCTCCGCAGGTGGGAGATTCTCTCTCAGAATGGCGGCGCGGGCGGAGCAGAGATCGTTCTCCGCAGCCGCCAGCGCATCCTTGTCCGTGGCGCCCACAAGGTTCCGCAGCACGTTCGTTCCTGGAATCAGGTAGGGATCGAAGACACGCGCCATCGTCACTCCAATCCGTAACGGCGACGGGTGCGGGAAAGAAGCTCGGCGCTGCCGATGCTCCCCCGCGCATATTCTCCGGCATCGCGTATGAAGGCCCTCGTCACGTCACCGCCTTCCAGCCGCACGGACTGCACCGACAGTCCGACGTTCTCCGTGCGGCGGCGCATCTCGGATTCAGATATCGTTCCGAACATTGCACCTCCTTTTCTCTTTAGATTCTAGCAAAACCGACGGCCCTTAGACGGAGCCGCGCCTGATTCCGCTCCTAAAGTCCTTCATTCCAGTCGCAATCCTTTCGCCAGATGCCACGCATGACACGTCAGGCACGCCACCGCACCGTCATCGCCCAGAAGGAGCGAAGCTCCGGGACGAGGTGGGAAGGCTCAGGAAGATCCTGTTGGAACGGGATACCGGAACCGGGGAAAACCGGGAAACCGTTTTACCTAAAAACCGAAATACCGAAAGAACTACATACCGAAAAACCGGGATATGGAAACACTGGAAAACCGAGACAAGGAGAAACCGATGAACGAGAAGACCCGCGAACCGATGGTGATCGCGCTTTGAGACTGCTTATATCGTTTTGGACGGAATGAGCGTCAATCAGAAAGTTATGTATGATGGTTTCGCTTATTTATCTCTGTAAGGAGAATCCCATCTCATACAAGACAGTATTCGGCATGGACGGTTTCGATAGACATGACACCGATGGAGGCAACCAAACCGCGGATTCAGCCAGCGATATAAAGGTGTATCCTGAGTCCGCTTCGGGATGTTTGATTAACGACTTGGGCAAGTTGCTGAATATGAATCCGGATTTCTATAGACGACGGATCCGCCGCATTAGGACGGCCGCGATTGCCGTCGGGCTGAGTGCCATTTGCCTGATTGCCATTTTCTTGATTCCAGATGATTCGAATCCGGTTTTCCAGAATTTCTTCAGCGCACTGTTTGGTTTCTTCCTCGGGTTGGCCTCTTCTGTATATGAGAAATTCCGCAAATGGGCCGACCGAGTTAATCAGACCATGAAAGACGCTGAAGGACGTATGCCGATATGGGAAGCCATATATAAGAATTCCATATTCTACGATGAATGTTTTATAACGCTTCCGGCAGCACGCGTATCCCCAACCTGGGCACAAAGAGCATGGATTAAAATCAGATTCCCCTCATTGTCGCGCAAGTGGCATAAGTATTTTCGCAACGGAATGGCTGAACCAGGTTTGAAACCATTACCATTTCCGCTTATCTATGACTCTTCGCAGAGTGAGCAAAAGAAGTTCTCGATAAGATGGCGCCATTGGTTCAATAAGAGGGAATGCAGAAAGCAGCTTCATTACCTGGAGTCGCTGAGCCGATGCATCTTCATACTCGAACCGTATCAGGCGACTCTTGATTATCTACTGGACTATTCGGATAAGATCCTCGGGGAGAAAATTCGTCAGGATAAAATCCTAAAGGGATATCTTCAGCCTGTCGGAGGAATCTACATTTACCAAAAAATGTAGGTAAATGACGCATGCCAAGATACCGGAATACGGAAATACCGAAAAAACGAGATAACGGAATCGGTTTCAGCCCCGGAATCCATCACCGTACGCCCCTTACCGAAGAGATAGTCGAACAGCTTCTGGCGAGGGGCAGAACTGTCAACAGCAGCAAGCACCAGACCATGCTTGCCATCGCTGCCATTAAAAATGACGACACGGACGACATCGTACAGAAGAAAATACAGATGACCGCAAAGTTCGTGGACGACTTCGCGACGGTTGCCAGGACATAGGCGAACGGGCAGTCCCAGCCCTCGCTCAACGCCTCCACCGTGATGATGAACCGTATCGGACATTCCTCGGACATGAGATCCACGTCTTTGAGCTCGTCCACGTTGCCGGTGTTGTATGGAGGATCGATGTAGATGCAATCCACTTTGCCTTCGTATTCGGGCAGCAGGGCCTTGAGTGCTTCGAGATTGTCCCCATGGATGACCATGTTGCCGCAATCGGATCCACGCGAATCCAAAACGCTCTTTTCAGGGATGCGTTCGAGTACACGGTACGGCACTTGACGGTGGTATGCGACCACCTTGTTCTTCCCCATCCACTCCAAAGTCGGTGCTTTCGGCCTAATGGCTCATATGCCCCCAGGACCCTCGTGATCAATTCCGGCACTCTTGCCATCCCCGTCTTGCCGGGCAAGGTTCTGCCGCAGCGTGTCGCCGAATCTGTCCAGCAGATCCGCCCTGTTGCGGATCGGATTGGACGTGCGAAGGGCCTTGCCCTCCCTGATCCTGCGAATCGTTCCGATGCGCTTCGTGAGCTGGTCCCGGATTGCGTCGAGGCGTTCGGGCGCGAACATGCGCATGCGCGACAACTCGTGCGCCACCTCGTCGGGCCAGTCCGACAGGGCGTCCAGGTCGAACCGGCCCCAATCCTCCACAAGTCTGAGCTGCCGCAAAGCTGAGGGCTTGCCGGTCGCGGTATAGAACGGCTTGGCGAACCAGTCCCGGCCGTCCACATCGAGCTCGCCGCTCCACAGGCTCGCTCCCGTGTCGTAGATCGGGGCCGGACGGACCTCAAGGGTCTCGATGTCACGGATCAGACCGAAGTTGTTGTAATGCCGGTCAGTGTTACGCATGAGGTAATCGACCACGAGCCAATCGTCCGTGGCGCCGCACACGGTGCGCTCGTCAGCTCCGAAGCCGGCGGCGGCACGGATCCACTGGTCATGCGAATTGAGTCCATTGATGGTTCTGGCGGATTGGAGCACTTGCCAGGCGGAGACCAGTTCCTCATGGCTGGTGAGCATGTCCTCGCACGTGCAGACCAGACGGTTGCCGTTGCGTGCCGGGGAATACCGGACGGCCGGAACGCCCAATCGCATGCAGAGCCTCGAGGCGATGACCTCGTTCATGGGCTCCTGGCCAGTACGGCCCGACTTGACGAGCAGTCTCCTGCCGGTGGCCCTGTCGATCGTCCAGCGTTTGGGAAGATCGCCGCCAGTGGACACGTCGGGGACGTTGAGGCTGATGTCATGGGACGACGAGTACGAGGTGAGCAGGATCTCGCCCAGCGCCTCGTCGAAGGGATTGTCGAAGAAGTTGACGTCCTTCCATTCGGCCGGGTCATCCTCGCGTCTGACCCAGTACTGGTCCGACAGGCTCAAACCGTAGGTCCGGTCGAGCAGCTCCCCGGTCGATGCCACGCCAAGCGATTCGAGCACGCGGCGGATGCCGTCGCGGGTGGAGGGGATGGCGGGACCTCCACCATTCGTCGATCCTCTTGGCATACAGCGCGCTCTTGCCGTGCGTGGTGAACTCCAGGGGCAGACGATCATGGTCAAGGACCTCGCCAGAGGAGCACGCGCGACCGGACTCGGGATCGTATTCGAACGCAAGGACCGGATGGTCCCCGCACATGATCAACTTGCGTGGCATGATTCCGCCCCCTCCAAACTTGGTCTTTAAAGATTCTACAGGCACGAATTACGCGCGAGACGGCGTCCCGTTTCATGACGCGATGCATGGATATGGGCCACTTCCGCAAATCGCAAGCCTCGGCGATGACGCCGACAACTGATACGGTAGTCATATTGGTTTCCCAAAGGTAAAGAGGCATGACCATGGGATTGTTCGACTTCGCTAAGAACTCTTTGGGTGACGTGCCGTCCGGCTTCGGCGGTCGGGACGATATCGCCAACCATCTTTTCAACGACCGATGAAAAGGCCCCGGTTGAAGGCTATGGCATGATGACACGAGCGTGGGGACATTTATGACCGAAGGATACTCGCATAAAGCGGCACACATCGTTGAGCATATCATTCTCGCAATCGCGCTGATCTGGGCTGGAGGCTGCACTCTCATATGGGTGCAAACGGATATGTCGCATCGCATCGTGAACGCGAAATCCGCTAACGGCACCTGCGAAGTGATCATCAGCGAACTCGGCTCGCCCATATTCTTCGGCCCAAGCAGCATCACGGTCAAAGTCTCTTGGGACACCGATCCCGGTGTTATCGGTTCCGAGAACGTCACGGAAATCAAAACGGATCTGCACAACGACGGCAAATCATTAGGCTCGGGCAACTTCACCGTCACCTGGCACGGCAACATCCCGACCGTCACCACCCATGGCGAGGAACAGCCGGACCAAAGCTACACATTCAACTGGAAATAACCGCTCCGAACATCATGTCTCTCCCGAGAGTAGTCCTCACAACCGGGCAGGTCCCACAAGGAGCATAGCTCATGCACCCAACGTCCGGTCTCAAGCCCATGAGACACTTAAGACCATGACTACCATCATCATGCATACCTCTGAAGGTGACATCAAGATCAACCTGTTCGACGACAAGACCCCGGAAACCGTGGCTAACTTCCTTGGCCTTGCCACTGGCGAGAAAGAATGGGCCGACCCGTTCACCGGCCAGCCTTCCCATGAACCGTTCTACGATGGTCTGACCTTCCACCGCATCATCAAGGATTTCATGATCCAGGGCGGCTGCCCGCTGGGTACTGGCACCGGCGGCCCGGGCTACAACTTCGATGATGAAATCGTTCCAGGCCTGACTTTCGATCGCCCGTACCTGCTGGCCATGGCAAACGCCGGCCTGCGTCGCGGCGCGGACGGCAAGATCCACGGCACCAACGGCTCCCAGTTCTTCATCACCACCGTGCCGACCGAATGGCTCAACGGCCATCACACCATCTTCGGCGAAGTCGCGGATGACGAGTCCAAGGCCGTTGTCGACAAGCTCGACTCCGTGGCAACCGACCGTTCCGATGCTCCGCTCGAGCCGGTCGGCATCACTTCCATCGAAGTGCTGAAGTAAGTTCCGCATCAACAAGCTTCATGGCAGAACAATGAAAAGCCCCTCACTCGAGGGGCTTTTCATTATCTCCGAGAGAATCTGTAGCAGTTCAAATGAGTCTCACGACCCACTAATCGTGTCAGATTTTACGTAAGCGAGGTTCGGCGGAATCCTTGGCACCGGTGATTCGGTACACATCGAACACGCCTTCAATCTTGCGCACTGCGGCAAGCAAAGTGTTCAAATGCTGGGGGTCGGCCATTTCGAAGCTGAACTGGCTAGTGGCCACACGATCGGTTCCCGTAGAAATGGAACCGGAGATGATGTTCACGCCATGGTCGGAAAGCACGCGAGTCACATCACTCAACAAGTGCGGGCGATCGAGTGCCTCCACCTGAATCTTGACCATGAACACGCCCTTGGTGCTGGTCCACTGCACGTCGACCACACGTTCCGGCTGGCGTTTCTGCAAGTCCAGCATGTTCTGGCAGTCCACACGATGCACGGACACGCCCTGATTGCGGGTGATGAAGCCAATAATCTGGTCTCCCGGCACCGGCATGCAGCATCGGGCAAGCTTGACCCAAATGTCTCCCACGCCTTTGACGGAAATGCCCAGCGAACTAGTGGTCTTCTTGGTGCGTTCCACCTGCTTGAGCGGCAACGCCTCCTGTTCTACTTCTTCGTTCACTTCGTCACTGCCCGCATCTCGAACCAGATGCGAGATGACGTTCTGCGTGGAAATCTGACCCTCACCGATTGCCACGAACACAGCCTCGGCATTGGCAAGATTCAACTCGTCAGCAATGCCGACCAACGCTTCGGGAGTCAACAATGTTGCGATCGGAAGGTTGCGCTTGCGCATGGCTCGCGTCAGCTCATCACGACCTTCTTCAATGGCTTCGGTTCGGCGTTCCTTGCTGAACCATTGACGAATCTTGTTACGGGCTTTCGGGCTTTTCGCAAAGCTCAGCCAGTCACGAGACGGACCAGCAGATTCGGACTTCGACGTAAGCACTTCAACGGTATCGCCATTTCCAAGCTTGGTGTCGAGCGGCACCAGACGGCCGTTCACACGAGCGCCCATAGTGCGATGACCGACCTCGGTATGCACCGCATAGGCGAAATCAATCGGCGTCGCCTCGGCGGGAAGCGACACAATCTTGCCTTTCGGCGTGAACACGTAGACTTCGGCGGCGCCCAAGTCTTCCTTCAGAGAGCCCAGGAATTCGTTGGAATCCGGAGTTTCACTCGTCCAGTCGGCAAGCTGCTGAATCCACTTGAGATTATCGGCCTCGTTCAACTCCTGATTCTCGCCACGCTTGCGATCGGACTTATCAGGCGAGCTCAACGCGCGACCGGCCTGACCATTCTCCTTGTACTTCCAATGCGCGGCGATGCCGAACTCAGCGCGACGGTGCATGTCCCACGTACGAATCTGAATCTCGACAGGCTTGCCGCCAGGACCGACCACCGTAGTGTGCAGGCTCTGATACATGTTGAGCTTCGGCATGGCAATGTAATCCTTGAAACGACCTGGAACAGGGTTCCAACGCGCATGCACCGCACCCAACGCGGCATAACAATCCTGAATCGTATCGACGATAATGCGTACACCCACCAAATCGTAGATATTCGCAAAATCATGTCCGCGTACGATCATCTTCTGATAAATCGAGAAATAATCCTTTGGACGCCCCGTCACATACGCCGAAATGTTCTGCTCGTCAAGATCTTCGTTGATCTCAGCAAGAATCTGCTTCAAATACACGTCTCGCTGGCCCGCACGACGTGCGACAAGCACCACAATTTCGTTATAGATCTTCGGATAGAGCACTTTGAAGCTGAGCTCTTCCAATTCGGTTTTGATGGCGTTCATGCCAAGACGATTGGCAAGCGGCGCATACACGTCGAGCGTTTCATGCGCTTTCTTCTGTGCGCTCGGTGCTTTGACGTAACGCCACGTACGCGCATTATGCACGCGATCGGCAAGTTTGACGACCAGCACGCGCACGTCACGACTCATCGCGACCACCATCTTGCGAATGGTTTCGGCTTGTGCGGAATCACCATATTCCATCTTGGAAAGCTTGGTGACACCATCAACCAGACCGGTCACGGTGTCTCCGAATTCAGAACGACACTCGTCAAGCGTGTAGTCGGTGTCTTCAACTGTATCGTGCAGCAAGCCGGCGGCCACGACCAACGGCCCCATGCCAAGGTCCGCAAGAATCTGCGCCACAGCCAACGGATGGATGATGTACGGCTCACCCGATTTGCGCCGTTGTGAAGAATGCTGCTTGACCGCACGCTCATAAGCACGTTCAAGAATGCTCATATCCTCATCAGGATGATGGTATTCGCACATCTTCAGAATCGGCTCAAGCGGATCAAGCGGATTCGTGCTGATCTCACAGCCCAACATTCGGGCAGAATGAACCTCGTGCTCAACGTCTCCCATCGTCCACCTCCTCGCTCGCAATGCTCCCTATACTACCCGCGCCTCACCGTGCATCCGAGGCATCCGACCGCGTGTTGCACGACCAAATACCCCCGAAACCATTGAGATGTCAGCGTTTGCCGATTCCTCTGCGACTAAGCCAGTGCGTTCAGCTCAGGAAGCCACGCCTGTGGAACCAAACCCACGCTCAGCGCGATCCGACCCAGGCAGCGTTTCCGCCTCGATGAACGTCGCTTCGACGTAACGCTGAATAACCAGCTGCGCGATACGGTCTCCCGGATGGAACGTCACGGTGTGTTCCGGATCAAGATTGATCAGCGGCACCTTGATCTCACCACGGTACCCCGCGTCGATGGTTCCCGGCGCATTGAGCACAGTCACACCCTGCTTGACGGCAAGACCGGACCGTGGATGCACCAGAGCCACGTAACCCGCTGGAAGGGCGATCGCCACTCCTGTAGGCACCAGTGCCCGCTGGAACGGCTTCAGCGTGACTTCCTCCGTAGTGCGCAGATCAGCGCCAGCGTCACCGGCATGGGCATAATACAATTCCGCCGGATGGTCAGGATCCAGCGACTTTACCAGAACCTCGACGTTTTCCGGTTCGTTATATGCTTCGTCGAACGCCATCAGGCAGCGCACTCCTGACACACCGGCTGACCGTCGTCAGTGGTGTAGGCAAGCTGGCTACGGTGCTTCACCAGGAAGCATTCGGAGCAGATGAACTCGTCACCCTGCATAGGAATGACGGTCACCGAGGCGTCCTCATTGCTGAGGTCCGCACCGGGCAGCTCGTAATCTTCGGCGATGGCGTTCTCGTCATCGTCCATATCGTTGGAAGTGTTCTGGGAGCTCTTGCCCAAAGCCTGGAGCGACTCCTCGTCCTCGTCTTTGTTGCGCGGGGAATCATAATCCTGTGCCATCGAGATTCCTTTCGTCATCTATGGTGCTTATGCGCCATAGGATACATGACTTTTACCCCGCATAGGATACACGAATCGAAATACTCGTAAAATCCGACACGTGGGGCACAATGGAATAAACAGAAATTCTTGAAGGAAAGTGGTGTGTTGTGCCTGGGAATTCACTCGAGGAAGCGCGGTTCGATCATGTCAGCGACACCGGTGAACTCGTCTTTGTTTCAGGTGCCGGAAAGTTCGCTGTAAAGATCGACGAAGCGCTTGAAAGAGCCATTTTGGAGGCCAAGCAGATTCGTTCCGAAGTACAGGAGGAACAGAAGACACGCATCCCACCCACCCTGCCGATTTCGCAAATTCAATCGTTGATTCGCGCTGGCGCCGATCCCGCGCGTGTCGCGGAAAGATATTCGTTAAGCGAAGCGCTTGTTCGGCGTTTCTCGGCTTCGGTCGAAACGGAAAAGCAATATGCGATCGAGCAGTTTCTCGCCGTTCCAGCGCCGAAGGAAAGCCGCGTACGCACGCTTTCCGAACTGATCGAACGCACTTTTGCGGCAGCGCGGGTGCGCTTGGAAGATGTGACTTGGAAGGCCACCAGACTTGGCTTGGAGCCTTGGAAAATCAGCGCTCAGTTCGTCTCCTCCGGTCACAATGTCTGCGCGGAATGGTCGTGGAACATGCACGACAATGCCGTAAGCTGCCTGAATTCCGCAGCACGAAAACTCATTGGAGAACAGGACACGTCGAAAGAAGGACACGCCGAGAAACACGCCGATGAAAATTTTCTCGTGTCACTGAATCTTCCCGGAAATTCCGCACGGTCGGCGCGTATCGAGCAAACGGTGTCCGCATGGAACACGCCCGAGCCGTCCATGCCTGCGGCCCGTCCCGCGGCAGCGCCTTCCGTTCCGATCGCGCCAATCGGCGGCGTGTCTAATGAATCCGACACGCCTGACACGCCGAACGCGCCAGCCATCGCATCCGACTTGCCTCTGCCGAGCCGACCGGAGAACCCTGCTGCAGGAGCCAATACAGCCAGCGCAACAAACACCGACACACGCAATACCGTTCCATCCACGCCGGAGCCTGCTTCGAACATGGCGAACGAGAACCAGACACTTGACCCGCATAGCCAGAACACCACCAAATCGAAGCGGCGTGCCGGACGTTCCGCCGTGCCAAGCTGGGACGAAATCCTGTTTGGCGACTGAAGTTAGGCCACGTCGATCAAGCAGGGAATGTCGGATTCGAGCATGGTGAGCGACCCGTGCACGCTTGGCAGGTGCATCGCCTTTTCTGCTTGCGTACGTGAGTCCACAATAGTGACGGCTTTGGCGGCCGATACGATCACATCGCCGATCATCGGTTCGACGCGAGCTTCCACCGGCCCATACACGCCTTCATCCATTGCCTGCGAGCGCGTGCGCACCTGCGCACGGTCCTCCAGCACGCTGCGCCATCGTGTGGCGATGCCTTCTGGATTCTCGCCTTGTTCCGCGTAGAGCATGACGCAACGCGGTTCACCGCCGACATGGGCGACGCCCTGCATGAGCCGCTGATCCTGTGCAATGTCAATCACGGATTCGGGATCAGTGGTGATCATACCGTGGTCCGCCACAATCACAATCAATGTGCCTTTGGGCACGCTGCGGCGGAGAAGGCCGAGCTGAGCGTCAACACGCTCGTACGTGCCAATCCATTTGTCGGAATCCCAACCGTAATTATGCCCGACCTTATCGGTATCACGCAGGTACAGGTACGTCAGTCCGGGCGTTTTTGCCGCTTGCGCCGCGGCTGCAATCCGTTTTCGCGGATCATCGTTGGAAATGTAGTCGCTGCCCCGTAACGCCGCCTGCGTCAACGCGGAAAAGGCGAATTTCGGCAGTCCAGAACTGGTCACTCGAACATCCTGCGCGCTCAGCCGTTCGAAAATGGTCGGTTGTTGCTGCAATTCAAGCGGAGGAATTGCGTTTTTGAAGGAAATCAGCTGGCATATTTCATCGGTTTTCGGATTGAGCTGCGTGTAGCCGGTCATACCGGTCATACCGGGGCATGTTCCCGTACCGAAGGTAGACATGGCTGCGACGGTGGTGCTTGGCATGCATGTTGCGATGGGACGTTGATTGGCGGTGTCGTTCATCAGCGCACGCAAGTAGGGGGCATGTCCCAGCCTCATGTTGAGATTCCAGTAGCCGAGACCGTCCACGAGCGCCACAACCACGGAAGTCGCATCGGGAATGCCGAGCGCTCCCTGCAAACGCTTCGGATCAGGATGGACTGCCGTTGGCATGGGGTATCCGATGGCGTTGGAAACAGCAGGAAGTACCGATGACAGGTGCAACGCTCCCCCACGGGTTCCTTCAGATGACACGTCATCGCCGTAGCATGCCGGTTCGGTCACGGTGAGCAGCTCTTCGACGCTTGGCACTTCAACACTCATAATTCCCATTCAAGCACCGCGGCGGTACCGGCTGGTAGCATTGCTAGGTTGATTACCATTACTTTTCCGTGAGGAGATTCACCGCATGGTGTCGCACCGCAAACCGGCAAAACCAGCCTTTGACCCGCGTACGGTCAAAGAGAACATCGTCGAAACACCGTTGAATGAGGAGATGAGCAAGTCGTTCCTCGAATACGCGTATTCGGTGATCTATGCCCGCGCGTTGCCCGATGCCAGAGATGGTCTGAAGCCGGTGCAACGCCGCATCATCTATCAGATGGGCCAGATGAATCTCAATCCTGATCGTCCGTATATGAAATCGGCCCGTGTGGTCGGCGAGGTTATGGGCAAGTTGCACCCGCATGGCGACTCCGCCATCTATGAGGCGATGGTTCGTCTTGCGCAGCCGTTTGCGATGCGATTGCCGTTGGTGGATGGCCATGGTAACTTCGGTTCCCTTGACGACGGTCCTGCGGCCTCCCGTTACACTGAGGCGCGTATGGCCCAGGCAGCGCTTGGCATGAATGCCAATATCGGTGAGAATACCGTTGATTTCACGCCGAATTACGATAACAAGCTGCAGGAGCCGACTGTTTTGCCCGCTGCGATTCCGAATCTGCTGGTCAATGGCGGTTCCGGTATTGCCGTCGGCATGGCCACGAATATGGCGACGCATAATCTGGGCGAGGTGGTTGCCGCGGCCAAGCATCTGATGCATCATCCTGATGCCACGTTGGAAGAGCTTATGCGCTATGTTCCAGGTCCGGACTGGCCAAGTGGCGGCGTGATCGTTGGGCGTAACGGCATTCGTGAGGCGTATGAGACCGGACGTGGCGCGTTGACCACGCGTTCAGTGACGCATATCGAAAATGTGACGGCCCGTAAGAAAGCCATCGTCGTGACGGAACTGCCGTTCATGGTGGGGCCCGAACGAGTGCTGGAACGTATTTCCGAGGGTGTGAAGAATCGCAAGCTGGAAGGTATTTCCGGGGCGATCGACTTGACGGATCGCCATAACGGCACTCGTCTTGTCATTGAAATCAAAACCGGTTTCGATCCGAACGCCGTGCTTGCGCAACTGCTCAAGCACACGCCATTGCAAGACAATTTCACTATCAACAATGTGGCGTTGGTCAACGGCCGCCCGCACACCATGGGTTTGAAGGAAATGCTTCAGGTGTGGGTGGACCATCGTCGTGTGGTGATTCGCCGTCGTAGCGAATTCCGTAAGAAGAAGGCGTTGGAGCGTCTGCATCTGGTCGAAGGCCTTCTGCTTGCGATGGTCGACATTGACGAAGTGATTCAGGTGATTCGTTCGTCTGACGATGCTGATGCCGCGAAGACGAAGCTGATTGCCGTATTCGATTTGGATGAGATTCAGGCACAGTACATTCTTGACTTGCGTCTGCGTCGTCTGACGAAAATGAGCCGCATCGAGCTTGAGTCGGAACGTGACGATTTGAAGCAACGTATCGAAGAGTTGGATCGTATTCTCGCTTCCGCCGAAGCGCTCGACAATGTGGTGATCTCCGAAATGGATGAGGCCGTCGCCACGTATGGCACGCCTCGTCGAACCGTATTGCTGGATGAGGATGCCGATGGTAAGCTTGTGCCTGTTGTGGCGCATGGTGATGATGGCGTGTCCGCTTCGGCTATGGCCGCAGCCCGTGCCGCTGCAACGGTCTCTTCCGCAGCAGCTGATGTTGCCGCAGCCGCTAAGGCAGCGACGAAGGCCGGTGAAGACAATGCGGCCGCTGTGGCATTGCAGATTGACGACGAACCATGTGCGGTGATGCTGTCGGCCACGGGTTTGATCGCGCGAACCTCCGAAGATGCGTTGGAACGTTGGGAGAATCGTTCTTCTGCCGACAAACGTGTGAAGGACGATCAGATTATTTCGATTTTCCCTACCACCACACGTTCCTCATATGGTTTGATCACATCTGCCGGCCGTCTGATTGTGGCGCATGTCGTGGAATTGCCGGTTGTGTCTGCGGATGGTCCGCTCCATGTGACTGGCGGCGTCCATGCCGAAGAGTTGATCGGTATGACGGAAAACACCGATCCGATTCGCGGCGAACGCGTGATTGCTGCGATTGCCATGCCAACTGCCGATGATTCCGGTGATCATGCCGCAGAACCTGCTCCTCTTGCATTGGGCACGCGTAATGGCGTGATCAAGCGTTGGAATCGTGAGTCGCCCACCACGATGGATTCATGGAGTGTCATCGATTTGAAGGATGATGATGAAGTTCTGGCTGCCGCTGAAGCGCGTGACGAGGATCGGCTGGTGTTTGTATCCACCGACTCCTCCCTGCTGACGTTCGAGGCGAAGAACGTACGTCCGCAGGGACGCACCGCCGGCGGCATGGCAGGTATCCGCTTGGCTGAAGGCTGCTCGGTTGCCGCGTTTGCGGTGATTCCCGCCAACAAGGTGGCTTGGAATTACGAGGAGGGAGACAATGGCCTGTTCTCCGCGTCTGGAGCCGTGGTGTTGACGGTTGCCGGCGATTCCGAAGCACTGCCGGGCACGGAGAATGGTTCAGCGAAGGTAACCCCGTTGGAGATGTACCCGACAAAGGGTCGCGGTACCGGTGGCGTGCGTTCGCAGCGTTTCCTTAAGGGGCAGGATACGTTGATCCTCGCCTTCGTGGGCACATATCCGGTACACGCTTCCACGGAGGGCGGTGCCGGCGTGGAATTGCCGAAGCCGGATATGCGTCGTGACGGTTCTGGTACGGAACTTTCCGCGCCAATCGCCATCGTCGGCTGACCCATTGCAATGTGACGTGCCCGCGTTTTGCGAAGTTTGGAATCGTTTAGGATTCCGTTCGTAGGACGCGGGCATTGTTGTTCCTGCGTTTTCGTCCGCGCTGTCACTATGCATTAGCGATGATGATCTTTTTCAACAGTAAAGTTTCATGCCTTGCGGACTATCGACGAAACCTGCGGCGTAAAGGATTTGCCGGTATTCATTGCGTGCCTTCAATGATGTTCCGTTCATTTCGCTGAAGCTGATGCTGCCGCTGGGTTGGCGCTGCAATACGTAGGCAAGTTCGGCGCATGACGGTCTTAATATTGTTTCGTCTGCGGTGAAGCTGACAATTTTATGGCTTTTTGGTACGGAGAACAGTACCGGTTCGCCTTGTTTGAGCACAATGATGGAACCGGATCTGCGTGCTGGTTTGAGGTAATCCTGTTCTGGCCAGGCGATTGCGGAACCAGTGAGATTGGCGGGATCGATCACGTCGAGCGCAACGCAGGATTGACTGTGCCATTGCGTGTCGCTGCGCAGCGCGTCGACGGTGTCTCGTTCCGCGAATTGTGCCGCGCCAAAACCTTTCACGAACATGCCTCGGACCAGTGTGCCATGTTCTTCCATTCGTTTGAGTACCGGATAGAGCGCTGAAAATCCTCCGGCAATCCGTTCCTTGTCAACCAAAGGAGCGGCAATCACGCCGTATCGGTCCAGTAATGAGTCGATGAGCGCCAGCTCACGCTCCTCTACACTTGCCGTATGCGCCATGCCAATGCCGGTATCGCTGTTTTCGAGCATGCCCGGCTCGATAACACCGTCTAGTGGTTTGTTTGGCATAACGGTTCGCCCGTCGCCACAAGATACTGCGGACCATAATCCACTCAGCGCCAATGGTGTTGGAGGACGCATGGTGACGCGTCTACGCGCGGCACGACGGGGTGCGCGAACGGTTTTGCCTCCGTGCAGAAGCGCTCGTACTGGTGCGAACGAACTGTTCGTCATTTTCCCCTGCCATACCAGTGACCATAAGGCTTCTTCGAACTGCCGCTCGCCCCATGCCGGAAAGATGATTTCACCCGTTTCGGGGTTCACCTGCGCTTCGGCATGCTCAAGCCAGATGGTTTTTGTCACGGCTGAAAGCAGTTGAATAGGAAATGCTCCGCCACCGCTTAACGCCGTTAACACGGCATCCGGCATGGTCAACGTTTCATTATCGTTCAGCTTATCCACCGCCGATTCAGGCTGGTTGAGCAGCAAGGAACCTGCTGGATAGAAGGCGATCTCACCAGCTTCTTTGGCGTTGGATCCACTTGCTTTCGAACCGACCCACACCACATCCGACGATGAGATGAGTTCGTCGAGCATACTAGGCTGATAGTCACGCACACGCGCCGGGAATACCATGGACTCCCATACCGAAGCGTTCAGGAACACGCCTTCCAACTGCTCGATGACACGCATCAGACCATCAACGCCTTCGTAGCGTTCACCTCCAACAGGGCCAACGCCCTGACGATTAAGCAGAAACGCCTGATAAACGCTCGGATCGACCGGTTTGACGGCCTTTCTGGCCTTGGCAAGAGACAATGCTCGAATACGCCGGAAAACATCCTTGTGGAGCCATTGCTGAATATCGTTCTTTTCGGAAGTCTCACCTGAATCAGTGAATCTTCCCTTGATGAGTTCACCTCGGGCATCCAGTTCATCAAGCGCATGCACCGCCTGAGCCGCGTCAATGCCCAGTTCGGCAATCATCTTGTCAGAGGTGAATGGGCCATGCGTCTTGGCGTATCTCGTTACGCGCCCGCTGATATCTTCTTCGGCGAGATCATTCCAGAATGTTCGCCCAGCAAGCTCGTCCTCCACTTGTGTAATAGCTTCGGCGTCCAACAACGATGCCATATCCGTGCTTCCTAGAAGCCGTTCGAGCACTTCCAGATCCATGGACAGCAACTGCGTGCTTCGTTCGGCTTGGGGCACGTCATACTGGTACATCACCGATCCAACGAAGCCGAACAGCATGTTCTGCGCAAACGGAGAAGGTGTTTCAGTAGTTGCCTCCGATAAAAGTATTGTTCCCGCATGCAGGCCTGTCATAATCGTGCGTAATGCCGGCAAATCATATACGTCCTGCAGGCATTCGCGCGCAGTTTCCAACAAGAGGGGGAAGTTCTTGCAAGTACGAGCCGCATTCAACAGTTGCGCGGCCTTCAACCGCTGCTGCCAGAGAGGCACACGCTTACCGGGACGTGTGCGCGGCAGAAACAGTGATCTGGCCGCACATTCGCGGAATCGAGCCATGTAAAGCACGCTTTCGCCAACTTGCGTCTCAACAGTGCGTTGCAATTCGTCCACGTCGAATAGCAACAGCTCACGTGTAGGCAAATCGCCGTAACCGTCCGGCAATCGTAAAACAATGCCATCGTCGACCGCGTACACTTGACCGTCGAAACCAAACCGCCGTTTGATTCGAGTGGTAATAGCCAACGACCAAGGCTCATGCACGCGCCTACCATATGGTGAATGGATGATGATGCGCCAATCTCCGCCTTCATCCCGGCAACGCTCCACCACGAGATCACGATCCGAAGGAATCGTACCGGTCGCTTCACATTGCTCGTCAAGCAGTTTGGCAAGATTGCTTATGGCATTATGGTCGAGACCATCTCGCTCCAAACGTTGCGCGGTCTCACGGTTGAACTGTGCTTCCAATACAGTCTGAGCCGTATTCTGATCACCATTCTTTGCTGGTTCACGCCTATGCAATCCTTGGCTGAGCTCACGCGTCAAACGCCCTTGCGCCAATCCGAAACCATAATCACGCCCATCCTGATCCCCATGCCAAAATGGCAAGCGCGCGGTGCGCCCGGGAGCAGGAACCACCACTACCCTATCTCGTGTGATCTCCTGAATCTGCCAGGTGGAAGTCCCCAAAGTGATGACATCTCCCACACGGGATTCGTATACCATTTCCTCATCCAGCTCGCCCACTCGCCGAGGACCTGGACCAGAGCCCTCTTCTGGAAGCACCACCGCGTACATGCCACGGTCGGGTATGGTGCCGCCACTGGTCACCGCCAAGCGTTGCGCTCCTGGACGTGCGGAAATCAGCTTTGCCTCTTCGTTGTATTGCAGCGGTGGACGGAATGCGGAAAAGCTCTCACTGTTGTAGGCGCCCGTCATCATGCCGATGACAGCGTCGAACATAGACCGGTCGAGATTTTGGAAAGGTGCGGAACGACGCACAAGCTCGTACCAATCGTTCGTGAAAAGATCTTCCATGGCCGCGGCTGCGACGGTCTGCTGTGCGAGCACGTCCAGAGGGTTGCGGGGCATATGCAATGGTTCTATAACCCCTTCCCTCATGCATTCCATGCTGGTTGTTACGCCAATAATCTGTTGGCGGGTTATGGGGAAGAACAACGCGTGCGAGACTCCGCCGACATTGTGGTCGGCACGGCCCACTCGCTGCAATCCCGATGCGATCGACAATGGGGCGGCCACCTGAACCACGAGATCCACCGAACCCATATCGATGCCGAGTTCCAGGCTGGAAGTGGCCACCACGCAACGTAATTCGCCGCGTTTTAACTGTTCTTCGATCTGTTTACGTCTATCTTTTGACACGGACCCGTGATGAGCCATGGCAATCGCATCAATGTCTTCATGCGATTCAACCAGCATGGTGGTGGATCCCACCACCGAGTCATAGTGCCCGGCAAATTGCTCGCGGCCCTCCGGTGAGCCCAAGTCACGGTGCTCACTCAGATCAGTTGCCACCGTGCCCTGTTTCGACTCCGCATACATGTCGTTGAGCCGTGCGGTGAGCTTCTCCGCCAGTCCACGCGAGTTGACAAATATCAATGTGGTTCGGTGCCGCAACACCTCGTCGAGAATGGACCGTTCAATGACCGGCCATACCGAACCGCCTGTAGCGCTGGTGTCGAGCATATTGCGCAATGGTTCCACGGCTTTTAAATCCATGGCCGGAACAGCGCCGGGGTTCACCACCGTTACCGGTTGCGAACCACCGAGAAACCGTGCTACTTCCTCAACGGGATTAACGGTTGCCGAAAGCCCTATGCGTTGCACTGGATGCCCAATCAACTTATCAAGGCGTTCGAGGCTGACAGCGAGGTGCGCGCCGCGTTTTGTACCTGCGACCGCATGAATCTCGTCGACGATCACCGTCTCCACGCTCGTCAATATGCTGTTCGCCTTGGAGGTGAGCAGCAGGAATAGTGATTCCGGCGTGGTGACGAGAATATCCGGCGGATGGCTGACGATTCTTCGACGTTGTTCAGGTGTGGAGTCGCCGCTGCGCATGGCCACTTCGACATCGGGGATGGGCAGCTCCATCGCCTCATACTGCTGGGAAATTCCCTGCAATGGCAGTTCAAGGTTCTTCGCCACATCAGCGCCAAGCGCCTTCAGAGGCGAAATGTATAGCACTTTGACGCCACGCTTCGTTTTCTTGCGGGAGCCTTTCCCTGCAGCTTTTTGTTCCGCATGGCTCTTGGCTGCCGCGATTTCGCCATGAACATCCACTCCTGCGGAACGCGTCCCGCCCGCCATAAGCCGGTCAAGAGCCGAAAGGAACGCACAAAGGGTTTTACCCGACCCTGTGGGCGCCACAACGAGCACGTTCTCGCCGGAATGGATGGCCGGCCACACCTGCTGCTGGACTTCAGTGGGCCGACTGAACGCATGTTTGAACCATGCCTTGGTCGGCTCTGAAAACAGGTTCAAACATTCGTACATACGTTCGATGATCGCATTACCGCAAGACGTTATTCATCTTCGTCGGCAACCCATTCGAGCACATCTCCCGGTTGACAACATAACGTCTCGCATATGGTATCAAGCGTGGAAAACCGTATCGCCTTGGCCCGCCCGTTCTTCAACACCGAAACATTGACCGGCGTTATGCCTATAGCCTCCGCCAGCTCATTGACGCTCATCTTCCTTTTGGCGAGCATCACATCAAGGTTCACACGAATGGCCATATCAGATCACCGCTGCCAGTTCATCACGCTGTTCGATGGCCTGCATCAACAGCGAGCGCATCACCACCATCAACAGTTCGAACGCCGCGATCAGTAGAAGCGCCGCCACTCCGACCGCCAGCACGACGTATGGAAACATTTGCCCGTCAACCCCCATCGCAGCCATCAGAAAGCGTGAAGGCGACAACCAGATTTGACCGACCATCACGGCGAGCACCAGCATGCCTTCAATCCCCGCATATACGAGAATGTGATTCACCCAACGCATGGCCTTGCCGGAAAAGACATCACGTTTTTCAACCAAGGTCAGCAATCTCCACAGCGGCACCAACGCGAACTCGAAGCAAGCGACAATCAGCACTGCGGCAACCGCATACAGCCAATGCATCGAGTCAGCGTCGGCATACTTGGAAGCAACGCCAGCGGATGCCGCAATCGCACTGAACTGCAGTCCGAGGCAGCATATTGCAATTATCACAATCAGCACACGCAATACGCCAATCACCATGGAACGTTTCGCTGCGGAATTCGGCATGATATCCGTCTCCTTCAATCCAATAAACCTGAATATCGATAATAATCTATCGATATTCGATATGCAAATCTTGTGAAAGTATGTTAGTCGATATTTTTCTATCGTTTTTCGATATGTACGATGACGTCCAACATATCTCAGAAAGGAATCATTATCATGCCGGAACCAGCCAACACTTCCCCATCGCAGACTTCGCAATCCCAACAATCATCGCCATTATCAGAAGCACAAGAAACCCAAGAAACCCAAGAAACACCAAAAACACAAGGGAGCCAGCCAACACATGAACCATCCGCGCATCAGGAGGAACAACCTTTGGCGAAACCCAAAATCACGCGGGAAGAAATAGCGCAACGCCCCCTCAACAAACGCGCGGTCATCACCATTGGCGCTGCATTTCTCATCACTTTCGCATTCGACCGTCTGATCTGCAGCATACCTCCGACATGGCTTATCGGATATGAACTGCCGGTTTTCTGGATCATCTGTGCTCTTACCGTAACCGCGCTGCACTGGAAAACCGCACGAAAACAAGTTCTTGTTTGGCTTGTTTTGGGAAGCATCGTCGCCATTGGCGTGTGGAATACACTCGCTCAGTCGACCTGGTGCTATTCGAGAAATGACGAGTACGCGCTCACCACGCAATTCGTTCAACCGGCGTTGCTTATGCTGCACTGTCAGCTGGTCAACGGGCGTTACGATGTTCGCCGTCCACTTCAGGTTGCCTGGAATTGGCTTACCGGCTGGTTGCAGCAGCCGTTTATTCACATTCGCGATTTTGCGGAACCGTTTTCCGTCATATTCGCAAGATTTGCAGTCGCGTCGAAGCAACGTTCGAAAGTGCGCGAAATCGGCATTGCGCTACTGATTTCCACTCCATTGCTGCTGACGATCGTACCATTGCTCATCGGAGCCGATCAAATAGTTCAATATGAAGTGCTGAACGTTTTCAGTGATTTCAACCCGATGACGATCACTCTGCACATCATGTTCATCGTGTTGCCGTGGCCTTTGCTGTTCTCACTGCTTATTGGACTCGACGATGAGCCCACTTCCACGCCTCCGGAGCAACGATTCTCCCTCAGCTTGGTAACTGCGTTCGTGGTATTGGCCGTGACTTTGACTGTGTACATGCTGTTTTGCATCGTACAGATCCGGTTCCTGTTCGCAGGATTGTTCACCGATGGTTCGATCGCACTGCCAGACGGATTGACCTATAGCGAATACGCACGCGGCGGATTCTTTCAACTGCTGGCAGTCACGGCCATTAATGTGACGCTATTTGGTTTGGCGATCGCACTCGCGCCACGTACGCGCATGCTCAACGCGGCACTGGTAGCATTGCTGGCGTTAACCGCCGTCATTCTAGCTTCGGCGGCGCTTCGGTTAGGACTGTACATCAACGCATACGGTTTGACTTGGCTGCGGTACCTTTCGGCGTCATTTATCGCCCTGCTTGCGATCGCGATTCTGCTATGCCTTATTCGCCTGAAAATACGACAACTGCCATTGGCTGCAACCATGACCGCACTGCTTATCGTATGGTACGTGGCGCTCGGCTTCAGCAACCCGAACCATATATGCGAAATCTACAATGCGGCTCATGGTATCGCAATGGCAATGGCGACAACACCGTATCAGTCGATGGTCTGACCAGCGCACTTTTTACGCAGGCTCTCGTGCATGATCACCATCAGCACCAGGAAAGCCAACATGTACAGAGGGAACCACAGCACACTGATATGCTGTGCGATCAAGCCGAATACCGGCGGCATGCACATCGAGCCGACGTATGCGCATGCCATTTGCATGCCGACGATCGCCTGCGATTTGTCTTCGCCGAAATATGCCGGCGTGGAATGAATGACGCACGGGTAGATCGGTGCGCAGCCAAGACCGACAATCATCAGTCCCATAATGGTGCCGATATTGCGAGGCAGCGGCAGCAACATGATGACGATACCGGTCAGCACCAGCGCCTGCCCCAGGCGAATCATGGCCGGATCATTAAACTTCATGGTCAGAAAACCACTCGCCAAGCGACCCACGGTGATGCCGATGCAGAACAGGCTGGCCCACATAGCCGCCGTGGTCTTATCGATGCCCTTGCCAAGCGCCATGTAGCTACTAGCCCACAGCATGGCCGTCTGCTCCAATGCGCAATAGCAGAAGAACATCACCAGGATTTCTTTGGCGCCACGAATGGCGAGCACACCTCGCACACCAAGCGGTTTGCGAGTTTCATCATTGGCCGTTCCGTCGGATTCGCCGGAAACTTCGCCCGTCTTTACCTCGGAACGCTTCTTCCACAGTGGCAGACTGAAAATAAGAATGGCGGTGAGCACAACCTGCAGTATGGAGATATAACGGTAGCCCCACGACCATCCTTGGCCGGCGCCCAAGGCGAATCCCATGATGTATGGGCCAGTCAACGCGCCAATGCCCCACATGGCGTGAAGCCAGCTCATGTGACGGCTCTCGTAGTGGATCGCCACATAGTTGTTGAGGGCCGCGTCAACGCCGCCCGCACCCAAGCCGTACGGAATGGCAAGCAGAATCAGCACCCAATAGTTAGGAGCAACGGAAAAGCCGAACAATGCCAACGCCGTCAACGCCACGGAAACCGCAGTGACCTTGCCCGCACCAAAACGCAAGGTCATACGATCGGAAAGCAACGCGGAAACAATGGTGCCAGCGGAAATCGTCATGGAAATGCCGCCAGCCCACGAAATGGGAGCACCCAAATCGACACTCATCGTCGGCCATGCGGCACCCAGTACCGCATCCGGCAGGCCAAGGCTGATGAATGCCACATAAATCACCGCAAGCAAAAGATTAACCACGCCCTACTCCCTCTTGATCGGTAGCCGCAGAAGACAATATCCGCCATTATTGTAAGCACATATAGCTACCAATCGGTAACTACTTGATTGCACTATCTACCGTAGAATCTTCAATCTTTACCACACGGAATCGCATACCATCTTCACTAAAAAATACCCTCCGAAACGTCTTGACGTAGCGGAAGGCGAGCTGACGACAACTTCGATCAGGTATCGATCTTCGAACGGTCGAAATCGTCGGCATTCTCAACGATGAACGCTTTACGCGGCGGCACGTCATCGCCCATCAGCAGACTGAAAATCTGACTGGCCTGTTCGGCGTCTTCCATACGGATACGACGCAGCATACGTGTGCGTGGATCCATAGTGGTGTCGGCCAGCTGGTCGGCGTCCATTTCACCCAGACCCTTATAGCGCTGAATGTCCTCGTTATAGCTGATGTGCTTCTTATCAAGATCAGCCAATTTGCCGGCCAGCTCATCGTCGGAATACGTGTAGATATACTCCCCCTTGTGAGCTCCGGTCAAGGCGATGCGGTGCAGCGGAGGCACGGCCGCATACACGTGACCGTACTCGATGAGCGGCCGCATGTAACGGTAGAACAAGGTGAGCAGCAGAATGCGGATGTGCGCGCCATCGACATCTGCATCGGTCATCATAATGACCTTGTTGTAACGTGCTTGCTCGATGTCGAAGCTCGCTCCGGAGCCAGCGCCGACCACCTGAATGATCGCCGCGCATTCCTTGTTCGACAGCATCTGCGACAACGACGCCTTCTGCACGTTGAGAATTTTACCTCGAATCGGCAGCAACGCCTGGAAACCGGAATTACGCGCGGCTTTGGCGGTGCCAAGTGCGGAATCGCCCTCCACGATGAACAGTTCGGCCACATCGTCATTGCCTGGCTGGCAATCAGACAGTTTCGGTGGCATGGATGCCGATTCGAGCGCGTTCTTGCGTCGCGTCACCTCTTTGGTCTTACGTGCTTGGATGCGGGCGTGCATTTCGCCGACGATCTTTTCAAGCACGCGGCCGGACTGTTCCTTATAGCCACGTTTGGAGCCGGTGATCATCTCGCCGAACTGCCTGTCGGTCATTTTGCTGACGATCGGCTTGACCTGCGCGGTGCCGAGCACATCCTTGGTCTGACCTTGGAACTGTGGTTCGGCGATACGCACAGTGACGACGGCAACCAGACCTGCCAGAATATCGTCACGTTCGACTTTCATGTTGGAATCTTTGAGATTCACTTTGAGCTTACGTGCATTGTCTTCGATGGCTTTGCGAATCTGCTTGGTCAGGCCCAACAGATAGCCATCCACATGGGTTCCACCGCCCGGGGTTTCCACCACATTGACGAAGCTGCGCATGGTGGTGTCGTATCCGTTGGTCCACCGCATGGCGATATCGACGGCACAATTTCTCGTAACCTTCTGCGCGTGCAGTTCACCGCCATCGCCAACGGCTTGGGTTTCCTCAACATAGGTGTCTTCGCCAGTGATACGCCAAATAGCGGAAACCGCTTCGCCTTTGGACAGGTAATCCACGAAATCCTTCACACCGCCGGTATGGCAGAATTCCTCGATACGGGAGTGGGTATACTTCGATCCCTGAGGTTGTGCCGCAACATCGGCCTCCTCGATCTGCTCCGCAGCTTCCTCGTGCCCGGCAGCGTCATGTTCAGATTCATCGCTTTCGGCAATTTCCTGCGGTTCATCACCTGCAGCATTTGCAATATCGTCGACTTCCAGCATTTCGTCGACTGATTCATCGCCGGTTTCCGGAATATTCTCATCGATAACAGTGATTTTCAAACCCGGCACCAGGAAGCTGGTCTGCCTGACGCGATCAATCAGCTGCTCGTAGCTGAATTCCGCGGTGTCGTTGAAAATCTCCGGATCAGCCCAATAACGAATGCGAGTTCCCGTGGTCTTCGGACTGACCTTGCCAATGATTTCAAGCTCAGTCGGACGGTTTTTACGCGTGCGTTTGAATGGCGCATCCGGAGATGGGTGCTCCGGATCGGCATCGGTATACACACCAGGATGACCCTGATGGAATGACATATGATGCGTCTTGCCGTCACGATCCACTTCCACGTCAAGACGGGAGCTCAACGCGTTCACCACTGACGAGCCCACGCCATGCAAACCGCCCGAGGCTCCGTACGAAGAGTTACCGAATTTCGCGCCGGCATGCAATTTGGTCAACACCACTTCCACACCGGTAAGTTTGGTTTTCGGCTCGATGTCAACAGGGATACCGCGGCCGTTATCGGCCACTTCCACGGAACCGTCGCTGTGCAACGTCACAACGATATGATTGCAGACTCCCGCAAGAGCCTCATCGACGGAATTATCGATGATCTCCCACAGGCAGTGCATCAGACCTTGGCTATCGGTGGTGCCGATATACATGCCCGGGCGCTTGCGCACCGCGTCAAGACCTTCAAGCACGGTAAGACTACCTGCGCCGTAATTGTCCTTGTCTTTCGCCATTTTCCTCATTCTGACTTGCAGTTTTGCTTCGGTTTTCATCCATAAGAACGTCTTGTAGACGTAAGAAGTCGAGAAATTCGATATTCTTACCGAATTTCTCGACTTCATTCACCTCTTGTTTCAATCACTGATCAAGGAAGTCACGCAGCGTCTGCGAGCGAGACGGGTGACGCAACTTCGACATGGTCTTCGACTCGATCTGGCGAATACGCTCACGGGTAACGCCATACACGCGGCCAATGTCGTCGAGCGTCTTGGGCTGGCCATCTTCCAAGCCATAACGCATCTTGATCACGCCAGCCTCACGCGGAGACAACGTTTCAAGCACCTGCCTGAACTGCTCCTGCAACAGCGAGAAGGCAACCGCGTCGGACGGCGCGATGGCGTCGGTGTCTTCGATCAGATCGCCGAACTCGGAATCGCCATCCTCACCCAACGGCGTATGCAAGGAAATCGGCTCACGGCCGTACTTCTGCACTTCCTGCACCTTCTCGACAGGCATGTCGAGCTCGCGTGCAAGCTCATCCGGCGTGGGTTCGCGGCCAAGATCCTGCAGCATCTGACGCTGCACACGAGACAGCTTGTTGATCACTTCGACCATGTGCACCGGCACGCGAATGGTACGCGCCTGGTCAGCCATGGCTCGGGTGATGGCCTGACGAATCCACCACGTGGCATAGGTGGAGAACTTAAAGCCCTTCTTCCAGTCGAACTTCTCGACGGCGCGAATCAAACCGAGGTTGCCTTCCTGAATCAAATCCAAGAACAGCATGCCACGGCCGGTGTAACGCTTAGCCAACGAAACCACAAGTCGCAGATTGGCTTCCAGCAGGTGGTCCTTGGCACGCCTGCCATCGTTCGCAGCCCACTTGAGCTCACGCTTGCGCTTGAAGTCCATCTGGTCGGATTCGGTGTCCAGCAGGTGCTGGGCATACAGACCGGCTTCGATACGCTCGGACAGATCGACTTCCTGTTCCGCATTCAGCAGGCTCACACGACCGATCTGCTTCAGGTAATCCTTGACCGGATCAGCAGTCGCACCCGCCGCAATCACACGACGCTTCGGATTGCCGGATGGGGTCAGATTCTCATCATCATCGTCATCACGCACCACGAAAGCGCCCTTTTCCTTAGGCTCTTCCGGCTTTTTGCGTTCTTCCTCATCCTCGTCGTCATCATCTTCAGGTTCGGATTCCTCGTCGTCGTCGAGGTCATCCTCGTCATCCGAATCGACGTCATCGAGATCGGCGTCGAAATCGTCAAGATCGGCGTCGTCTACCTGAGCGTCCTCATCGTCAAGTGCATCATCCTCGAGCGGCTCCTCCTTCTTGGCAGGGGCGCTCTTCTTCGCGGTAGTCTTGCGAGGGGTCTTCGTTGCGGTGGTTTTCTTCGCCGCACTCTTCTTCGTGGAGGCCTTGCGCGTGGCGGCTTTCTTCGTGGAGGTGGTCTTTTCGGTCAGATCAGCCTGTTCCATGCTTGCCGTCGTTTCCTTGGTGGCCAAACTTATCCTCCTATTGATCCTGCCTCGAAGCGTATACCACATGGACCCACTTCTGGCAAGGGCAAATCGTCAACTATGTGAGTAAACCATCTTGCAAGGACGATTATTCCCGCATAATGAGGCCTTCACGCGCAAGTCACGCCACTTTACGGCGTGTTGCCTTATGTTTCCGACGTCCAGGCAGGACCAATACGTCGTTCAACCGCCGAGCATACAATCGCCGCCAGCGAACATTGATCATCTATCGCGAGCGCGCTGATGGCTGATGCCATGGCTCCTTCCTGGCCCATCCACCACATGATGTAGCTGATCACGGCGAACGGCTGCGCCCGATATGTCTTCGGAATCATATCGATAATGTCGAACAGCATGTTGATCGCCTGATCGCAACGTTTCATATCGGGTCTGGCTAGGGGATCACGGAATGAATCGCTGAGCAGCTGTTCCAGACGCTGCGCATTACGAGACAGCTTGGGTCTTTCGGCGAAACTCATGAGAAAGTCTCGGTCGGCGTATCGTTCGTCAACGATGGCGGAAATGAGAAATACGTCACGAATGGACAGCATCCGATTGATGCCCACCGTAGTCCGCATGATCATATTCCGGTCAAGACCGCATTCGGCATGGAATTCGCCTTCCGAATGGGAAACGCTCTCGTCCGATGCCTGCGCAAGCGCGTCCATCCATATGAAAAGCGGTTCACGAATGAACGAACGCACTGTTTCGCCCACGCCGTCGGATCTGCAATCCCTTTCGAATCGGCTGATGGCTTCTTCCATTTCAGTCCCGGTGATGCGTCCGGTTTTGTTGGTTGTCATTATTCTGCCCTCCTTGGCATGGTCTATCGGCTTCCTCGCTCGCCGCTTATATGGCACTATGCCCGATGAGCCGATGCGATGCCGCTTTTTTCGAGGCCTGTGGTCGGAGGATGGCTTCTTCGGCGTTTCGCAAAATGATTTCGGTACTGCAACTATTGCAATCATTGAGATTTGGTCTTGTCGAATGCCTGTGGATAACTGTTGGTATGACTAGCTCCTCCGATTTGGAACAGATTGAATCACGCATTGTTTCGTTGGTGAAGGATTTCGCATTCCTTCATGCGGACGATTCGGTTGCCTCCTCTTGCAGGCCTATTGCCGACATGGTCGCCAAGCAGGCGGTCACGTCAAGTGAGGGTGGCAAGCGGCTTCGCGCCTTGCTGACGTTGGATTCGTTCCGCGCATTCGCTTCGGAGGATGTGCGAGAACGTGATTTCGACGCGCTGCTCGATTTAGCGTGCGCGGTGGAAGTGTTCCAGACCGGTGCGCTGGTGCATGATGACATCATCGATGATTCCGATCTGCGCCGTGGCAAGCCGTCTGCGCATCGCGCATTCTCCACTGGTACGCATAGCGAGGCCATCGGCCATGGCTTGGGCATCATGCTCGGCGACATGTTGGCCACGGCAAGCGTGGACATCGCGGACAAGGCAGCTTCCAAGCTCACTCATGGTTCCGATGTGGTCGCGGCATTGCTCAACATGCACCGCGAGGTCGAAGTCGGTCAAGTACTTGATTTGGCCGTAGAGCTCAATCCGTTGGACGATCCAGACGAACTGGTGGAAGCTTCATTGAACGTATTCCGCTGGAAAACCGCCAGCTACACCACCATTGCCCCACTGGAATTCGGCATGCTTGCCGCGGGTATAGGCAAAGACGATGCGAGGAAGCAGGCATTGGCAGTCGGCTTGCCTCTTGGATTGGCTTTCCAGCTTGCAGACGATCTTCTGGATGTTGTCGGTTCGAGCAGCAATACGGGCAAGCCCGTTGGAGGAGATATCCGCGAAGGCAAGCGCACGGTGCTTCTAGCCGACGCCATCAACGCGGCGAACGACACGCAGCGGCGAGAGCTCATCGACATGTGGGAGGCCGATTCGCGTTCCGAAACTCAAGTAAAACGCGCCATTGAACTATTTGAGCAAACAGGAGCCATCGAACGTTCCCGCGGTAGAATCGCGGATTTGTGGAATGAATCGACAACAGCTATCGAAACATTGAGCCTTTCCGAATACCACGAGTCACTGCTCATCGAGGCCTGCTCACGTTTCGTGCCAAGTATTCACGTCCAAACACGCGCGTGACACGCGACCTGCGTGTTTTCCAACCAACATCCGGACAGGACGCGCGTTCGTTGCACAATCCGCAAACCTCTGCTTGTAGACTACAAGTGGGAACACGTTCGAACGTGAGTTGTTTTGAAGAAGGAACCGTAGCGATCAACCATGAGTGAAGCTCCACACGCCCCTGAAGGTCAGGTCATCGAGGGCCGGTATCGGGTCGTCAGCAGAATCGCCGATGGCGGCATGGCCACGGTGTACCAAGCGGTAGACGAACGTCTGGAGCGCACGGTCGCCATCAAAATCATGCATACCCAGCTGGCGCAGGGACCGCACCGGGACCAGTTCGTGGAACGATTCCATCGTGAAGCCCGTTCGGCCGCGGCCATTGCCAATCCGCATATCGTGCAGGTGTACGACACCGGCGAATTCGACGGTCTCGATTATCTCGTCATGGAGTATGTTCACGGCGTGAACCTGCGTTACGAAATGAACCAGCAGGGTACGTTCAGCGTTCGAGAGACGTTACGCATTATTGGCGAGACATTGGATGGCCTCGCTTCCGCACATCGTGCGGGCGTGGTGCATCGCGACATCAAGCCGGAAAACATCTTGCTTAACGACCGTGGCCATGTACAGATCACCGATTTCGGCTTGGCTAAAACGGTATCGCAGGCCACACTCTCCTCCACCGGCATACTGCTGGGAACAGCAGCATATCTAGCACCGGAAATGATTGAGAAGAATCAAGCCACACCTCAGGGGGATTTGTATTCCGTGGGCATCATGGCTTGGGAGATGCTCGCCGGCAACGTGCCATTCACTTCAGATAATCCAGTAACACTGGTATTCAAGCATGTTCACGAGGATGTGCCAAGCATTGCCACCGCTTGCAAAGGCATCAATGAAGGCGTGGCCGCATTCCTTGCCCATCTCACGGCTCGCGCGGTCGAGGCTCGTCCAGCAGACGCATCCGTTGCGTTAACCGAGCTGCAGCGTCTGCAATCGACGCTTGCGGTCAGCGATTGGCAGTATCGTCTTCCCCCGGTAGACGTCAGCGCTTCCGACAGTGCCGCGCCCGCAAATAACGGTGCGCCAACCAATGTCGGCAATCCTGTTCCTCCCGCTCACCCGGCACCGCCGACGCAGCAATTCGATGATCGCACACGCAAGCTGGACAGGGTCAAGACGAACGCAACAACCGTCATGCCGGTGCAGCAACAGAACATCGATCCAGAAGCGACGACACGTTTCTCGCTGCCGGCAGACGGCATCGTCAATAGCCTTGACAATGCCGTCGACAGCGCTGCATCGCAATCCCCCATCGCGCAAAGCGACGAATCCGGCAATACTCCAAACAGCAAATCCGCGAAAAAGCGTCGCACACCGCTCATCGTCGCAGGCGTGGTGGCGCTGCTGCTTGCATGTGGCGCCGGCGGTTGGGCATGGTGGTACTATCAGGGCCCCGGCAGCTATTGGACCATGCCCCAGCCGGATGGTATGACATGCGACGCGTCCGCAGCATGCCCCATCACCAATGTGAAGTGGAGCGACTACGAGAGTCTGCTCAAGATTTCCGATATCGAATATGAGGTGTCGGAAGAGTATAGCGATTCCGTGGAGGAAGGCAATATCATCTCCACCGACCCGGCGAATGTCGGCGATCGCGGCAGCAAGCGTCGTAGCCAGAAAGTCAAGGTCGTGGTCTCCAAGGGAGTCCGGCAGGCGACGGTTCCCGCCGATATTCTCGACGCGACCAGCGCATCCGGCAAGGATCCAATCAACGCACTGAAGAAGGCTGGATTCGATAATGTCGAGCAGACCGCGGCTTCTGATGACACGTATTCCATTGACGTGCCTCAAGGGGCGTTGCTGTCGTTAAGTGTGGATCCCGGCGCCACATTGCCGCATAATACGACGATCACCGTCACGGTGTCGCAGGGGCCAAAGCCAGTCACTATGCCCGATATCGTCGGCAAGACGAAGGACGAGGCACAGCAGGCGCTGGATGATCTTAGACTCACCACCAATTGGACGGAATCCTTCGACGACAAGATTCCACAGGGGCAGGTGATTTCCGCTTCCGTCAACAACGGTGATACGTTGCATTGGGGAGACAGCGTCGACGTGGTGGTTTCCAAAGGACCGGAAACCATAACCCTGCCGAATTATGTGGGGCAGAAAGCCTCTGACGCCAAAGCCGCATTGGAAAAACTCGGATTCACGGTCAAGGTAAGTTCGCAGCTCACGTTGGATTCCAATCAAGACAAGAAGGTCGCTTCGCAGGATCCGGTAGGTGGCACCGAAGTGCGTCTTCGCGACGAGAACGGCATACCAACCACCATCACATTGAAGATGTATTCCTCACTGTTCTAAAAGTGCATTACCTCCTTTGCCAAACATCATGGTATAGGCATAAGGAAAGCCCCGGCTCGTGTAGTGTCGTGCCGGGGCTTTTCTCTTTGGTTTCTCAGCTGTTCGCCTGTTCGGCGGCTTTCTGAGCCTTAAGCTGTTCCTTGACTTTCTGAGCGTATTCGTTCACGTATTCCTGACCGCTCATCTTCTGAATTTCCATGGTCACGCGATCAGTCAGCGTGCGCAAATCGTCGTGCGTGATCTGGTCGGCGGGCTTCTTCTCCACGGCAATCGGTTTGCCGTAGATCACTGTGGTCTTGCCCTTACCAGGAATAATCTGACCGGGCTTCTGCAACTCGCGAGATCCGATAATGGCGGACGGAACGATTGGACATCCGGTTTCAAAAGCAAGTCGCGCAGCTCCGGTATGACCTTTATAGAGGCGACCGTCAGGGCTACGCGTGCCCTCAATATGAATGCCGAACAGGTGGCCGTCTTCGAGGATTTCACGCGCGTGGTTCAATGCGCCAAGCGATTTCGACCCACCGGAACGATCCACGGGGAACACGCCAACCGAAGTGAACCACCACTTCTTGAACTTGCCTTTGATGCCCTTGCCTTCGAAATACTCGGCTTTGCCCATGAAATGAATCATGCGCGGACAAGTCAGCGGCAACAGCGCGTCATCGATGACGGCAAGATGATTGGCTGCGATAATGGCACCGCCTTCGCGCGGAATGTTTTCAAGTCCCTTGGCAGTCGGTCCCATGCGGTGGATGGCGATCGGTCCTAGGCCTTTGACGAAAAACCAGTAGAGCATTTTTCACGATCCTCCTAGCGGATGGCCATCCGCTTGATTACAGTTATCAGTATGACTGACCTCAACAATAGCAATGCCGATGAAGAACGCCCAAATGCCGCGCCGAATGGTGGCGAAGGGGCTTCTTCAAATGCGGACGATTTGGATGCCGCATGGGCTGAATTCGCAAGTTCGCATGCCGACGATTTGCAGGCCGTGGAGCATTCTCGTAGCGCGAAACGTTTTGAAAAGCATGCGCAGCGCCGTGAGAAGGAGGCGTTGCTTTCGATTCAGGATTTGGACCAGGGCACGTTCACTGATGACACTCCGCAAGGTCGTGGACCGCGCGATTTCACTGGTTCCAGCTGGTTGGACACCGATAGTGTAATGGATCGTTACGGTGATGATTTCACTCCTCCGAATCCCTCCATCGGTCATGTCAAGATATCGAAGTTGGTGTTTTGGGTGCTTTTGATCGCTGGTGTCGCCGGTATCATCGCATCTGCATTCATGCCTGCTTTGGCTGGGATTTTGGGATCGATTTTCGGTGTGTGCACGTTGATTGGCGCTGCTGGATTGATCGTACAGCACAAGGGACATACACAAACCCGCCGCGATGTTTTCGATGATGGAGCTCGCGTATAGCAACATATGGAGAAGACTGCATCAGCTACGTCTTTTGTGCTCTTCTCTGTGATATTTGTCGCTGCGATACGTATAAGGCGTGTCTCGTCGTTGAGTGTTTTGACGAGACACGCCTTATACGTTCTTATGATCTGCTATTTCGCCGAATATCAAGCTTTCTTGGACTGGGCGGCGGTGATCCACTGGTCAAGCAGTGCCGAGGCCTTGCCTGAATCAACGGTTTCTTCGGCAATGGCATAGGCCGCTTTGAATCGTTCAGTCAGGCTGGCATCAGCTGGCACCTGATGGCCGTCCGCAACAATCGCGGATGCCGCGTTGAGCAGGGCGGTAGTGCGGAAAGGAACGTCCTTGCCTGCAAGGAAGTCACGGAACAGCTGAGCGTTGAGCTCCGGCTCTCCACCCTTTAAGTCAGCCACCGTCACCTTGTCGAGACCAAGCTCCACAGTCGGATCGAATTCACTCTCAGTGACTTTGCCGTTGCTGAACTCCCAGATGGACACCGGACCAGTCGGAGCCATTTCGTCAAGTCCCTCGCTTGACGTGTACACCATGCCGGTCTGTCCATTAGCCGCATATACCGCAGCCATGATCGGGCTCATTGCGCGATTGGCACAGCCCACCGCCATGTGCTTCGGCGAGGCCGGATTGGTCAGAGGTCCAAGAACGTTGAATACGCATGGCATGCCGAGCGCCGCACGGACAGGTCCCACGAAGCGCATTGCCGGATGGAATGTGCGTGCGAAAGCGAATGCGATGCCGCATTCGTTGCCGACCTCAGCAACCTGTTCCGGTTCCAGATCGAGCGGCAGTCCCAGCGCCTCGAAGCAATCGGCAGTGCCGCACTTGGAAGAGGCTGCACGATTGCCGTGCTTCACGACTTTCACTCCGGCTGCGGCAGCCACCACCGCGCCCATGGAAGACAGATTCACCGTCGCGGCACCGTCTCCACCGGTACCGACGATATCGGTGGTCTCACCGTCGATATCAAGTTTGATGGCATGGGAGACCATGGCCTTGGCCGCTCCACGCACCTCATCCGGAGTCAAGCCAAGCTGCTGCTGGGTTGCCAGAACCGCACCGACGGCCGCCGGATTAGCGTTGCCGTTCATGAGGTCATCGACGAACCACTCGGATTCCTCGGCACTCAGATGGTCCCCTCCGACCAGCTTGGTGAGGATCGACTTCCATGTGATTTCAGCCATGATGCCCTCCTTGACGCTTCAGCATGTCACGTTGTTGATACGATATCGCCGCCATTGTAACCGTTCTACATTTCATGGTTTTTCAACGTCCATATCACGAACAGGTAATTGCAGAAAAGCGCTCATCATAAACAACACAGACATTTTCAATATCTATCTTCCGCATATCGGGCAACGAGCATGAAACAAAAAGGCGGTCTGCGAAAAATCCGCAAACCGCCTTCATTATGCGCGAATCATCAGAGCATCACACGATATGTCACTGTTCGTTCTGTCCGTGGCACATCTTGTACTTACGACCGGAACCGCACGGGCACTGGGCGTTCTTGCCAGTTCCCGGGAAGGTGCGGCCATCCGCCCACGGAGAGCGCAATTCCTCGCTCTTCGGGCGCTTATTGGCAGGAACCTTGCCCTCAGCATGGCTGATCGGCTGCATGCCTACGATGCCAGGCTCATTCTTCTGTTCTTCGGCCAGTTCGTCGATGACGGTCTTCTCGGCCTCATCGTCGGTTTCCGGCTCGGCAGGAGCGGTTTCACCGGTCGGCTGCGCTTCGCTATCCAGGCCCATCACCGCTTCGGCTGCGTTCACGGCCTCTTCCTCATCGGATTCGGTTTCGGCGTCTTCGGTGGTGGCGACACGATCGATGTCAACGTGGAACAGCAGCTGGATGGTCTCCTCCTTGATTGCTTCAATCATGGAGTTGTACATCTGATAGCCTTCGCGCTGGTATTCGACCAGCGGATCGCGCTGACCCATACCACGCAGACCGATGCCGTCCTTGAGATAATCCATCTCATACAGGTGTTCGCGCCACTTGCGGTCAAGAACCGCGAGCACGACACGACGTTCCAGCTGACGCAGACCCTCTTCACCAAGCTTGGCTTCGAAGTCGGCATACTGGTCCTTTGCGTCGGAAACGATAAGCTCCTGCAGGGCTACGATGGCCTTGTCTCCCTTGAGCTTGGAGACAGCGTCCTTGGCGGCTTCCGGATCAACGGCAATCGGGTACACGGCGTTCAGAGCCTTGAACAGGCCTTCCCAATCCCAATCCTTCGGCTTGTCAGAACCCTTGTTGGCGCCCTTGATGTAGCTCAATACCGTATCGTCGATGAACTTGAGGATATCCTCGTGGATGTCTTCGCCCTTGAGCACAGCCTGACGCTCGGCGTAGATGACGGTGCGCTGCTTGTTCATCACGTCATCGTACTTGAGCACGTTCTTACGGATTTCGAAGTTGCGGGATTCCACGGCCTTCTGTGCGGTGCGCACGCCCTTGGAAACGCTCTTCGCTTCGATCGGCTCGCCTTCCGGCATGCCCTTGGCCATAACGCGGGCCACGAGCTGGGTGTTGAACAGACGCATCAGATCGTCTTCGAGCGACAGGTAGAAACGGGACTCGCCCGGATCGCCCTGACGTCCGGAACGGCCGCGCAGCTGGTTGTCGATACGACGGGATTCGTGACGCTCGGTACCAAGCACGTACAGGCCGCCGAGTTCAACGACCTCTTCATGCTCGTCCTTGACCTGCTCCTTGATTTCGGCCAAGGTGCCCGGCCAACGCTTCTCGTACTCGTCCGGAGTGTCATCCGGAGAATAGCCTTCGGACTTGAGCTTCGCATCGGCAAGGAACTCGACGTTGCCGCCGAGCATGATATCGGTACCACGGCCTGCCATGTTGGTAGCCACGGTGACGGCGCCCTTACGGCCCGCGACGGCCACGACGGCGGCTTCCTTGTCATGCTGCTTCGCGTTCAGCACCTGGTGGGGAATGTTGGCAACGTCAAGCAGGGACGACACGATTTCGGAGGATTCCACGGAAGCGGTACCCAGCAGCACCGGCTGGCCCTTCTTGTGGCGCTTGGCAACATCGCGCACGATGGCGGCAAGCTTCTCCTTCTTGGTACGGAAGATCAAATCGTCCTTGTCTTCGCGAATCATCGGCTTGTTGGTCGGAATCGGGAGCACGCCCAGCTTATAGGTGCCCATGAACTCCGCGGCCTCGGTTTCTGCGGTACCGGTCATGCCCGACAGCTTGTCGTACATGCGGAAGTAGTTCTGCAGGGTGATGGTGGCGAAGGTCTGGTTCTCAGCCTTGACTTCCACGTTTTCCTTGGCTTCGATTGCCTGGTGCAGACCTTCGTTGTAACGGCGTCCCGGCAGGATACGGCCGGTGTGTTCGTCGACGATGAGCACTTCACCGCCAGTCACCACGTAGTCGCGGTCGCGCAGGAACAGTTCCTTGGCCTTGATGGCGTTGTTCAGGTAGCCGATCAGTGCGGTGTTGTTCGGCTCGTACAGGTTGTCGATGCCGAGATAATCCTCGATCTTGTTGATGCCTGGATCGAGAATGCCGACGACCTTCTTTTTCTCGTCGACCTCATAGTCCTCGTCACGGGTGAGCTTGAGCACCAGACGTGCGAACTGACGGTACCAACGGGTCACGTCGCCTTCGGCCGGACCGGAGATGATCAACGGGGTACGGGCCTCGTCGATGAGGATGGAGTCGACCTCATCGACGATGGCGAAGTGGTGGCCGCGCTGCACCAGATCGGACTTTTCCCACGCCATGTTGTCACGCAGGTAGTCGAAGCCGAACTCGTTGTTGGTGCCGTAGGTGATGTCGGCGTTGTACTGCTTGCGGCGCTCCGGCGGTTTCTGGTTGGTGATGATGCAGCCGGTGCTCATGCCGAGGAAGCGGTAGACACGACCCATCAGCTCGGCCTGGTAGCTTGCCAGGTAGTCGTTGACGGTGACGACGTGCACGCCCTGGCCGTCGAGTGCGTTCAAGTATGCCGGCAGGGTCGCCACAAGGGTCTTGCCTTCACCGGTCTTCATTTCGGCGATGTTGCCCCAGTGCAGCGCCGCGCCGCCCATGAGCTGCACGTCGAAGTGGCGCAGGCCCAAGGTGCGCTTGGATGCCTCGCGCACGGTGGCGAAGGCTTCCGGCATGAGCTTGTCGAGGGATTCGCCATTGTCGAGACGCTGCTTGAACTTGGCGGTCTGGCCCTTGAGCTCTTCGTCGTTGAGCGCTGCAATCTCATCTTCCAGCGCGTCGGTCGCCTGAGCTACGTGCTCAAGCTTCTTGATCTGTCGGCCTTCGCCCATTCGCAGGGCTTTGTCAACGATATCTACCACAATCACTCCCTTTGTGTATGCGAGTTATCTCATCTGAGATTAGTCGCTGTTTAACGATTTCCGAAAAACACCGTCCATTTTACGTAACTTTCAGCTTGTTGCGGCCTTCTTCCATTCGACACACCACCTTCAGACATGAAAAAGAGGCCCGCACATACACTGCGCGAGCCCCGTTCGGTCAGATTACCTCCCTATCCAACCTGTTGCACGTCTTACTTCGCCACATTCTCCGGGGTGTCGATCTCGAAGACGCCATAGCTCCAGCCGTGACGATGGTAGACGACGGACGGACGACCGGTCTCCTTGTTCACGAACAGGAAGAAGTCATGTCCAATCAGCTCCATCTCATACAGCGCCTCATCGATGGTCATCGGCTCCGCGATATGCAGCTTGCGACGGATGACAATCGGGGTGTCGCCTACTTGTACTTCGACGGACTCTCCCGGACCCAGCTCAGCGGCGACGGCTTCGGCCGGGCTGTTATTCGGCACTTCGACCGGCTCCTCAACTTCTGGAGTCGGCTCGACGACACCAAGATCGACCGGGACCGGATCGCTGTAGCCACGACGATGATCCTTGCGACGATCACGGGTGCGACGCAGACGGAGGGTCAGCTTGTCGAGCGCCATGTCCAGAGCGCTGAACTCGTCGGCGCTGGAAGCCTCGGCGCGCACCACGGTACGACCTGCGATGACGGTGATTTCAACGCGCTTGGCGGTGTCGGCCTGACGCGGATTGCCCTCGTGCGACAACACAATCTGAACACGCTGCGCATCCGGGGCGATAGCGGTCACACGATTCATCTTGCTTTCGACAACGTCACGGAACCTTTGCTTAATCTGCGTATGACGTCCGGTAACGACGATTTCCATGTGGACCTCCCTAGACTCAAGCGGTGTTACCCGCTATATACGGACCAAACAGCTGCTTCGCTGTTCGGTAGTCAACATTGTAGCCGCAACATTGTGATTTCACTGAAAAGTTGACGCAAGAAAAATAAAGTTTTTTTGATTTTCCTTTCGTCCGTTTTCTTGCTATCATAGTGCATTTGAGACCTCTTGATGGCCGCGACCGATCCGTCGGTTGAGGAACTTCCGGGCTCCATAGAGCACGATGGCGGATAACGTCCGCCCAGGGCGACCTGAGAGATAGCGCAGCAGAGAACAGACCGCTTATCGGTTTCGACCGGTAGGTAAGGGTGAAACGGCGGTGTAAGAGACCACCGGGCCACTGGTAACAGTCGGCCGCATGGCAAGCCTCATCGGGAGCAAGGCCAAGCAGAAGGCGTTTGAGGGCTGCTCGCCCGAAGCCTTCGGGTAGGCTGCTAGAGCCTGACGGCAACGTCAGGTCGAGATGGATGGCCATCCGTGTCTGAGGCACGACAGAACCCGGGGTATAAGAGGTCTCACTCCCTTATCACACCGACCGATTCCCGTGGCGAAACAATGTTTGAAAACCGCATAACCACTATGCGAATCAGTCGTTTCAGACGAACAATTCCTGTGCGATTTTCCGCAGAACTTCAGGATTATGGCCTTTCCGCCCACCAGCACTCCAGAACCGTCTTTTACGCACCTCGACATCCAATCCAGCAGTTTTTCTTGCTGTCCGACGTCCCAGCTCCCATGCAGCCTCGGCGAACACGCCTTGGGATTCGGCCTCATCGCACACACGTTGCGCGAGCTGGCGGTCCACACCTTTGCGTTTGAGCTCTATGACCGCTCCCCTATACCCCATCAGTCGTGATGTGCAGTACCGCACCGCGGACTGGGCGTACGCCTCGTCGTCGATGAGACGGACCCGAATCAGTCTGACTATCACATCGTCCACCACCTCGGAGGCATACCCCTTGCCGATGAGTCGCTCCCGTATCGCGCCTGACGGACGCGGCGCCGCATCAAGCAGCCGAAGGGCCGCCTCCCTGCATGCATCCAAATCATTCGGATCGTCAGGAATCCGCGACACGCCGACTGCGACACGCCCTGCGTGTCGTGCGTGTCGCGCACGCCTCGGCGTGTCATTGCCGCCAATGGACGGAGTTCGGTCGTAATCGAATTCGGTTCGACCGGCCTGCGGCCGACCACCGCAGGAAAGGGCAAGGCCCCCAGCCTCGGATGATACCGGCTGGAGGCCCTGCTGTTCAAGAAATCGCTCAGCGCTGATCATACGTCACGCCTTGCCGGCTGACTTGGAAGCCTTTGCCGCGCCTTTGGCTGCTTCCGGCTTGCCAGCATCCGCTTTCGCCTTCTCCTCGCTTGTGGCATTAGACGCAGAAGCCTCATTACCATCTTCGGCAAATTGGTCGGTGGGCTCAATGAGACCAAACTCAGCCTTCACCTTATTCTCGATCTCTTCGGTAAGCTCCGGATTGTCTTTCAAGAATTGGCGCACGTTCTCACGGCCTTGACCCAGTTGGTCGCCACCATAGGTGAACCATGATCCGGACTTCTTCACGACATTGACCTGCAACGCCATGTCAAGTACGGAACCTTCCTTGGAAATGCCCTCGCCGTACAACACGTCGAATTCAGCGGTCTTGAACGGCGGAGCCATCTTGTTCTTGACGACCTTGACCTTGGTGCGATTGCCTACAGCCTCATCACCATTCTTGATGGTCTGGATACGTCGAATATCCATGCGGACGGACGAGTAGAACTTCAACGCCTTGCCGCCGGTGGTCGTTTCCGGATTGCCGAAGAACACACCGATCTTCTCTCGAAGCTGGTTGATGAAAATGGCGGTGGTGCCCGCCTGAGCCAAAGCGCCAGTCATCTTACGCAATGCCTGGCTCATCAGTCTTGCCTGCAAACCGACATGACTGTCGCCCATTTCACCTTCGATTTCGGCCTTCGGCACCAGTGCAGCCACTGAATCGATGACGATCACGTCAAGCGCACCAGAACGAATCAGCATATCCGCGATTTCCAGCGCCTGCTCGCCGTTATCAGGTTGGGAAACAATCAACGAATCAGTATCGACGCCGAGCTTGCGCGCATAGACCGGGTCAAGCGCATGTTCCGCATCGATGAACGCGGCGACGCCACCGTTTTTCTGGGCATTGGCCACCACATGCAACGCCAGTGTGGTCTTGCCGGAGGATTCCGGACCATAAATCTCCACGATACGGCCCTTCGGTAGGCCGCCGATACCCAATGCCATATCCAATGCCAGCGATCCAGTAGGAATCACCTCGACATCCTGCTCGGGACGATCGCCCAATCGCATGGCCGATCCCTTGCCGAAACTCTTCTCGACCTGCGCGAGCGCCGTATCAAGCGCAGCCTGACGACGCGGGTCGATGCCGTTCGCGGACTTGTTCTGTGCGGCTCCCTTTGCCGCGCTCGTCTGTGCCATGACTACTCCTTTTGCTGACTATGACGAATGGTGGCTTCACCGTAAGGCCACGGCATTCGTTCCCGCAAATCTAACGGCCGTTGTGGTCGGAGGATATGCGATCTAACGAGTCATAACCAACATTTCTTGGAAAATCAACGTTTTCACGCGATCTGAAGAATTTGGAAACAGCCCGTCTAGGTTGTTGTCTGTGGATAACTATATCCCAACATGCGAACATCTGTTCGAAGAGGCGTGTTGTGTTCGGAAAACGTCTCAGCGCACCGGCATAGGAGGCGCGTTATGGTCCTTGCCCCAACGCTGGGAATCGGGAATGCCCATCTGGTCGCATAACACATTCCAGACCACTCGCGGCTCCTCACCTGCGCCAAGCGCGTCCACCGCCGTCATGCCGCCAAGACGATCAAGCACCTGGTCATGCGCCAGCGCTCGACCATAGCTACGACCAAGCACCTCTTCAAGTAACTGCCAAAATTCACGTTCCTGCACGTGCCCCAGTGTACACAGACTTGAATCCATGTACAGGCACGAAAAACGCCCGGCGAACAATCACCGGGCGTCAACCTTACATTCGAATCAGGCAGCCACAGAATCGAGATAGTCAGCCACCATGCGAAGCATCTGGGCTGTGGACAGCCCCAAGGACTGCGCGATGGACGACAGCAGTTCGGAACTGGCCTCCTTCTGGCCGCGCTCCACTTCGGAAAGGTACCCCAAAGACACCCCGGCCTTTTCGCTGACCTCGCGAAGCGTCTTATGATCTCGCGTGCGCAGGTCGCGCAGCACATGGCCTATGGCTTCACGCAGCGAAACCTCCTTAGCCTCATCGGGCTGTTCCTGAACGTGCGGCACAGCATGCGTGCGTACCCGATCGGAGTCCTCTTCCTGCCACATTCGCGTCAATGCGGCCTGACGCTCATCCTTGGCCTTTTTCGCAGCGCGCGCACGAAGCACCTGCTGCTGCGCGAACATCACAGCGCGCCGCTGAGCCGGCGTAAGCTCCCTGACACGAGCTCCGGCAGCCTGCGCAGTCGCAGGAGCCATAGCCTTGAGTTCCCTCTGCTCTTTGGTGAGTGTCATCATTTCCATTCATCAGCCCCTTTTTCGTGCGTACGTCTGTTCACTATGGTCAACACTCATCTTTGTGGATTATTCCTGTGAATCCGCTGAAAGCTCCCTCAGCTTTTGCAGAATACAATGCACGACGCCGCGTCGCACGCTCTCCCTATCTCCCTGCAGGCGAAGCTCAAAAGCCTCCGTTCGCCGAGAGCGAACACCTCCGAACCCCTCCGGCAGGGAACAACCGACATATGCAAGACCTGCCGGTTTATTTCCATCAGGTCCAGGCCCCGCCACTCCCGTGGTCGACAATCCAATAACGCAGTCGCCATCCCCCTGCTGCCGATACAGCCTCGCCGTTCCGGCAGCCATCTGGCGGGCCACTTCAGGATGGACAGCCCCCTCGCTGCGCAGCAGTTCCGCATCTACGCCAAGAATCGAGGCCTTGGCACGAATGTCATACGTCACCGCGGAACCGAGAAAAACCTTCGACGCTCCCGGCACGCGCACGAAAGCGTCGGCCAACAGGCCTCCCGTCAACGATTCGGCGGCTGCGATCTTGAAATGGTTGGTTTCGCAATATGCAAGAACGGCCGCAGCCAATTCATCGCATTGCGATTGGTTGGCGGCAGCCGTCTGGTCCATAGATTCAGTCATGAATGCCTTACTTGGTTTCTTTTCCGGACTTGCCCGCGGACTTCTTACGGCCGCCGAACGTATTGACCAGATACTCGCCACCGGAATACAGGCAGAGAATCAGCGCAAGATAAATCAGCGCATACGTGATGGTGTAGTAGACGGTCATCCACATCGGGGTGTCGTTGACCCCTTCCGGCGCCAAGCTCCACATAGGCAGCATAAGCATGGCCAGACCAATGCACTGGCAGAGCGTCTTGTATTTGCCTGCCTGGGATGCGGCGATGACCTTGCCGCCCGTGTCGATCACAAAGAAGCGCATGACGGTGATGCCGATCTCACGAATCAGGAACAGGGCGGTCACGACCCATCCCAGCACCGGATTGCCAAATTCGTTGAAGATGGCGGCAACGATCAGTGTGCCGCAGGTGAGCAGCTTGTCGGCGATCGGGTCCATCAGCTTGCCAAGTTCAGTGACTTGGTTGTATTTGCGGGCCATCCAGCCGTCAAGCTTATCGGTGCATGCCGCGATGATGAAGATGACAGCGGCAACCCAACGCATGGTGACGTTGTCCACGCCCCGCGCGCCGGCTTTGGCGTACAGCGCCAAAAACACGATGACCAAAATGATACGAGAGAAGGTGACAAGGTTCGGCGGCGTGTTCCAGCCGTCAAGCAACGATGATTTGCGTTCTTCTTGCTTTTCCATACCGTTCACGTTACCCTGACACTTCTACTTGCTTACCAATTTGCGTTTCATACGGAGCGTTCCCCAGTCACATCGCCGCTTCGGAATCCGCCGCCGAAGAGACTCCCGAACTCAGCGACGAGGTCTCACCCTTGATGAAGGCGAGCACCTGCGGCAAGTCCTGGGGCTGCACCAACACCTCGCGCGCCTTGGACCCTTCGGACGGCCCCACGACGCCACGTGACTCCAGCAGATCCATAAGGCGGCCAGCCTTGGCGAATCCGACACGCAGTTTGCGCTGCAACATGGACGTGGAACCGAACTGCGAGGTGACGACCAGTTCCGCCGCCTGCAGAAGCACATCCATATCGCCGCCGATGTCTTCGTCCGGCTCAATGGCCTTCTTGTCGGCTTCCTTGGCCATTTCCTCGATATCCTCACGGTAATGTGGCTTGCGCTGGGTGCGTACGAATTCCACGGCACGTCGGATCTCCGACTCGTCGACCCATGCGCCCTGCACACGCAACGGTTTGGCCTGTCCCATCGGCAGGAACAGCGCATCGCCCTGTCCAATCAGAGTTTCCGCGCCAGTGGAGTCGAGAATGACTCGAGAATCAGTGGCCGACGAGGTCGCGAACGCCAAACGCGAAGGAATGTTCGCCTTGATCAGGCCGGTGACCACATCGACCGATGGACGCTGGGTGGCGAGCACCAGATGCACGCCTGCAGCTCGTGCCAGCTGCGTGATGCGTTGGATGGAGCTTTCCACATCATTCTTGGCCACCATCATCAGATCGGCCATCTCGTCGACGACCACCAGAATGTACGGATATGGAGCGACCTTGCGCTTCGATCCGGCAGGGGCATGCACCTTGCCGGCGCGCACGGCAGCATTGAAGTCCTTGATATGGCGGAATCCGAAGAATTCAAGATCGCTGTAACGAGCATCCATCTCCTTGACCACCCATTCGAGCGCCTGCGCAGCCTTCTTCGGATCGGTGATGATCGGCGTGAGCAGATGTGGAATACCCGCGTATGCCGATAGTTCCACTCGCTTCGGATCGACCATGATCATGCGCACCTGATCCGGCGTCGCCCTCATGATCACGGATGTCAGCATGGAGTTGATGAAGCTGGACTTACCGGAACCGGTGGCGCCTGCCACCAGAAGATGCGGCATCTTGGTGAGGTCCGCCGTTACAAAATGGCCTTCCACATCCTTGCCCACGCCTGTGAGCATCGGATTCGGATCGTTTCTCGCCTTGTCCGAACGAAGCACATCGCCAAGCACCACGGTTTCACGGTCGGTGTTCGGTATTTCGATGCCGATGGCGGACTTGCCTTCGATCACCGACAGGATGCGCACGTCGGAACTGGCCACCGCGTAGGCGATGTTCTTCTGCAGATTGGTGACCTTCTCCACTTTCACACCCGGACCAAGCTCCACCTCATACATGGTCACGGATGGGCCTCGCAGAAAGCCGATGACTTTAGCGTCGACATTGAACTGCTGGAATGTGACCGTAAGAGCGCGGATCACACGATCGTTCTCCGGAGTGTGCACGGCATGCGGCGCGCCTTGCTTCAGCATGCCGAGATCAGGCAGATGGTAGGGGCCCTCCGGAATCTCACCGGACTCGTCGGAAACGCCCTCTCCGTTCGATCCGGCATCCAGATCGTTCACGACCTCATTGGTCGCCGCATCGACCATGACCTGCGACCCGTTGGACGTGCCGTCCTCGTCGATGACGGCCCACGGGTCCCCTACAGCCACGCCAACGGATTTGATCTCGTCGGACGCCGCCTGGCCGGCAACCGTCGGAATGGTTTCCGGGATCTGCGGCATGGTGCCGCTCGCCAAACCGATTGGGTCAGAGGAAAGGGAACGCACCACAGGCGTCTGCGGCATGGCGACGGTTCCACCGAAATCCTGAGCGGAATGTTCGTCGGATGAAATGCTGCGCGGCCGCGAGACGCTCTGGTATGGTTCGTCAAGCATGGTTTCCGCCGTTTCACCATGCCGTTCGGCAGCATTACGAAACGCCTCATCACCGTCGTAATGATCGAGTCCGTCCTGAGCGCCCTGCTTCTTGGATTTCGATGATATCCATTGCTTTATGAGGGAGAACGGCATCGGCTTCTTCTTTTCAGCCGCCACATCGTCGGCTCCATTATGCGCCGGCACGCCTTCTGCGAACGACAGCGTGGTATCTCCTATACGCACTTCGTTCGGGAATTGCTCGGTCTCGTCATCAACCTTTTTATTTGCACCGAATCCAAAACGGACCTTCAATGCACGTACTTTGTCGGGAATTTCTTGAACCCCTGTATTGGTAATCAGCAACAACGAGAACAAAATGACGACCACGAAAATAACGATGGCGAACGCCTTGGAAAGCCCCCATGCCAGCGGGCAGCCAAGCACATAGCCGAGCAGACCTCCCGCATTCTGCAGCAACGCCATGTCGAAACCTTGGGCGTCGGACGCGAGCGCCGCATCGAGTATGGAGCAGACGGACCACAGAATCATGGACCACCCCGCCACCATACGCACATTGCCGCTTTTGCGCTTGGTCTCATATATGAGGCTGAATGCCACCAGCGCCAAAAAGACCGGCAGGATGACGCTCATCAGACCAAACAGGCCGGAAGCCAAGGCGTGGAGCATCCGGCCGAACACGCCCTGCACCCGGAACCATTCCGAAGCGCAGAACATTACCGCGAGAATCACCAGAATAAAACATGCGATATCACGTCCGTACTTGGTCAAGACACCCATCACAGGCGACGGCTCGACCGCGTCCATGACCTTGGTCTCGCCGGAACGTGCCTTGCCCGTGGACCCTTTGCCGCCGGATTTCGTATTGGAAGATGCTGTTCGTGCCATAACGGTCATGATTTTACCCATGGGAGGCGCCATGACATGGCACTTCCTCGAATCGCACACATTTTCTAACTTAAGTGAACACGCAATTTCACTGATTGGATTCCGCCAAGATCGTCACCGTCAATCTGGAGGCTAAGCAGGAGAAGACCGTGGATAAGGTGGAAAGCTTCGACGAATACGGCAGCGGGAGTTTCATTTCAGGCGAGGTCTCCGAGATGATGCTGGGTGTAGGCGTCCGCCTGTGCGTCTATGGCGTCATAGGCACCTGCATCGGCATGTTCGATGATGGCCATCGCGTTGTCTAGCAGCGCCGGATTGAGCGCTTGGAGCCAGTGGATGCGCGGGTCACGACCGAACCATCCCATCTGCTTGCGTGCCAGACGCTTCGTTTTCTGCGCAATGTCCATGAACGTGTCGTTCAGGTCACGCAACCCGTCCAAATAGTCGACGACCTGCTGGTAACCGAGCGCTTTGGCTGCGGTGATGCCCAGCTTGGGACGGATACGTTCCACTTCTTCGATGAATCCGCCTTCGAGCATCTGCTTGGTGCGAATATCGATACGACGGTCCAGTTCCTCACGCGGCAGATCGAGACCGATTTGCACGGTGGGGATGACGTACCGGTAGTGCGGAAGGCTTGCCGAATAGGGTCGTCCCGTCACTTCGATGACTTCCAGCGCGCGGATGGTTCGTCTCGGATTGTGCGGGTCCATGCGCGCCGCCGCTTCGGGATCCTTGGCTTTCAGCTCGTCGAACAACGCGCCCGCGCCTTCGGTTTTTTCCCGTTCCTCAAGCGCCTTGCGTACTTGCGGATCGGTGCCGGGGAAGGAGATGTCGTCGATGGCGGCCCGCGCGTACAGGCCAGAGCCTCCGACGAGGATCGGACGCACTCCCCTGGCCTGTAGTTCGGCTATTTTCTCGCGGGCGAGCTCTTGGAACCTCGCCACGGACATGGCGTCGTCCGGTTCGATGATATCGATGAGATGATGCCTGACCTGCGCCTGCTCCTCAAGGCTTGCCTTGGCTGTGCCGATATCCATGCCCCGATACATCTGGTATGCGTCGGCGTTGATGATTTCCGCCTGTTCGCCTTTGCGCGCCAACGCTTTGGCGACGGCAATGCCCAACCCGGTTTTGCCGGATGCGGTTGGTCCGACAATGGATACGACCTTGCGCTGCATGGCAGGATCGGCGTCTCCTGTTTTGTCTGTTTTCTCAGAGGTCTGTTCAGTGTCGAACGGCATAGGTCTGCCCCGCCTTCGGATCGGGATCGGCGATGAGGTTGTGACGCCCAGCGTGGGTGATGGTGGCGGTCACGAAATCGCCTACCTGCGGCATCGGCTCGCCTTCGGGCACACCGACATGCACGAGCACGCCGGTTTTCTCGCGCCCGGTGACACGATGGGTCGCGGCGTCCTTCTTGCCAGATGCGCCGGTGACCATCACTTCGACGTCACGGCCTTCGAAGGTTTTGAGATTTTCTTCGGTGATGCGTTCCTGCAATGCCACGAGTCGTTCGAACCGGTCTTGGACTACGTCGTGCGGCACCTGCTCCATTTCGGCTGCCGGAGTGCCTGGGCGTGGCGAATAGATGAAGGTGAATGCGGACGCGAATCTCGCCTCTTCCACCACACGCAAGGTTTTCTGGAAGTCCTCTTCGGTTTCACCCGGGAAACCGACGATGATGTCGGTGGAGATCTGCGCATCCGGCATGGCCTCACGGATTTTACGCAGAATGTCAAGGAACTTCGCGGAACGATACGAACGGCGCATGGCGCGCAGGATTCGGTCGGATCCGGACTGCAGCGGGAAGTGCAGCTGGTGCATGACATTGGGCGTTTCGGCCATGGCTGCGATCACGTCGTCGGTGAAGGCGGCGGGATGCGGCGAAGTGAACCGCACGCGCTCCAATCCTTCGATCTCACCGCATGCGCGCAGTAGCTTGGAGAAGGCGAAACGGTCGCCGATGCCGTAACCGAACGAGTTCACGTTCTGGCCGAGTAGCGTGACTTCCTTGGCTCCTTCGTCCACGCACTGGCGGATTTCGGCAAGAATGTCTCCCGGGCGACGATCATGTTCCTTGCCTCGGGTGGTAGGCACGATGCAGAACGTGCAGGTGTTGTTGCATCCCACGGAGATGGCCACCCAGCTTGACACCTTCGACGCGCGGTCGGTGGGCAGCTGGCTTGGGAAGTAGTTGAGTTCCTCTTTGACCTTGACCTGCGCATGGCCTTCGATGCGCGCCTGGTCAAGCAGCTGAGGCAGGGAGCCAATGTTCTTGGTACCGAACACGGCATCGACCCAAGGGGCCTTTTTTGCGATCTTCTCACGGTCGAGCTGTGCCATGCATCCGCCGACTGCGATCTGCAGGTTCGGACGCTGGCGCTTCAGTTCGGCCCACAGGCCGATGGTGCCGTACATGCGTTCCGCCGCGTTTTCTCGCACCGCGCATGTGTTCATGACGATGAGGTCCACGTCATGATCGAGGTATTGTTCTTCGGTGGCGGGCACATAGCCATCCGCTTCGAGCACACCCGCGATGCGTTCGGAATCGTGCACGTTCATCTGGCATCCGAGGGTGTGTACGTAGAACACGCCCTTGCCTCGCGTGGCGGTGTCTTCTGTGGCAGGTTCCGCAAGTTTCGAGGCGCGCTCCGCCTCGGTCATCATGTCTTCGTTCATAGCATTCCATGCTATCGGCAGGGATTCCCATCACGCGCCGTATGCACCTTAATGCAGCGTGGCATGCGGTGGAATTGGAGGGATGACGGCGCTTTCAGCGCTTTTTCAGTTTTTCCGCGCTCCTTTTGGGTACACTATGGAACCGTGATACTTGATAGACAGAGCCGCATCAATACCAGTGAACTGCAAGCACGGCTGAAGTCGGTGACTTTCGACGATGGTCCGTTGCCTTCCGATCAGATTACCGAGTTCATTGATCAAATGCAGGTGTATGAGGGCGCGATGTATGAGATCAGCACCAAACTGGAGATTCTCGATTCCGAGTTCCAGGTGCGTTTCTCCCATAATCCCATCCATCACATGGAACGCAGGTTGAAGTCCATCAATTCCATTCTTGGCAAGTTGAGGCGCAAGGATCTGCCGTTGACGGTGGAGTCGGTCAAGGACAATCTGTTTGACGTGGCAGGCATTCGCGTGATCTGCAATTATCGCGATGACGTGTATTCGGTGTCGAATTATCTGTCCGCGCAGAACGATATTCAGGTGTTGCGTGTGAAGGATTATATTAAGAATCCGAAGCAGAATGGATATCGTTCGCTGCATGTGATTTATGCGGTTCCCGTTTTTCTGTCTTCCGGACCGCATTACACGCCTGTGGAGGTGCAGTTCCGCACCATCGCCATGGATTATTGGGCGAGTTTGGAGCATGCGCTGCGTTATAAGACGGATTTGCCTGACGCGAAGCTGTCGGAGCATTCGCAGACGTTGCTTGATTGCGCGAGAAGTCTGCAGAATGTCGAAGCGCAGATGCAGAACATTCATCGCGATATCAATGGCGCGCCGCAGGTTGGCGAGGCCCCTAAGGCCGGCTGACGTCTGCCGGTTTGCGTTTGGCCGCATGCAGGAGCTGGTCGATGGGCAGCTGGGCGAGTATGGTGCCCGCGAAAATGAGCGCGCAGCCGAGGTAGGCTCGAGTGGTCATGATTTCGCCCAGCAGAAGCGCCCCTCCGACTGCGGAGAAGAACGATTCGAGCGACATGATCACGGACGCTCTGGTCGGAGGCACAAGTTGTTGGCCTATGACCTGAAGCGTATAGGCTACGCCAGCGGAGCAGACGCCCGCGTAGACGATGGCGATCCAGCTTTGCGCGGCACCGGCCCAGTCGATGGATCCTTCGATGATAGAGCCAATCCAGCTGATGATCGCGGTGGTGGTGATCTGCCCGAATGAAAGCAGGATGGGGTCCATGTCTCGTCCAAAGGTGTCTATGACGAGGATGTGCCCGGCGAAGAGGACTGCGGTGAACAGCAGCACCATGTCCGCCAGGGTGATGGATCCGAATCCGTCGGTGACGCACAGCAGGTAGAAGCCGATAACGGAGATGGCGACGCTGATGATGACGCTGAGGTGCACTCGTCGACGCAATATGACGAAGGCAAGCAGCGGAGTCATGACGATGTATAGAGCGGTGATGAAGCCGGACCGTCCCGCCGATCCGGAGTAAAGGATGCCGTATTGTTGGACGGTGCTTGCGGTGAAAAGCACGATTCCGCAGATGATGCTGACCACGATGGGATTGCCGGCCCATTTCGGCATGGCGACGATTGCGCCGTTACCGAGGGTGATGGACGGTTTTCCCTGGGTTTCACGGCGTTTACGCTCTTGTTCCGCTATGGTGCTGCGGCGAAACCAAAGCAACGGTATCAGAGAAATGGATCCGAGGGTGAATCGGGTGGCTCCGAAGAACAGCGGTGTTGTGGAGTCCATGCCTTGCACTTGCGACACGAATGCGAATCCCCAAATGAGGGCCGCCAGTACGAGGCATGCCATGCCGCCAATCTCTTTTCTCTGCATGAGCACCCACCGTAAAGCATGTCTTTGACCAACGGATAAAGCCTGGCCACATTCTGGTCAGGCTTTATCCGTTACGTTGACCGAGGAGCAATGCCAATAATGTCCCATCAAAGGCTGAAAGCCAAATGACGCGTGCGTCCCCAAAACGCACCGAAGGAAGGCGCACGAAGGTACGCCGACTGAGGAGCAATGCCGGGGACGCTCCGTCATTTGGATTTCAGTCGCGATTACCGAGGAGTTGGAGAATATACATGAACATGTTCACGAAATCCAAATACAGATTCAGTGCGCAAAGGATGGAAACCTTCTTGACCATTTCGGGGCCTTGGGCGGAATACTGTTCAAGCATCGCGCGGGTGGCTTGGGCGTCGTAGACGGTCATGCCGGCGAAGAGCAGAAGTCCGATGGCAGAGACGATCATGAGGGTGGTGTTGCCGGGGGCGAAGATCATGAGAATCACTTCGGCGATGATAAGCACGATGAGGCCGACGAAAAGGATGGGGCCGGCCTTGAGCATGTTGATCTTGGTGGTGCGTCCGAACATGGTGAGCGCGAAGAAGAAGCCGGCGCACAATGCGAGGGAAATGCCGATGGTGCCAAGATCGTAGGCCATGAAGATGGTGCTGAGGGTGAAGCCCATGAGCGCCGCATACACGTAGAACATGACGTATGCGGTGGAGACCTTCATTGTATGGATGCGCGCGCCAAGGTAGATGGCAAGCACGATTTCAATGACGGCGGGGGCGAAGATGCCGATGATGCCCGTGGTTTGGATGAGTGCCAGGTACGCGCCGCTCATTTGGGTGATGATGGCGACCACGGCAGTGACGATCAAACCAAGGGTCATGTGCGTGTATGCGCTGTTGACGGAACTGCGTTCGGCCTGCTCGTAGGAATAGGTGGCCTGCACGTTGACTGCGGCGGTACCGTTGGGCGCATAGGCGTACTGTGGCTGCGCATTGTACTGGTTGTACTGTTGGTTGTACTGGTATTGATTGTTGAAGCCGTTATTCTGGGCGTTGTTACCCTGGGGCTGCTGACCGAATGCCATAATCGCTCCTTTTTGCTCGATTGCGCATCACGATACGGCATTTTCCTGACGATTTCATGAATATTGGCTTAATCTCATGATTTCTTCAAAGCCCGCATAGGTTTCGCGTTCGACACGGGGAGTGTGCCGGACGCGAAAGACTGGGACATGCCATGTCAGATGGCGAACTTGTACGTCACTTTGGCGGTGTCGCTGAAATCGAGAAGGTTCGTCACGTCGACGGTGATTTCGGAATCGTCTTCAAGCACATATCCGAGGGTTACCGTGCCGGTTGCTCCTGGCTGCAGTTCAGACAGATAGGAGCCGGAATCGTAGCCTTCCGGATTGTCCAAGTACATGGCGGTGTCGAGTTCCTGACCGTTTTGGAACACTTTCGGATTAGCCAGCACGGCGAAGGAGTTGTTCTTATCGGTAGTGTTGGTCCACTCGTAGGTGACGAGCACGGTCGGCTGATTGTTGTAGTCGTTGCCGGAACGCACTGCGGATACGATTTTGACGTGCATATCGGTGAGATCGCCTTCCATGTCTTGCTCGCCTTTCGCCTTGGTGTCGGTTTTGGTGGAATCATCGGTTTTGGCGTCCTTATCGGCGTCCGCCGACGAGGATTGCGACGTGCTTGTGCCCGTGATGTCGTCAAGCGCCTTGCTGGCGGCCGATTGCATGGCCAAGGTGATGACGATGGCCAACACCGACAGCACCGCCGCGACTATGGACAGGGCTTTGCCACGCTTTTTGCCTCGGAACGTGCCCACGATGGCCACGATCGCCAATACCGCGCCGACGAGTCCGAAGATCGCCGCGATGTTGTTGATGATTGGAATGAAGCTCAGCACCAAGCCGAGCGCGCCGAACACCACTCCCACGATGCCACATACCGTCGTGCCTTGCGGAGCCGGGGACGACATGATCGGCGCGGGTCTCATACCGTTCGGCGCTGCCGGGCCGCCGTTGGGAATCGGAGCATTGTTGAACTCACTCATGATCTTTTTCTTTCTTCTCGAAGTGGTCGGAACACTTTCGAGCCTACGGGATCGGCTTCGTTCCCGGTATTGGACGAAAGTCCATTCCTGTCTGCACTTTGGGGCGCGCGGCTTGCGCCATCATGCCCGATAGCTCAATGGCATGTTTCCATGAGTATGCCGATAATGGGAGTCATGAGCGTGATCACAAACCCTTCCACCGCCGAAGTGCCAGTGCGCACCAGAATCTGGTGCACGGTGCCGATGGTGGTGTGCGCGAGTTTCGCCTGTCTGGCGCAGGTGTCTTTCGCATCCCAACAGTATGCGCAGGATAGCGCCCCCTACTTGTGGATGATCGCGTGCGTGCTCGTTGCGATCCCTTCGGGTTTGATTCTTCTGGCTCGCAACAGTTACCCGCAAGCCGTGTTCTGGACCGCATGCCTACTGGTGGTGGCGCTCCCCTACGATTCGCTGATCGCGCTTATGGCGTTGACTTCTCTGCTTGCGCGGAGACAGGGAACCAAAGTGACGCTTCGATCAGTGCTTGCCGCGGCGACAACGACGATCTGGTCCCAGGTGCGAGACGCTTTGCATCCTGCCGAGGCTTCGATCTGGCATGCGATCTTCTCCAAACCATATACCGGAGTTCGGTATGGCAATACCATGGTGATGCTTGTTGACGAAAGAACGATCATCGCGAGCGCCGTTGTGGTTGCCCTGATTGCGGTGGCGATCGCCACATTGGCCGGATTGCATATTCGCTCGCGCGCCCTTGCGCGCGTGGCCGAAGCGAAGGCTCAGTCGGCCAACGAGCAGGTGAGCAGGTTGCGGACCACGCTTGACAATCAGCAGCTTGCCGATGCGATAGCCGCGGAAGCGCATGATACGTTGGCTCATTCGCTGTCGTTGCTTGCATTGAATGCGAGCGCTTTGCAGGCCGAGTCTAGGAAATTGAAGGCTGAGGCCGAGCAGTTGGGCAATGCCAATGTGGCTGGTATGGCTGGAAAGATCGCCGGCACTACCGAGGATATCCGCAGGCAGGCCTCCGGCGCGTTGGATGAGGCGCATAGTGTGATTGACATGCTTCGTCATCCGGAGGATGCTCGCCTGCAGTTGGCTGCGAATGATGCCGAAGCGTCGTTGACCCGTGACTCATTGCTGCAGTTGATTGGCGACGCCCGTGCCGCGAATATGCGGATTGATACGTGGATCGACGTTCAACAGCTGGGGCAGTTAGATGAGTCCATCGGCGTGATTGCGTATCACGTGGTACAGGAGGGATTGACCAATGTGCGCAGGCATGCGCCTGGCGCTCCGGTGTCGTTGCAGGTCGATGCGAACCCCCCGCAAGGGGTGCATGTGCACGTCAGCAATCCGACGATGCCGCAATCCCCCTCGCATATGGCAGACACCAGGAAGGGGGCCGGTCTTCCTGGTTTGGCCAAACGCATACAGCAGGCTGGCGGAACATGCCAATACGGTTTTGACCAACATAACGTCTTCCACCTTGATGTACGGCTACCATGGGTTGGGTGAGCACCGAACGCAACCATGACGAGCAGCCGATCACCGTCGGCGTGATTGATGATGATCCGATGATCTGCCAGATGATGCGTCTGATTTTGGAGGATTATTCCTCCGGACGCATCAGCGTTGCCTTCGCCTGCACCAACGCAGCAGACGCCATCGAACATGCGTCGCACAATCCTCCTGATGTCGTGCTGGCTGATATCGCCATGCCCGGCATGGATGGCATTGAAGCCACTCGTCAGCTCCGCATGCTTCCCGATCCTCCGCATGTGCTTATTCTGACGTCGCTGAGTCCAAACAACACGGTGGAACGCGCCATCGAAGCGGGCGCGGAAGGATTCGTATCGAAAACGGACGCTCCGGAAGATATCATCCGCCGTGTGGCCGACGTGTGCGAAGGGGAGCCACAGTTCAATCCGGCAAGTCAACGGCAGCTCATCGGCGATTTGCATCAGCACCAGCCTCAGTCGCGGCGCGATGAGGCCCGTGCCATGCTCGACGCCTTGCCGGAACGCGAACGCGAAGCGGTGATTCTCGCGGCCGAGGGCTTCACCAATGCGGAAATCAGCGAGAAAATGTTCATTTCAGAACGCACGGTCAAAGCGCATATTTCATCCGCCGCAGATAAACTCTGCATGGGCCGCGTGCAGATGGCCCGTTTGGTAGAACGAGCCGACCTGCCGCCACGACTATGACATCATGCACTCGTACACTTGAACACAGAGCAACGCAATGAGGGGAACGCCATGTCAATCAGTGCAACGGAAAAGCCTTTAGGCAAAATCTTCACTTCGGATTACCGGTTCGTAATCCCATCATTCCAACGCGCATATACTTGGCAAACGGAAAACATCGCGCAACTGGTCACCGATCTGCAGGACGCATGCCACGACCCAGACACGCCGTATTTCCTTGGATCGCTGATCCTCGTCCATGATGGACAGACCAAATACCAAGTCATCGATGGACAGCAACGCCTCATCTCACTTTCCATCATCATTTCCGTGCTCCGCGATCTGGAAGACGACCCCGAACTCATCGAAAGCCTCAACGACCTCATCGTCGAGCCAGGAGACAAACTACGCGGCATCAAAGCCGAACCACGTCTCAAACTCCGCGAACGCGACACCAACTTCTTCCGCATGTACGTGCAGGAAGGCGATCTGGAGGGACTGTTCGATCTGCGCGACAACGATATCGAATCGCACGCGCAACGCAACATCGCCATCAACACCAGACAAGTGTTCGACGAACTCGCGAAAATGCCCACACAAGACCGCCGCGCATTCGCATCATACCTCGTCAACGAAGTCACCCTCGTCATCGTAACCACCGACGATCTCGCCGGCGCACACCGTATTTTCGACGTCATGAACATGCGCGGAGTTCCCCTCACCGCATCCGACGTGTTCAAAGCAAGAACCATCGCCGAAATCTCCCCCGCCGCACGCAACGCCTACGCTTCACGCTGGGACGACATCATGGATCCACTCGGCGACGACGCACAGACGCTCGAAGAATTCTTCAGCGACATCCATCTCATCATCTCGCACAAAGCCGTCTGCACACAACTACTTGAGGAATTCCGCAAGGACGTGCTCAAACCATTCGTCAAAAAGCAGAACGTCATCTCCTTCATCGACGACCTGCTCGCACCCTACGCCAACGCATGGCGCATCATCGAACACCCGACCGACGCCAACCTGCCAGACGATATCATTGGCCAACTCGTATCCCTCAACGACTACCAAACCACCGACTGGAAACCAGTAGCCATGTGGGCGCTCGTCAACTCCATACGCAACCTCGGCAATCCCGACACACGCATATTCTCCACGCCGGGCACACACACTGCCGCAGCCTCGCGCACGTCGAACAAAAACCTCGAGGAACCTCAACTCCACGACCTTGAACGACTTCACGACGTACTCGCGGCCCTAGAACGCGTAACCGGCGTGGACAGTCTCAACAGGCAAACCCCGCTCAACCGACGCACACGCGCAGCCAGCACCATTCGCGACCTCGATAAAAACCACACCATCCAACAAATCCGAGGATTACTCATCACCGACGAAGACCGCCGCAACGCGCTCGCGCATCTGCGTGGCGACCTGCAGACCAGTCCCGCCATGAAGAAACTGCTTCTGGTTCGGGCCAACGAGCAGCGGGCCGGGCATCGTATCACCCGACCACGCAGCCTCAACGCGCTGCCGATCATGCCGGAACAGGTCGCCTCCGACTCATCGTTTGCATCATGGTCTGAGGCGACGCGCGACCATTGGGTCAATCGCATCGGCAATCTTGCGCTCAGTCAGGCTAATGACAAGCAGATCGCGGGATTGGCATCCTATACGGACCGTCGTGACCGTATGCTGCTGTCGGCGAGTTCCAAACGCTTCCCGCTCACCGCCGAGCTTGCCGACATTGCGGACTGTACGCCACAAACCTTGCAATACCGCCAGGATGAAACCATTCGTCTGATCGCCGATTATTGGAATATCCGTTACGATGCCGAGCGCAATGACCTATCCACGCTCAGTGAGGAGTCGTTGCGAGTCACGGACACGTCCACCTCCCCAACATCCAAACGCGTGTCCATCGCGCAGGTGCTCGCCGCTGGTCTGCTCATTCCCGGTGAGACGCTGGTATGGGACCGACCGCGCAAGGGCGAACGTTGGGTGGCTACCGTCACCGCCGAAGGCAAGCTTCGACTGGATGACGGCAGCGAGTACTCCACACCAACCGCAGCGGCCCGTGCCGTCGGTGGCGGTTCGGCGGGATTGACCGTGTGGAAGCGCACGTCGAACGGTCAGAAGCTTAGCGACGTGTGGAAGGCCTATCGCCTACGCAAGCGCTGAAAACGTTGTTCGTTTTGATGAGTTTGCCGTTTATCGACGGTTTCCTATTGGCATGCGAGCCATTCGACCGCAAGTTTCGTACGATTCGTAACGTTCGTTTTCGCGAGAATATCGCTGATACGATTGCGAACCGTGCCTTCGCTTAAAAACAGTTTCGCAGCGATCTCACGATTGTCGTACCCCTCGGCGACCAGTTGCATCACGTCCCGCTCGCGCTCAGTGAGATTCGCGAAACGACCGGAAAAACGATTTTCCCCGTTATCGCCAGCTTGCGAAACGTGACGCTGCGTCTGACTCGCTTTATTGACATGCAGTTTCCGCAACACCTGCGCTCCCATAACCACCTGTCCGGCCATCACCGACTGCACTGCGGGAATCACCGATGAGACATCCTGTTTGATCAGGTAGCCTTTGGTGCCGATTTCCAACGCCTCGGCGATGTACGATTCGTCCGCGAATGTGGTAAGTATGAGGATTTTCGCATTCGGATGGGCGTCGATGATCTTTCGCGACGCGGCAAGACCGTCCATAACCGGCATTTGCACGTCGATCAGCAGCACGTCCGGATTATCTTCTTCATACTGACCTACCGCGGTTTCGCCATCATAGGCCGTCCATGCAATATCGGCCGTGCCTGTCGCTTTGAGAATCGTGGACAGCGACGAGCATACGATTGGATCATCATCGACGATTGCGACTCGCATCATACGTTCTCCTTCGTTGTTGCGGACGCTGCCGCATCATCGTCCGTTTTGGGAATGGACACGAACACCCGCCACCCCTCATGATACGGGCCGCACACCGCGGTACCGCCGAGCGCCCGCGCACGCTCCTCGATATCCGCCAATCCAATGCCCGAAGCATCACGCATCGTCGCCGTACGCGCGGCATCATGGAACTGACGAAAACGAGCGGAAGACTCCCCCATCATACCGTTGATGTTTCCTTGGGAGCCATCGCTCCACAGGGCGCCATCATCCTGTATGCGCAGCTGCCATAACGCAGGAAAATCACGCAAGGTGATATCGACATTGCGCGCCATGCTATGGCGAATCGTATTGTTCAACGCCTCGCGAATCGTCGTGGCGAAACAGCGTGACACCGCGGCCGGAGCCGCATCGATGCCGTTGCTCAAGGTGACGTTCACTGTACTGGAATCGTCCAAACCATGCGCGGATGCCTCAATCTGCGCCACGAAATCCGTGCCTTCGTCTTTCAGATCATGCACCGCGCCCCGCACCAATGTCATCGCCTCGCCCACCGTGTCGTGAATCTGCGCGAACCCTTGAGCCGCCTGCTCCTGACCAGAAACCTGAGCCACCACTTGGGCCGCTTCGGACTGCATGATGGCCCGGGTAAGCATATGGCCGACATTGTCATGAATCTCGCGCGCTATGCGTGTACGCTCCGCGAGCGTGGCCACACGAACCGACGCGGCGCGATCTTCCTCGCTTTCCGCCAATTGCGAGCGCAGCCGGCGGATCTGGTCACGTTTGGAATCCTGAAGCCGCCTGTTCTGCCGGGTGAGCGTGACATTGCGCGCGCACAACAGGCCAACCATGAATCCCAACACTACATGCAATGCCAGCAGTACGGCGATGAGTGCAGCTCCCATATCATCCGCATGCGCGCCTGCATTACGGCAACGGACCAAGGTCGCCACTACGGGAATGATCCACACCCATCGTGCGATGACCGTCGTGATTTGCATCGCATCGTATTGCGGCATGTTCGGCAATTGCGAACGCAAGCCGGCATGGTTCCGTCCCGCACGGGGTTGTTCGACGTTCTGTGATATGGCGGGCAGCATGGCCGCGTTGTATGCGGCGACCGGCATCATCGCGCACCATGATGGCGTGAAGCATGCGCCGCAATCCAACATCAACAGCATGGCGATGGTCCATGCCGACGAGCGCGCGTATTCCCCTACCGCGGCACAGCATATGGCCAGCAACGCGCCGCATACCAGTTCAGCCGATACGTCTCCGACGATATACAGGTTTGCGATCAGCCCGAACGTGAGGAATATGGCCTGAAGCAATAATCGCCGCATGCCTTCCTCCATCGTCGCCGCTTCTTGTGGTTATGTCTTCCCAGCGTAGTGTACGTTGCCGCCGTTGCGGGCCATCTTTGCCACGAAGGTGACATTTGTCATCTTCCATATGGCTGTGTTGCGCCAGGTTTATGACCTCAGACACCATGTCGTCGCCGTTTGGTCGGAGACAATGGAATCACTATCGTAAACGGCGGTTATCGCTGTTGGAACATGTGAGGTAAGGAGAGCCGATGAGCGAGCGTATGGAAAGGCAAACAGGTGAGAGCTCCAGCAGCGCGGTCAAGGTGTCGAAGCTGGTCAAACGGTATGGGGATATGCTGGCGCTTGACTATTTCGATCTTGACGTGCATCAAGGTGAGATTTTCGGTTTGCTTGGACCGAACGGTTCCGGCAAGACCACGGCGATTAACTGCATTCTCGCATTGTTGACGTTCGATGAGGGCACGGTACGTGTGTTTGACGAACCGATTGGCCCGACCAGTTATGCGCTGAAACGCCGCATCGGCATCGTACCGCAGAATGTGGCTGTGTTCAATGAATTGACGGTTGAGGAGAATATCGATTATTTCTGCTCGCTGTATGTGCCTGACAGGGCACGCCGTCATGCGCTGGTTGAGGATGCGCTGGATTTTGTGGGCTTGCGCGATTACCGCAGGTTCCGTCCGTCGAAATTGTCGGGAGGTTTGCTTCGTCGATTGAACATCGCATGCGGTGTGGCGCATAAGCCGGATCTGATTTTCTTCGATGAGCCGACCGTCGCCGTCGATCCGCAAAGCCGCAATGCGATTCTGGAGGGCATTCAGCGTCTTAACCACGAAGGCGCGACAGTGATTTACACGAGCCATTACATGGAGGAGGTCGAGCAGATCTGCGACCGCATTCTCATCATGGATCATGGCAGGCATTTGGCCTTGGGCACCGCCGACGAGTTGAAGGCGATGATCGACACCGGCGAACGCATCAGTGTGGAAACCGACGATCTGGGTGGCTTGCATCATGAGGCGGGAACGCAGCAGGCATTGGAACAGTTACGTGCGCTGCCATGTGTGATGAGCGCCGATTATGACGGTCATGAGTTGACGGTACGTTGCCGTCGGGGCGATCACAATCTTCTTGACGTGTTGACGTTGCTGAAATCCAATGGCACGAATATCGGGCATCTTTCCTCCCGGCAGCCGACGCTGAACGATGTGTTCCTTGAACTGACCGGCACGGCGTTGCGTGACTGACGGAATCATGGTTCGAAAGGTTTGACATTATGTTGCAGACATTGCTGGTCAATCTGAAATTGCATTTCAGGGAGAAAGCGCAGCTGTTCTGGCTGTTTGCCTTTCCCATCATTCTGGCGACCATGTTCAATGGCATGTTCGGCAATATCGCGGAAAGTTACGCATTGCACACGGTTGACGTCGTCGTGGTTAATAACGACGATTGGCGTGCCTCTCCGGGCGCGCAGATGCTGGTCGACGGCATTTCGTCCGATACTGGCGCGACCGGTGCCGATGGCGATCATGCGAAGGTCGATGATGACGGTGACGCCATGCCGAAACTCATCACCGTCACGGAAGCCGCATCTATGGAAGCCGCGGATCGAGCACTGCTTGACGCCAAGGCGCAGGGCAGACTGTCCGTCGACGGTAGTGGGAAACTGCAGCTGGCCATTTCCCAAGCCACGCAAACATCCGCCACGGATGTGATGGCGTCGAGCAGTGGTCTGGATATTTCCCTGACGGTGTTGGGCAATATCGTGGACTTGTACAATCGCAACACCGCCGTGGTGGTCAATGCCGCGCAGCACAATCCGTCCGCGTTGTTGGATGACGCGTTCACCGGCAGCATCGGCTCGTCGAGTGGGTTCACGAAGGAAGTGCAGCTGACGAATTTCAAGCCAAGCGGCACCGCACGCTACTATTACGCGTTGCTCGGCATGGCCGCGATGATGGCCATGAGTTTCGCGGTGAACGCGGTATCGTTGGCCCAGGCAAACCTGTCGGCACTTGGTATTCGCCGTTCCGTCGCTCCCCTGCCGAAACTGCAACAGCTGCTGGCAGGTTTTCTTTCCAGTTGGATCTGCTCGTTCCTAAGTCTGACCGTGGCCATGCTGTACATTCGTTTCGGCTGCCAGATTTCTCTCGGCGGTCGTGAATGGGCCGGCTTGGGCGCGTGCTTGATGGCGTCATTCGCCACAAGCGCGTTCGGCACGTTGATCGGCGCAATACAAGGTGTTTCCACGAGTGCCAAGCAGGGATTGTGCACGGCCTTGGCATGCACGCTGTCGCTGTTTTCCGGTTTGTATGGCTCGTTCGCCATGGATTTAAGCGATCAGATAGCGCAGCATGCGCCCCTGTTGAGCATGTTGAATCCGGCGCAACAGATTACGAATCTGTTCTACGACATTCTGTATTACGACAGTTTCCGCCCGTTCTTTGCCACGGTGGGCGTATTGGCTGCGATGAGCTTGGTCTGTCTTGGTATGGCGACCGTTCTGTTGAGGAGGCAACGCTATGAACACTTGTAAAGCAGCACTGCGTATTCTCAAAGCGCGCAAATTGTATGTGATTATCTACTTGGTGCTGATCGGCACGATGATGTTTTCCATCAGCTGGCAGATCATGCGTGGCTCCACAGCTGCCGGAGCGACGACGTATGAGCCGGAATCCGCCCGTATTGCGGTAATCGACCGTGATGACGACGCCGAGCATGTGGCTCAATCGTTGCGTTCCTACCTCGCTTTGGACGGTGAGATGGTCACCATTGATGACGATTCCATATCGTTGCAGCAGGCTGTCGCATCGAATTATGTTGATTTGATTGCGATTGTGCCACAAGGTTTCGCCGAGCGTTATCTGCAGTATGCGGATAACGCCACGGCTACGCAACCGACCATAGATACCGTCGTCAGTTATGCTTCCGGAGCCGGATCGCTCGCACAGCTGAAAGTCAACGAGTTTCTTTCGCTGACGCGTACCGCCTATCTCGGCATGCCGCAGGCACAGCGCACGCTCGACGCCGCCATGGTAACGACGTTGGATGCTGCCACCGCCGATATGAAACAGTCGCATATCGCCGTGGTGTCCTCGGACTCTGAAGACGACGGCACCACACCGGGCTCATCGGCATTCGCGGGCACGCTCAAAACCGGCTTGTATCCACTGTTGCTGGTCATGCCGGTATGCACGTTCCTCGTGGTCAGCACATTCAACGACAACGAAATCCGCCGCAGGCTCTACTCGTCCCCCGCGCGTCTGGTGTCGTTGGAAGCGCAGCAAATGCTGACATGCGGGACGTTCGGTCTGCTGGTATGTGCTGCGTATACCGCGGTGACATTCCTGTTGATGGCGCTGGCCGGAGTGTCCTTTACCGGCCTGAATGCCGTGAACGTAGGCTTGTCGTTCGTGTCGCTGATGGTCTACACGCTTATGGCGATCGCTTGCGGATTCCTGTTGGGGTCATCCGGTTTCAATGAAATGGCAACGAACGGTTTCGTCAATGTGTTCGCTCTGCTGGTCATGTTCACTTCCGGTATGGCGTTCCCCGTGGATATGATGCCAGATCCCATGATCATCATCGGAAAACTGCTGCCTGGATGGTGGCTCTGCTCATCGATAGACCACGTATTCGGACTGGGTACGGCCTCCTCGAGCGGCGTGGACTACGGCGCGTGGGCGTCATCAACCGGATTGGTGGCAATGTTCGCAGTAGCGTTCATCTGTCTGGGCTTGGCCTTGGGACGCATTCGGCGAGCCCGCCCGACGTTGGTCTCCCCCGCCACAACGCAGTTGGCCAAGTAGTCGACGCCAACACTGTGGCAGCCGCATGACGATCGCATACGACGTCCACGGTCTACTTGAGCATATTCCTCCGGTAGGCTGTGGGCGTCGTATGCATGTACTGCTTGAACGTGCGCGTGAAGAATGTCGATGATGAGAAACCAAGTTTTTTGGCGATGTCGGAAACCGGCATCGATGTGGTGTCCAGCATTTCCGCTCCAGCTCTCATACGCACGTCATTGACGAATTCAATCGGCGTCTGATCGACCATCTCATGGAAGATCTGCGCGCATTTCGTACGGCCGACGGACCCTGCTGAAGCAATCTCCTCCAGGGTGATCTGTCGAACGTAATTGTGCTGCACGTAATCAATCATCTTGCTCAAAATAGCAATCTTCGGATTCTTCCTGTCGTATTTGGAAGAACCATTCTTGCCATGTTCGCCCGCTATGGCCGTCAGTTCACGCACCATCGTATAAAAACAGCTGAGCACGGTCAACGATGCCGTATCATCCTTTAATTTCATATTGTCAACGGTGGCGGGATGCATGGTCTGGGCAGCCGGCATCTGACCGAATTTCGCATCATGCAGCCGCATCATGCATTCCAGCAACGCGGATCCATGCTCATCTTCAGGATCACACACCATGTACGGGAGCCGTTCGTCCGCCATCAACGGAGCCACAAAGCGTTCATAAACCATGTTCGGCATGCACATGCATGAAGGGTTCAGCAGAGTGCAGGAAAATTCGCAATCGGTACCGTCCTCGGTGAAACCGTAATGCAATTGGCGCGAATTCACGAAAATGCCTTGGCCTTCTTCAAGACGAATGCTTTCGCCGTTCACGAAATACCACATGTGTCCACGGATGATGTGGGTGAATTCGAAATCGATATGCCAATGGCATTCCGCGCGCATGTTCGGATACTGATGCAGCAGCGAATGTTCGGTGAATGAGAAGAACATCGGCGCATCATATTGCACCATTTCCGCGCCGTTGGGCTTGCGTCCCCAGTTGGTGACCGGCATGAACTCATATGGAAGACGACCGTCTTGCGCAAGTTCAGGCTGTTCCGTTTGTTCGTTTTGTCCGACCTGCACGTCACGAACGTCTAATCCCATCTGTCCCATGCAATACCCCATCAGTGGATACGGTAAATAATACGAAAATCAAGAACGATAATACAACGAAATACAGTGTCAACGAATAATGATGCCGTTGAATGGAACATGATATGTCACGTCAATCGATTGACGTAATACAGCAGAGGAGGCAGCATGGTGGAACCCACCAATCATCCGGCACGCGACGAATGGGAGCGTATGCTCTCCGGCGAACTGTATGTGGCCGATAGTCCGCAACAGCAGGAAGCGAATATGCGCAAGCGTCGCCTGGTGCAGGCCATCAACACGTCCGAATATGACGCGTTCAAAGAACGTGACGAACTGTTTCACGAACTGTTCGGCGCATTTGGAGAGGGTGAATTCGTGGAACCCCCATTCAACTGCGATTATGGATGCAACACGTTCATCGGCAAGAATTTCTATGCCAACATGGATTGCATTTTCCTTGACGTGGCACGCATCACCATCGGCGACCGCGTGTTCTTCGGCCCCCGAGTGGGCCTGTACACGCCGTATCATCCGATCGATGCGACGGTGCGTTCCTCCGGCCCTGAAGGCGCTCGTCCGATCACCATTGGCAACGATGTCTGGTTCGGCGGCAATGTGGTGGTCGGCCCTGGCGTCACCATCGGCGATGATGTGGTGATCGGTGCCGGATCAGTGGTGGTCAAGGACATTCCTTCGCATTCGGTGGCAGTCGGCAATCCATGCCATGTGATCCGTGAGATCACCGACGCCGACCGCGAATATTGGGAAGGCAAGGCCGCGGAATATCACGCTTGGAAGGATTCGATTCAGTAAATCGTTAGTTCACGCACCGCACCATCCTCACATCATCATGCAATCTTCCATCACTTGGCGCGAGTTTCTTCGACAGACGTTGACGCTCGCCCTGCCCATCGCGTTTCAACAACTGATGCTGGCGCTGTCATCGTGCGCCGACACTCTTATGCTGACGAACGTCGGTCAAAACGAGCTGTCGGCAGTGTCTCTTGCCACGCAGTTCCAGTTCATTTTCAGTTTGTGTCTTACCGCGCTCACGCTTGGCATGAGCATTCTGGTGGCCCAGTATTGGGGTGCGGGCAACACGAATGCCGTCGAACGCGTCTTGGCGTTCATCATGCTGTATGCCGGCGGATTGTCGCTGGTGTTTTTCGCATTGACGCTACTCATTCCGGAAACGTTGATGTCGATTATGACGAACGATGCGACGCTGATTGCCATCGGCTCACAGTATTTGCGGGTTTCGTCGGTTTCGTACCTGTTCATCGGTTTGTCGCAAATGTATTTGTGTCTGATGAAGAATGTGGGTGCGGCGGTTACCGGAATGACGGTAAGCACGGTTGGCGTGATCGTGCATGTTGCGCTGAACGCGGTGCTGATCTATGGTTGGTTCGGTTTACCCGCATTGGGTATTTTCGGCGCGGCGATTTCCACGGTGATTTCCCGAGCCATCGAACTGGTGTGGTCTGTGCTTGTAGCCAGCTGCAATGGCCGCCCACGTTTGCGGTTGTCGATGATGTTGCATCCGGATGTGGCGTTGCAGAAGGATTTTTGGAAGTATAGTCTGCCCGTGCTTGGCAATGAGCTGGTTTGGGGCTGCGGTTTCACCATGTACACCGTGATTATGGGTCATCTTGGTACGGATGCGGTGGCGGCCAATTCCATTGCGAATATCGTCAAGGATCTGTTGGTCTGTTTGAGTCTTGGCCTTGGCAATGCGGGCGGCATTCTTGTCGGTAATCTGCTTGGCCGCAATGCTTTCGATCAGGCGAAGGTTATGGGCGACAGGCTCTGTGTACTGGTGGCGGCAGTTGGCGTTGGAACCGGCCTGTTGATTATCGCGGCACGTCCTTTGGCGTTGCAGTGGGCGGGATTGACGCCGCAGGCCACGCGTTATCTGTCGGTTATGCTGTTTATCTGCGCCTATTATGCGGCATGCGGGTGCATGGCCAATCTGACTATCGCCGGTATTTTCCCTGCCGGAGGCGATTCCCGGTTCGGACTTGTCTGCGATGCGAGCGTTATGTGGCTTGTCGTCGTACCGGTCGGTCTGTTGGCGGCTTTCGTGTGGAAGTTGCCGGTATTGGCGGTCTATGCTTTGCTGAATACCGACGAATGCATCAAGATGATTCCTGCTTTGCTGCATTATCGAAAGTATCGTTGGGTCAACAATGTGACGAGACAGACCGATTCCGCCGTAGTATCAAACGCATGAAAAACCGGTATCGACAAAGCCCGTGTCATACTGCATTGCACAGTGCGACACGGGCTTTGTCACTTGCCGATCTCAATCATGTGATTATTTATTTCATGAGATTGCGCAGCACATACTGGAGGATGCCCCCGTTGCGGTAGTAGTCGGCCTCGCCTGGGGTGTCGATGCGTACGACCGCGTCGAATTCGGTTGTGGAACCGTCGCTATGGGTGGCGGTGACACGCACGGTCTTCGGGGTGATGCCATTGTTGAATTCTTCAACGCCGGCGATATCGTACGTTTCGGTGCCATCAAGGCCGAGGCTCTCATAGGAGTCGCCTGCGGGGAACTGCAACGGCAGCACACCCATGCCGATCAGGTTCGAACGGTGGATACGTTCGAAGCTTTCGGTGATAACGGCTTTGACGCCCAGCATAACGGTTCCCTTGGCAGCCCAATCACGTGAGGAGCCAGTGCCATATTCCTTACCGGCAAGTACCACCAGAGGCACATCGTGTTCGATGTAGTCTCGGGACGCCTCGAAAATGGTGGTCGGCTTCTGGTCGAGGAAATCGTAGGTGAAACCGCCCGGAGTGACCTCTTCCCCCACGGACGCGAGCAACTGGTTGCGCAGTCGGATATTGCCGAACGTGCCACGTACCATGACCTCATGATTGCCTCGACGGGAACCATAGGAGTTGAAGTTCTTCGGTTCGACGCCACGGTCGGTCAGGTACTTGCCAGCAGGACTGGAAGCCTTGAACGCGCCGGCTGGAGAAATATGGTCGGTGGTCACGGAATCACCGAGCAGTGCGAGCACGCGGGCGCCATGAATGTCTTCGACGGGATCCGGTGTGGCCTTCATGCCATCGAAGAACGTCTGCTTACGCACGTAGGTGGAATCCTCATTCCATGCGAACAGTTCGCCTTCTGGAACGTCAAGTCCTTTCCAACGACGGTCGCCTTCGAATACGGAAGCGTAATCCTTCAGGAACATCTCACGGCTGACGGTACCGTCCACCACGGCGGTAACCTCGCCATTGGTGGGCCAGATATCCTTCAGATACACATCATTACCGTCCGGATCCTTGCCAAGCGGCTGGGTTTCAAAATCGAAATCCATGGTGCCAGCGAGCGCATAGGCGATGACGAGCGGCGGTGATGCCAGGTAGTTCATCTTGACGTCCGGGCTGATGCGGCCTTCGAAGTTGCGGTTGCCCGACAGCACTGAGGTGACGGTCAGATCGTTGGCGTTGATGGCTTCGGAGATTTCCGGCAGCAACGGGCCGGAGTTGCCGATGCAGGTGGCGCAGCCGAAACCGACCAGCTGGTAACCGAGCGCGTCGAGATCGTCCTGCAAGCCAGCCGCCTTAAGATAGTCGGCCACAACCTGGGAACCCGGTGCGAGCGAGGTCTTGACCCACGGCTTGGGCTTCAAACCCTTGGCATGCGCGTTGCGTGCAATCAGACCGGCTGCGATCATCACGGACGGATTGGATGTGTTTGTGCACGAGGTGATGGATGCGATCGCCACATCACCGTTGGTGATGTCGAAGTCACCGCGGAAGTCGGTGGAAACGGCAACCGGCTCCTGCACGGTCTTGTCCGTTTCGTACGCGGGCAAGGTTTCGACGAATTTCGCTTTGGATTCAGACAGTTTGATGCGATCCTGCGGGCGCTTCGGGCCAGCGATCGACGGTACGACAGTACCGAGGTCGAGTTCCAGGTATTCGGAATACTGCGGTTCGACGTAGTTTGGATCGGTGGTGTCGCCCCACAGCTTGTTCGCCTTGGCATACGCTTCGACCAATGCGATCTGTTCTTCGGAACGGCCGGTCAAGCGCAGATAGTCGAGAGTGACGCCGTCGATTGGGAAAATGCCGCAGGTGGAGCCGAATTCCGGACCCATGTTGCCGATGGTGGCACGGTTGGCCAGCGGCACCGAGGCGATGCCATCACCGTAGAATTCCACGAATTTGCCGACCACACCATGCTGGCGAAGCATATCGGTGATGGTCAGCACCACGTCGGTGGCGGTGACGCCTTCAGGAATGGAACCGGTAAGCTTGAAACCGACAACACGCGGCACCAGCATGGAGATCGGCTGTCCAAGCATGGCCGCTTCGGCTTCAATGCCGCCAACGCCCCAACCGAGCACGCCCAAGCCATTGACGGTGGTGGTGTGCGAGTCGGTGCCCACGCAGGAATCAAGATAGGCAAGAGTCTTGCCACCGTTTTCTTCGACCTTGGTCATGATGACCTTGGCGAGATATTCGATATTGACCTGGTGGATGATGCCCGTTCCCGGCGGTACCACGCGGAAGTTCTTGAATGCCTGCTGACCCCAACGCAGGAACTGGTAACGTTCGCCGTTGCGCTGGTATTCGATGTCCATGTTCTGTTCGACCGCGTCGGCGATGCCGTACTTGTCGATCTGTACGGAATGGTCGATGACCATGTCGGACTGCACCTGCGGGTTGATGACCTCAGGATCTCCCCCAAGATCCTTGACCGCATCACGCATGGTGGCAAGATCCACAATGCAGGGCACGCCGGTGAAATCCTGCATGACCACGCGGGACGGGGTGAACTGGATCTCATGACTCGGCTGTGCAGCCGGATCCCAATCCAACAGTGCCTTGACATGATCATCCGTGATGTTGGCGCCATCGATGTTACGTACCAGGTTCTCGACGAGAACCTTCAACGAATACGGCAGATGATCGATGCCCGGCAGATCTGCGATGCGGTAATATTCATAATCCTTGCCGTCCACCTTCAGGGTGTCGAGCTGGTCGTCGCGCACAGACATGCTACCTCCGAGCTTTTTGGCTGTATAACACAGCTGATTATTCGTCGCCTACGATACAGCCAAGTTAATTCAGCTCTGGCGTGTCTTCTTAAAGTATGGGACAATACTCGGAATTTTCGGCACCAAACGCAAACACACCAAGAACACGAGTGCCGAAAGCACCATTGCCACCGCCGTCGCAGCCAGCATCTGCCCGGTCGGCACCACCAGCGCGAAGAAATTCGCCACCGGTTTTACGAGCATGCCCCCGAATCCAATTGCGGCAAAGGCCAATACCAATATGCCACGCCACGAATGCAACGGCTTTGCCACCCGCGCAAGCACGAACACTCCCATCATGAGCAGAATAATCGCGTTGACGCCACGCAGCATCGCCAACTGCGCACCCGAATCCTGCACATTCCACTTCATGAATATCGGCAGCAGCCACGACGTGGACAAAATCGACAATCCGACCGCCACACCGCAGGGCACAGCAAAATGCAGCACGCGTTTCAGGAATCCTGGAATATAACGACGCGTGTTCGGAGCCAACGCAAGAATGAATGCCGGCATGCCAATCGTCAATCCACCCACATATGTGATGTGGCGAGGCAGATACGGGAATGGTATCTGCGTCAGCACCACACCCAACGAAATCAGTGCGGAATACACGGTTTTCACGAGGAATAGGCTTGCCACACGTTCCATATTGGCCATAACCTGACGCCCTCGCGCCACCACATCGGGCAGATGTGAGAACTTCGAATCGACAAGTACCACCTGTGCCACGGCCTTGGTGGCGGGCGCAGCATTGCCCATCGCAATACCCAGATCGGCCTCTTTGATGGCGAGCGCGTCGTTCACGCCGTCGCCGGTCATCGCCACCACATGCTCACCTGCATGCAATGCCTCCACGATCGCCTTTTTCTGATCGGGCAGCACACGCCCAAGCACATCCACGTTTTCCAGTACTTGCGCCAGCTCCGTAATGTCAGCGGGCAGCTCACGCGCGTCCATGAATCGTGGTTCATGTTCGCCGGTCAGATGCACTTTTCTTGCGATCGCGCCGACGGTTACGGGATTGTCGCCAGAGATGATGCGGCAACGCACGCCTTGTTCACGGAACCATGCAAGCGTTTCTTCGGCGTCGGCGCGAATATGTTCGGAACAGCACACCAATGCGACAGGGCACGATGCCGGATTGAGTTTTGGATCGGTTTCGTAATCGTCGGGCGCTGCACCGTAGATTCGCGCGACCAGCAGCACACGGTTGCCGTCATTGGCGAGATCATTGACTTGTTTGAGTATGTCGGCATGGTCGCCGTTGATTTGGGAAAGAATGACTTCCGGCGCACCCATCGTCCACACTGCATTGCCGTCATAGATCGAACTCCACTTGCGCGCCGACGAGAACGGTACTCGTGCCTCGACAGTGCCGTCCGCAAATCCCTGTTCCCGTAGTCCAGACAGAATCGCTTGCCCTGTACCGTTGGGCTGTCCTTCGTTCGATAGGTCGAATAGAGCCTGTCTGACGTCATGCTCGTTCACGGTGCCTCGCATGTCGTCGGGGCCACAAACACCCAGCAATTCCAACGAATCGAGTCGGATGGTGCCGTCGGTGACAGTACCGGTTTTGTCAAGGTTCAGGCAATCCACACGAGCGAGAGTCTCCACGGATTCCAGCTCCTGCACCAGCGTGTTCTTACGTGCCAAACGAATGGCTGCGAGCGCGAAATTCAGCGAGGTGAGCAGCACCAGGCCTTCAGGGATCATACCGACCACACCGGCCACTGCGGAAATGACCGCGGAACGCCATTCGCCGGTCGAAATGGCCACATTCCAGCCGCCAACAGTGCGTACCTGCGACCAAATGAGCAGTACGCAGAGCGGCACCACCAGGAAGGTCATGAATTTCAGAATCGTGTTGATGCCCTTGTTTAGGTCGGATACGGTTTTCCTGTAAACCTTCGCCCGTGCGGTAAGTTTGGCCGCGTAACTGTGCTCTCCTACGGCGGTGACTTTCACCAACGCCATGCCGGAGATGGCGGTGGATCCAGAGAAAATATCGCAGCCTTCGCCCTTGCGTACGGTCCGTGATTCGCCGGTAAGCATGGATTCGTCCAGCTCCAGTCCCCAAGTGTGCACGATCTGCGCGTCCGCGGGCACCTGTTCGCCGGAACGGATCCACATGAAATCACCGAGCACGATATCGTTGTGCGGTATTTCAACGTCTTTGCCGTCGCGGTGCACAAGATAGTCGGAAGCCACCAGAATCGACAGTTTGTCAAGAGTACGCTTGGCTTTCAATTCGGTGCAGATGCCTATGCCGGTATTGATGATGATGATCATGCCGAACACCGCGTCTCTCCACGATCCAGTGATCAATACCATAACCATGGCCGCAAAGATGATGCCGTTGAACAAGGTGAACACGTTGGCTCGCACGATATCGATAAGCGAACGTGAGGTCGATGCCTTGACCACATTGTCCAATCCGCTTTCCCTGAGGGCGATCACTTCGCCTTGTGTCAGCCCCGTCTCTTCGATGAGGGGCATTGTTCGACTTTCGCTCATGATTGCCAGCCTACCGTCACACTCCCGTTTTCCGGTCAACTTCTTGTGAAACACAGGTAAAAATCAGGGAATTTTCAGGGTATTTCATCAAAAGACGAACTGCTGGTCATTCATACCGACATGGCGCAAAACCATATCAGGGGGTAATCGTGGTTACCAGCATTTCCCGGTCGTGAGGATCATTATTGGCCACGGCCACAGCAGCATCGTCGAGCGGTATCGCGTCGGTCATACGATCGTTGACCGTCATGGTAGCCGCATACAGTTTGTTGTCTTTCGGCACGGCGATAGGATTGAGAAGCACCACTGGAACGCCCGCTGTTCTTGCGGTTTCCAAAGCATCATTCCAGTTTTCGGCATTGGCTTCGTTCGCGTCGATTCCTGCGACGATAATGAGGTCGGCCTTGCGTTGCGCCATGTCACGCACGCCTTGCTGCGCGGTGGATTGCGCGTCCACAGTGCCCGAGACGGTAATGTACACCGGCTTGAGTTTACCGGCTTCCATGGCATCCATTGCCATGGAATCGGCGGTGACATCATCCGATCCAATCATGGCGATGGACAGGCTGTCACGATCCTCCATGGAGTGCGCCACCGCAGTATTGGGAGATTGCGTATCCCCCACCGCGGCATTCGACGGCACGCAACCAGATAGCGCCGCGCAAGACAACGCAATCGCAGTCATTCCAGAAAACGCACGACTTGCGAATAACGGCATGCTCACTGTTCGTGCTTTCTGAACAGCGCCACAGTCTCCACATGATGGGTCATGGGATAAATGTCGAACGCGCGGATATCCGCCAATTCGTAGCCAAGTAACACGAGCGTGGCGGTATCTCTGGCAAGGCTTGCCGGATCGCATGCGATATAGACCACACTTTTCGCTTCGGCTTCGGCAATCTGCCTGCACACCTTTGCGCGGGCGCCGGCACGGGGCGGATCAAGCACCACCACATCTGGCTTGGCGAGATCATTGCGCACGTTGGCAAGTGTTTTCGCCACGTCGCCCACACGCGCATCGACATTACCCAGATGAATGTGCCTCAAATTACGTTGCGCGTTCCTTACCGCAGTTTTGCCGCCTTCGACGCTCAACATGCGAGTGCGCTCCGCCGTCAGCGTGGCCAACGGCAGCGTGAACAGACCCGAACCGGAATACAAATCCCACAGACATGCGGATTTGGCACCGTCAAGCTCGCCGCGTACCAAATCGATCACATGGTTGGTCAAAGCGATCGGCGCATACCTATGCATCTGCCAGAAACCGCCTGCATCCACGTTGTATTCGAATTCACGGCCGGCGACAATCACCTTTTCCGTAAGCTCACGGCTTCCAGCAACCACCTCGCCGTTCACAAGCACGGCGTAATTGTCTGAAATCGGCGCATTATCGCGAGGTTCCGGAACGGATAGACGAATCTGGGAACCCGGTTCGAAGCTCCCTTCCCACACATGCTCACGTTCGGCCACTTCCAGCAACGTACGGCTGGCCAACGGCATGGTATCAATCGGAACGCGCACATGCGTGCCTCGACGGTGCATCGACGGACGCCCATCAGCATCAGCAATCATCTCGATGCGAGTACGCCAATGCAAACCTCGCTCCGCATCGTCTTCCGACATACGCTCAATGGGCACTTCCACGTCGACGTGGCCGAGTCTTGCCATCTGTTCGGCCACCGACGTGACTTTCCATTTCAGTTGCCCTGCAAGCGACACATGCACCAAGTCAGCGCCGCCGACGCCACCGCCCATGGCAAGGGGTCCAGCTAACGACCATATTGGATCAGTACGGTCTTCGCTCGCTTCGAGTACTTCCACCACTTCGCCTGTCCAGAAGCGATCCTCACGATCATGCGGCTCGTCCAATGCGACACGGACCAGTTCGCCCGGCAATGCGAATCGCACGAACACAACACGTCCGTCAATATGACCGACGCAACGACCCTGGTCGGCGTACCGTTCAATGCGGATGGTCGATTCCATCAGTGCTCTTCCCTCATTTCGGTAGTTTGTGCTGCCTCAGCATCGTCTTCAGAAACTTCCTGCATCATCTTATGTCGGTGCATTGGCGTCGCCACGATCAGATACGAGACCCAAATCGCGAGCGCCCAGAACGGAATGCCCATCAGCAGACGCGCCGTTCCCAGCCAGCCGACGTGATTGCCGAGATAGAGCGGCACCTGCACGATCAGACGCAGCGCGAACACTCCAACCCACATTGCGGTGATGATGGTATAGGCGCGATTGAGCGCCTTGTCACCTCGCCAATCGGCAAGCCAGGCACGAAAATGTTCAGTCGGTAACGTTCGGATGAACTCGATGACCAATCCTAAGCCAGGCACCCGGACCAGCAGTGAAATCGTCAGCAAAACAACGTAAAAGGCGTTGGTGAGAAATCCGAACATGTAATAGTTACGTGCCTCGTGACTGTTCCATGCCCAGATCAGGCAGATACCTACTGCCAGCAAGCCTGATACCGCTCCCATGACGGACTGTCGTTGGCACAGGCGCACGATCACCTGCAGCACGGCCAACGCAGCGGACACGCCGATGGTCAGTTGCAAATTGGACGTGATGACGAACAGTGCCACGAACACGACGCCCGGCAGCATCGATTCGATAACGCCTCTCGGACCGCCGATGGCGTCGATCACGGAAAAATCGTCAGTATTACCGGCGTCGGCAAGCGCACCAAGACCAGTTCGTTTTTTCGCTTCGGTTTCAGCCATACGTATTAGCTATCGGTTCAAGCGGCTCAACGCACTTCGGAGAACATCGGTCCACGAGACAGCGTGGTCTTGACCTCAACCTGCTGGTCGGAGTCGAATGGACCCTTCGGTTTGCCGGGAATCTCAGTCTTCTGCTCAGCCTCTTCCGCAGCTGCCTTCGCAGCCTTGCGTTCGGCCGGAGCGACCGGCGGATGCATGGGAATAAGGTCGCGTGGCGCCAACGGATCATCGCCTCGTTCCACCACAATATCAGCGAAGAACTGGTTCAATGCCTTTGCTTCCTCACCCTCAGGATCGGTGGCAGCCTTGCCTGAGAAGATGCCGCGCAACATCCAACGCGGACCGTCGACGCCTACGATGCGGGTAAGCACCTTGCGTCCACCCTTGACGGTAACCGGCAATGCCAGTTCGGTGCCGAATACGCCTTCGACTTCCTTCGCGTCCTTGTTGGCTTCAATCAGGTCGGCACGAACGTCATCCCACAATCCGAGCGTCTTCGGTGCCGCGAATGCCTCAATCTCCACACTGGAGGAACCGTAGGTGATGGTGGTGCCAAGAACCTGCTGGGTGGCACGGTTGGCCTTCACTCGCAATTCAATGCCCTTCAGGAACGGCAGATAATATGATCCCATATCGAGGTACTCGTCGTAGTCGGGAACGTTCTCATCTTCCACATCCCACGGACCATGCTCGTCACCGCGGCCCTCGTATTCAGCGGAAGGCTCCGGAAGCGCCACAACTTCCTGAGCTTCGTCAACATTTTCAGCTGCGTCGACAGCCTCTTCGTTTTCTCCGGCGGCCGCTTCAAGAGCTTCCTTGCTCTGATGCTTCTTCTTACCGAATCCAAACAATCCCATGATGTTCCTCATTTCATAACAGTTGCAACCGTGAATAGCCTAGCACCTATGCTTAATATGGGCTGGGAATCGGGGTGTGATATTCCAATTCCCAGTCTGTTCACGATAAAAAGTGGCTTAAATGTCATACATAATGCTGAGCGGCGCATGATCGGACCAGCGCAGGTCGTAGGTCGGAGCCTTATCGATCACGAATCCGCAGGCCGTATCCGCCAGTTCCGGTGTTGCGAACTGATAGTCGATCCTCCAGCCGACATTGTTGTCGAATGCACGACCGCGCTGGCTCCACCATGTGTACGGTCCTTGGATGTCTCCGGCGAGATTACGCATCACATCCACAAACTCCAGTTCTCCCAACCATTTGTCGACATATGCGCGCTCCTCGGGGAGGAATCCGGCATGCGTTTCGTTGGCTTTGGCGTTTTTGATGTCGAGCGGCGTGTGCGCGATGTTGAAATCACCGCAGAGCACCGCTTGTTTTCCGCCGTGTGCTGCCTCGTCACGCAACTGTTCCATGCGTATCAGCATGGTGTCGAGGAAACGGTATTTCTGCTTCATTTTTTCCGGATCATCGGTATTTCCCGCATGCACATACACGCAAACCACGGTAATGACATAGCCTTGTGGAGTTTGCATGTCCGCTTCGATCCAACGGCCGGAATCGACGTCATCCTCAAGTCCCGGCAATCCATATCGTTTGTCGACAACCGGCAATGCCGACAACAGACCTACGCCGGCACGCCCCTTGATACGGCAAATCTCGTTCATACGATGCAGTTCGCTCTGATCGGAAATACGTCCCGCCGTTGAGTATTCGAAACCGAATTCGTCGAAAATAGGATCGATTTCGTTTTGCGGGGCACGCACCTCCTGCATACACCACACGTCAGGTGTGTTGCGTCCGGCCCACTCCTCGATGCCTTTGCGTTTTGCCGCTCGGATTCCGTTCACATTGGAAGTCGTGATAGTGATCGTCATAGCGTTCTAGCCTAGCTTGCATACAAGAAAAGCCCTCGGCACATGCCGAAGGCTTATCTTGATGATGTTATCGCATCAAATCAGTCAAGACCGAGCTGCAGCTTGCCGCCGGGGATGGCGCCAAGCAGATCACGGGTGTACTGCTTCTGCGGATGGTCGAAGACCTCGTCAGTGGTGGCGTGCTCCACAAGCTTGCCGTGCTGCATCACCACAACCTCATCGGCGATCTGACGCACAACCGCCAAATCGTGGGTGATGAACAGGTAGCTCAGGCCCTTTTCCGTCTGCAGGTCATTGAGCAATCGCAACACCTGATCCTGCACCAGCACGTCCAAAGCGGATACGGCCTCGTCGCAGACAATCACGTCCGGATCGAGAGCCATGGCTCGTGCGATGGCGATGCGCTGACGCTGACCACCGGAAAGCTCGTTCGGGTAGCGGAAACGCACGGACCACGGCAGTTCCACCATATCGAGCAACTCACGCACGCGGGCAGCACGACTCTTCTTGTCTCCAATGCCGTGGATACGCAGTGGTTCTTCGATGGAACGGTAAATGGAGTACATCGGGTCAAGCGAGCCATACGGATTCTGGAACACCGGCTGCACGTGGCGGCGGAAGTCAAGCAATTCCTTGCCTTGGAAGCCGGAAATGTCCTTGCCTTCATAAGTGACGGTGCCTGAGGTCGGTTCAAGCAGCTTCAGCACCATGTTGGCCACCGTGGACTTGCCGGAACCGGACTCGCCCACAATTGCCAGCGTGGTACCCTTCTTGACGGAAAAGCTCACATCGTCAACGGCCTTGAACATCTCCTTCTTGCGCGGCAGCTTGAACTCGCGCGTCAGATGATCCACCGTGATGATGGATTCGCCGGACTTCAGGGAATCTTCATTCACCTTGTGTTCCATCACGCCGCTGGCATCGCCACCATGCTCCTTGACGGAGATGATGCGCTGCGAGGCCAACGACGGCGCCGCCGCCACCAGTCGCTTGGTGTATGGATGCTGCGGATGCTGCAGCACTTCCAGAGACGGGCCGGATTCAACGACCTGCCCCTTGTACATAACCACGATGTGCTGCGCACGCTCAGCCGCCAAACCCAAGTCATGGGTGATGAACAGCACTGCGGTTCCCAACGAATCGGTGAGCATCTGGAGATGATCAAGAATCTTCTTCTGCACGGTCACGTCAAGCGCGGAGGTCGGCTCGTCAGCGATCAGCAGTTCCGGACGGCATGCCAAGCCGATGGCGATGAGCGCACGCTGGCGCATACCACCGGAGAACTCGTGCGGATACTGGCGTGCACGAGTGGCGGCATCCGGCAGACCAGCCTCAGAAAGAAGACCTGCGATGCGGTCATCCATGGTGGAGCCGATTACATACTTCTTGGCGATGTACCAAGCGTCATCCTCGGCCACGCCGACCTTGATCAGGTCGTCGGCCACGCGCCAACGCGTTTCAGATCCTGGGACCCACTCCGACTCGAAGTACGCCACGGTCTTGTCGAAGTCGTCGCCGGTCTTACCGATCTTGGACAGCGCTTCCTTCGCCGCGGACAACAGCTCAGGAAGCTCCTTGGAGCCAAGGAAAGTTTCATCGTCGTTGCCTTTAAGTTCGACATCGGCATCGGCGAGAGCCTTCGACAGCGAGGAACGCTTCTCATGGGCGATATCCATATTGTTGGCGGCCAGAGCCTCCTTCACCTGGGTACCGATACGCCACACCGGGTTCAGGTTGCTCATCGGATCCTGCGGGACAAGACCCATCTTGTTGCCGCGCAACTTGTCGAAATCCCTCTGCTTGTAACCGGAGATTTCCTCGCCGTCAAGCTTGATGGATCCTCCGACCACATGGCCTGTGCCCGGAAGCAGACCAAGCACCGCCATAGCGGACGTGGACTTGCCGGAGCCGGACTCACCAACGATAGCCACCCACTGACCCGGGTATACGCTGAAAGAGGAGTTGCGAACCGCATGTACCGGCTGGCCATCATCAGTGGTGAAGTCGACCTGGAGGTTCTTGACTTCCAGCAGCGGACCGTTGGCACGTTGCATGGCCTCGAGCTTGTTTTCGGTATTCATTTCAGTCATCGAATATCCCTCACTTACACTCACGTACGGCTCTTCGGATCAAGCGCATCCTTCACGGCGTCACCCATCATGATGAAGGCAAGCACAGTGATGGCAAGTGCCGCGGACGGGTAGAACAGCACCATCGGATCGGTACGCAGAATGGACTGCGCATTGGAGATGTCGCCACCCCAGCTGACGGTAGTGGTCGGCAGACCCACACCAAGGAAGCTCAATGTTGCTTCCAACACGATGTATGTAGCCAGAGACGTTGTGCCCACCACAATGATCGGTGCCAAGGAATTCGGCAGAATGTGGCGGAACAGGTTACGCCACGGCGTGGAGCCAAGTGCGGTGGAAGCCGTATTGAACTCCAGATTCTTAGCTTCCATAACAGCGCCTCGCGCAATTCGCGCAACGGATGTCCAGCCGAATAACGTCATGACCAGAATAATCTTCCAAATGGAATCGTTGGTCTTGAACATCTGCAGCACCACGATGGCACCAAGTAAAATCGGCAAAGCCAGGAAAATATCGGTCAAACGGCTGAGAATGGTGTCGACCCAGCCTCCGAAGAAACCGCTCAACGCACCGATCAGCGTACCCAACAGCACCACCAGCACCGTAGCGAACACGCCGACGCTCAGCGAGGTACGAGTACCATGCACCACGCGGGAGTACACATCGCAGCCTTGCAGATCAAATCCGAAAGGATGTCCCTTCGAAGCCGGTTCCAAGGAGTTCTCAAGCGTGCAGTAGTTCGGATTCTGCTTGGTCATCACTCCTGGGAACAGCGCCACGAAGATAATGAACACAATAAGCACAGCGGAAATGATGAACATCGGGTTCTTGCGCAGGGTACGCCATGCGTCAGCCCAAAGGCTTGAAGCCGGTGCGGACTCATCTACCGAGTCAACGTCCTTAAGCGGCGTCTCCTCGAGAGGAGCAACATATCGTTCCTGTCCCGGAAGCGCGTGAGAAAGATTCGTCTCGTTCATATCAGTCATTGTTCAATCCTCCCAACTCACGCGTAGCGGATTCGCGGATCAAGCGCCGCATAGAGCATATCGACCAGCAGGTTGCACACTGCGAAGATCAGCATAAGCAGAGTCACAATGGACACCACCAGATTGCCTTCACCCTTGAGAATGCTTTGATAAGTCAGGTAACCAATGCCATGCACGTTGAAGATGGTTTCGGAAATCATGGCACCGCCCATCAGTGCGCCAAGATCCTGACCAAGGTAAGTGACGACAGGAATCATGGAGTTACGCAAAACGTGACGATTCATGACCGACCTGTTGTCCATGCCTTTGGCACGTGCGGTGCGCACATAGTCAAGCGCGATATTGGAAGAAATCTCCGAACGACTCAATCGGATGATATATGCCATAGACACAGATCCAAGCACCATTGCTGGCATCAGCAGGTCGATGAATCCTGGATTGGCACCGGCCGTAACTGGAAGCAGACGCAACTTCACGCCTAAGAAATACTGGGCAAGGAAGCCCGTGACGAAGGTCGGTACGGAGATGAGCAACAGAGAGATAATCAGGATCACGGTATCGCACCACTTGCCCTTGTTCAGGCCGGAAATCGCGCCGAAGATCACGCCGAACACGGCTTCGAACACGAAAGCCATCAGCGCAAGCTTGATGGTGACCGGGAATGCACGTCCGATCTGGTCGATGACCAGCTGACCGGAGAAAGTCTTGCCGAAGTCAAGAGTCAGCGCATTTTTCAGGAACAGCAAATACTGCACGATGAACGGTTTATCCAGATTGTATTCGGCACGAATCTGCGCGGCGACGGCCTCATTGACCGGCTTATCGCCAAACATCGCCTTAACCGGGTCGCCCGGCAACGCGAACACCAGGGCGTACACCAAAAGCGTCGTGCCGAGAACCACAGGGATCATCTGCAGAATGCGTCGCAGAAGATATCTGCCCATTGGTTTCTCCTTTTTTGCTTATTCATTGTCAACCTTTTTCAGATTATTACTCATAATCATCGGGGAAGGTTAACGATTTACCCCGCAAGTTTTGTGGCAACACACAACAAACTGCTTTATATTGCAGTTTCATGGGAATCAGCTGGGAAAAATGCTTGGCTACCGGCATCTACCCCTGACGCCTCTTGGCCACACTGATGTCACCCTGAAACGGTGCGTATTACATGGAAAGGAAGGAACGGATATGATCCGCCCCTTCCTGCAATTGGCTCAGCGAGATTCACTCACGAAGATCGGCTCACTTGCCGGACTTGGTCATGTTCTCGTAGACCGGCAGGTTCTGCCAGTTCATTTCGAAACCGGAAACGCCGGTAGCAGCCACACCGTAGGCGTTGGCGTAGTACAGCGGAACGGCCGGGAGATCGTTGAGCAGCACTTCCTGAGCCTGCTGGTACAGCTTATTAGCCTCATCGGTGGTCTGTGCGGCAGCAGCCTTGGAGCACAGGTCATCGAACTCCGAATTCTTGTAATCGCCATCGTTGGAACCATTGCCATCAGCGGCGGCGGAAGCGTAATTGGCCACCAGGTAGTTTTCGGCGGACGGATAATCCGGCTGCCAGCCGCTACGGAATGCGCCCTGAACCTTGCGATCGGACACGGCGGTACGGTAATCGTTGAAAGTCGGGTACGGGTTGGTGGCAGCCACTTCGGAACCAAGCGTGTTGTTGATGGAGTTCACCACAGCGGTGTAGGTGGTCTCGTGGCCACCGTCAGCGTTGTAAGCGAAGGTGAGCTTGTCATCGGAAGTCCACGGGCTGATGGCGTTGGCCTTCTCCCAGAGTTCCTTGGCCTTCTTCTCGTTGTACTTCAGGTTGCCGACGCCCTTGAGGGAATCAGAGTAGCCCGGGGTCAGCGGAGAGGTAAAGTCAACGGCCGGAGTGCCGGTGCCGTTGAGCACCTTGTCGCAGATGTTCTCACGGTTGATGGCCATGGAGATGGCTTGACGACGCAGGGTGCCTTCTTCGGTACCAGCTTCGAAGTGCTTCAGGCTGGACGGAATGGTGAACTGCTGGATGACGGAACCAGCCTTGTTGTAGGCCTGCACGGTCTCATCGGTTTCGAAGGTCTTGGTGGCGGAGGCCGGCACGGATTCCATCACATCGAGGGCGCCGGACTGGATGTCGGCGTAGGCTGCGTCATCCTTGGTGTAGACCTTGAAGGTCACACCGTCGTTCTTCGGGGTTCGGTTGCCCTTGTAGTCAGGGTTCTTCACGAGCACGATCTCGTTGTCGTGATCCCAGGACTGGAACTTGTACGGACCGTTGCCGACTGGAGCCTCACCGAAGGCATCCGTGTCATCGTAGAAGGATTCCGGCAGCGGAGCGAATGCGGAATAGCCCACCTTGATGGCGAACACGGAATCAGACTTGTTCAGGTCGACGGTGAACTCGTGATCGTTGACGATCTTCAGACCTTCAAGCTGCTCGTCACCCTTGAGGTTGTCGGTGTCCTGCAGCGCGTCATAGCCCTTGATGGTGGAGAAGAAGGAAGAGCACAGCTGTGCGTTCTTCGCATTAGCCGTATAGCTCCAAGCCTTGGTGAAGGACTCGGCGGTCACATCGGTGCCATCGGTGAACTTCCAGCCATCCTTGAGCTTGATGTCGTACTGGGTGGCGTCATCATTGGCGGTAATGGACTCAGCCACTTCGTTGGAAGCATTGCCTTTGGCGTCGAAGGAAATCAGACGGGAGAACAGCAGATCAACCGGCTTGCCACCACCGGTCTCGTTGGTGTTGCCCGGGATGAGCGGGTGCTGCGGTTCGGAATTGTATGCGGTGATGATGTTGGCACCTTCAGCGGCGGTGTCGCTGCCGTTGGAAGAGCCACAGCCGCTCAGCAACATGCCAAAAGCGCACGCGGCGGCAGCGAAAGCCAGTGCTTTCTTCTTCATATAATCATTCTCCTATTCGATATCACATCGGGATTATCATCCCACAAACGGAAACGAGCCGACCTACTCACCGACGCATCTCTATTTGGCGATAGTGCACTATTCTTGCTCAATTGACGGACAACCTTTCCATGCAACCCAAAAAACGCACACCTTCCTTGACGACATGACGGCGGAAAACATACGTTTTCCGCCGTCATGTCGAACAATGTATCCGAAGAATAAGTCAGCTCTTCGAAATCTCGTTATACACCGGAACGTTCTGCCAGTTCATGACGAAGTTCTTCACTCCGGATGCGGCAACGCCATTGGCATTGGAGTAATACAGCGGGATGGCAGGCAGATCGTTCAACAGAATCTCCTGAGCCTGCTGGTACAGCTTGTTAGCCTCATCGGTGGTCTGCGCGGCAGCAGCCTTGGAGCACAGGTCATCGAACTCCGAATTCTTGTAATCGCCATCGTTGGAACCATTGCCATCAGCAGCGTCAGAGGAATACAACTGGTACAGGTAGTTTTCAGGAGACGGATAATCCGGCTGCCAACCGGTACGGAACGCGCCGGTCATCTTGCGGCCGGTAACGTCGTTTCGGAATTCCTGGAAGGTCGGCACCGGGTTAGTGGTCACGTCGATATCGAGCGTGTTCTTCACGGAGTTCACCACGGCTTCAAAGATCGGCTTGGCTCCGCCGTCTGCATTATAGGAGAACGTAAGCTTGTCGTCGGAAGTCCACGGACTGATGGCGTTGGCCTTCTCCCAGAGTTCCTTGGCCTTCTTTTTGTTGTACTTCAGATTCTCGTTGCCCTTGAGCGAATCGGAGTAGCCCGGAGTCTTCGGAGACGTGAATTCGACCGCTGGAGTTCCCAAACCATTCAGTACCTTGTCGCAGATGGCCTGACGGTCGATGGCCATGGACAACGCCTGTCGGCGCAACTGTCCTTCTTCGGTGGATGTCTTCCAATGTTCAAGATCCGACGGAATGGTGAACGTCTGAATCACGGAACCGGCCTTGTTGTATGGCACCACGGAGGAATCGGATTCGAAGGTCTTGCTGTCGGCGGACGGCACCGTATCCATCACATCAAGGTTGCCGGCCTGAACATCGGCATAGGCCGCGTTGGCATCCGTGTAGATCTTGAACGTCACACCGTCGTTATTCACCTTGCGATTGCCTTTGTAATTGAGATTCTTGACCAGCTTGATTTCCTTGTCATGGTCCCAGGAATCGAACTTGTACGGACCATCGGAAACCGGCGACTCTCCGAAGGCCTTCGGATCCTTGTAGAAGGATTCCGGCAGCGGATAGAATCCCGAATAACCCAGCTTGGTGGCGAACGCGGAATCCGACTGGCTCAGGTCGACGGTGAACTCGTGATCGTTGACGATCTTCAGACCTTCAAGCTGCTCGTCACCCTTGAGGTTGTCGGTGTCCTGCAGCGCGTCATAGCCCTTGATGGTGGAGAAGAAGGAAGAGCACAGCTGTGCGTTCTTCGCATTAGCCGTATAGCTCCAAGCCTTGGTGAAGGACTCGGCGGTCACATCGGTGCCATCGGTGAACTTCCAGCCATCCTTGAGCTTGATGTCGTACTGGGTGGCGTCATCATTGGCGGTAATGGACTCAGCCACTTCATTCTGGGCCTTGCCATCCTTATCGAAAGACACCAACCCAGCGAACAGCAGATCGATAGGACGGCCACCGCCGGTTTCATTGGTGTTGCCCGGAATCAAGCCATTCTGCGGTTCGGAGTCAAATGCCGTAATGACATTCGATCCTTCAGTCGCGTTCCCAGACGTGGAAGACCCACAGCCGCCCAGCATCATGCCAAGCACACAGGCCGCCGCCGCAACGGCAAACACCTTGCTTTTCCTTATACTCATTATGTTTTCCCTCATTATTCGGATTACCGGTCGGTATTGTTTCCCCGTACCAGCTTCATCTAGGTAATACACCCTAAATCAAGAAGAAACACCAATTTCTGTTACAGGAATGTAACGAAATATCCATGGACCGCGACTACGCACGAGGAAATGCCTGACCGTATCGGGCTTTCAATTGTTCGATGGAGACATGCGTGTACCGTTGCGTGGTCTTCAGCGAGGAATGTCCCAAGAGCTCCTGCACCTCACGCAAATCCGCTCCCCCGTCAAGCATATGCGTGGCGGCACTGTGCCGCAGAGCATGAGGGCTAATGTCGGGAACGCCGGCATCACGCGCGCATTCGTGCACCACACGACGTACCATCCGCTGATCAATGCGTTTGCCTTGTCTCCCAAGAAACAGCGCAGCCGCGGACTGCTCCCCCACCAACAGGGGACGCCCATCATCCAGCCACCGACGTATCGCTTTTTGCGCCGGAGCGCCAAATGGCATGACTCGTTGTTTGTTGCCTTTGCCGGTCACTTTGACCGTTCGATTGGAAAAGACCACATCCGGCACATCAAGTCCCACCAGTTCAGCCACACGCATGCCCGTTGCATACAACAGTTCCAGCATTGCGGCGTCACGCAGCTCAATGGCCTGCTGCTTCATGGTCCGTTCCTTCGGCTGAGACGTTTCACCGTCCTCATCCACGCGTTCCATCAGCTGTTCAGCCTGTGATTCGCTGAGCACATCCGGCAACGTATCAGGTATTTTCGGGGTCATGAGCGCACAAGCCGGATCCGTCGTCGTCACGCCATGCTCATGCGTCCACGCGAAAAAACCACGTACAGCCACAGTTTTTCGGGCCATGCTGCTTTTCGCATGGTTTTTCGATGATTCCGCCATCCACATGCGAAGATCTTCGATGGTCACCTCGTTAAGATCCCTGCATCTAAGCCGCTCCAAGGCAAGCAGACATTCTTCGACATCGCCTCGGTATGCCTTCCGTGTGTTTTCACTCAATCCACGGTTGGCTTTCAGATATGTATCGAATGCCTCTACGCTCTTATCGAACAGCATGCCGATCAGCCTTTCCCGAGCTCAACAGCAAGCCCGAATCCATGAATTTCTTTCCATTATGTGTCCATTCTCCGATAGAAACCGAAATACCGGCACAACTTGAAAGGAGACCAACTATGCTGTCCAGTAGCGTTCGCTCAGCGAATCCGTCGATGATCGTCTATTCGAAGGGGAGATTATGCCGATTCCAAACGAAATTCCAGCAGGTGCACGCATTGTGGTGCGCACCTGCGAAGGTGTCGATCCAAAGGACCAGCGCATGAAATTCCGCGATTATGTCGGTCACGTACGTTCTTGGGACGGGCAGACATTGGAAATGACGCGCGATGCGGCAGCCAACGGTTCACGCCCAGAGCAACGTGTCAGCATTCCCGCCGACACCATCGTCACTGTCAAACCGGTTCCGGAACGTTCCATGACACGGCCGCGCCCATAGCGCGTCACACTGCGGAACGCACCTGTGCCATAGCTTGACGGTAACCGTCGAATCGCACGATATGCTCTCCCCTACGCGCCGACTCCAGAAGCATCTGCTGCCATCCGGTTTCGGGAATTGCCAGTTCGACCGTTTCGCAACGTTCTTCGAAGTCAGGTTCTTTGGCGAGAGCCTTGTATTCACGGAATGGCTGCCCTTGTATGAAGAAACGCGCCATCTCCTTGTCGTCACCGGCAGTGGGCGAGCCCTGTTGCGTGGTCATGCCGTGCAGCACGTTGGCCATAAGCGTCAACCGATTGGCCATATTACGCAGCAACGCTTCGACATTGGCGGCGTCCTCTTCCACCATTGCACGGGTACGGTTTGGATCGGTTAGCGCAACACGAGTCATGTCCCGCCATGAACCAGCGGCGAGCGCGGCTGCGATGTTCCGGTTGGGATTGGCCACCAGCTCGTTGATCATAGCTGTGGAAATGACGTGTGGCATGTGGGAAATCAGTGCCGCGCAACGATCGTGGGTCGCATCGTCAAGAACGATGAGTCGGTTGGAACAATGATCCACAATCATTGTCGCAACGGCGCGGAACCGCTGATACTCGGTGTTTTCATCTACGGTGATGGCCCAGAGCGCGCCATCGTAAAGCGTCGGATCCGACGATTCCCATCCGGACAGCTCATTGCCTGCCATGGGATGCGCGCCCACATAGCAATGTTCCAATCCAACGGCTTTAACCTGTTCCCGAACCATTGCTTTGACACTGCCGACATCGGTGAGCGTGGTGATGTCCGTATCGATCAGTGGCTTCAACGCACCCAGGATTTGCGGCATGGCCTTGAGCGGATTGCATAACACAAGCACGTCAGGTTTTGTGTCGGCGAGCGCGGCCAGTGTGGACACACATCGTATGCCGTCCGCTTTCGCAGTTTCATATGGACGATCGTTATGGTTCCATGCGATGACTTCACAGCCAGCATTAACGAGTCTGCGAGCCAGTGACCCTCCGATAAGACCAAGGCCTACGATTGCGATACGCTGCTTCACCACATCAGCTCCTTTCCGACCGTTTCGCTGTTCTGCCAATCATCTGGCAGATGCTGTTCGTCAAGCCGTACGCCTCCCTGCGGCAGCATCCATGAGGTGACTGGAGGATTGGGGCGTTCTCTTCGTGGGTATACGGCCAGAGTTTTGGCCCAGTCACCGTGTTCGGCGATTTCGACCAGCGCGCCATGGAAGCGTTGCTCCCATGGCGCCGCATCGAGCGTCGCGATAAAACTGTATGTGCCTGTGCGTCCTTTGATTGGCCGCGAGATGAAACTTGTCATATTGAGGCCTGCATCGCGGAATACGTCCAGCAGGTTCGCGAGTACGCCAGGACCTGTGACAAGCGGAATAAGCGTCAGCACGGATTCGTATTCCATATCAGCTTGCGAACGAGGCTGTTCCAACAGTTTTCCGGCTTCCTTGCGTGGTGCGAGCACAAGAAAATCAGTCTGTGCGCCTTGATAATCCTGCACGGCGGTACCGATGCGCGTCACATTGTAGAGTTCACCGCAAATACTTGGCCCGAAAGCTATTTCGTTTGCTTTGATATCGCGACATGCGGCAGCATTGGATGGCGCTGGAGTCGGTTCCAAATGGTGTTCCGCGATGAAACGTTTGCATTGCGCGAGACCATGCGCGTGTGCGGTAGCCACGGTGGCGTCTTCCGGATTGGATCCCGCACGCACATATGCGTCGAAAGTTACGTCGACGCCCACTCGCGCAAATCCGACTAGATCTTTGGCGTCGATGAGCGCGTCCAGATTCGGCACCACGTAACCTTCGACGTTGTTTTCCCATGCCACGACGCCCCATCCTTCGCCCCGCTGCGCGGCATCAAGGATTTGCGGTACGTCATCCGCAGCCACCAATTCGAATCCTTCCGGCTCAAGATGGGCCAGTGCCTGCGATGCATTGACTGCGGCCTGATGGGTGAAGGTGCCTTGCGGACCTAGATAGAACAGCTTTCGTGCGCTCATTCAACCCCATTCCTTATTCTTGGTGTTCCCCTGAACCTTACCTCATTGCCGTGGAATCGACTGCCGATTATTCCACCGGTTGGGCGTTATCAGATGTTTTACCCTCGTTCATCTGCGTATCAGCAGCAAACGCACCATCACGCGTCTCCTTACGCGGAGGTGTGACGAACCAACGTTTCGGCAGCACCAGCATCACAACCGGAATAAGCACGACACCGTACAGCCACATGTATCCTGCCTGTTCACTGAAGAACGGCATGGGATCATCTCCACCGAATCCCACAGGAATCATGGCGTCTCCTCCCGGACCATACCCCGACATCACCGTCCAGACCACCAGAGAGGAGCCGATCAGGTGCAATGCGAGGCCTGAGACACCGTCGCGTGATCGAGCTGACCATGTCGAAATGATCACCATGAGATAGGCGATCGCCAATCCGTAGGGAATATTCATGGATGCGCCCATGTGATGGGCCATGGTTCCCACTACTCCGACTATGATTCCGGAAACCAGATCGACGAGGAACCGTCCCCAAATCGGCAGACGGTATGACCATGGCATCAGTTGCGCATCGGGCGCCGCGTCTTGATTCGACCCATACGTATCATGCGATTGCTTCATCTGTTGCATCATATCCCCTACTATCGCTCACCAACCTGAAAAGAAAAAGAGATACGCGAGGACACGTATCTCTTTTTTTCATGGACGCAATAACAGAATCACTTGTTCTTCTGAGCGTTATTCTGCTGAGCCGTCAAACGGAGAGCCCAGCGGGCTCACCGTAGGCGAAGTGAGCAAGCACACTACCGTGCTTGCGAAGCCGACAGAACAACGTGAAGAATCACTTGTTATTCTGAGCGTTGTTCTGTCGACGCTGCTTGGCGCGCCACTTGTACCAATCCTCACGGCTGAGAATGATCTTGCGCACACGGATGGATTCCGGAGTGACTTCCACGCACTCGTCCTCGTTGGCGAAGTCCAAGGATTCTTCGAGGCTCATCTTGATCGGCGGAGTCAGGGTTTCGAGCACATCTGCGGTGGAGGAACGCATGTTGGTCATATGCTTGGCCAGCGTGATGTTCACATCCAGCTCGTCAGGCTTGTTGTTCACGCCGACGACCTGGCCTTCGTACACCGGAGACTGCGGTTCGACGAAGAAGTTGCCACGTGCCTGCAGACGCTGCATGGCGTACGGAGTGGCGATACCCTTGCGATCGCAGACCATGGAACCGTTCTGGCGGGTCACGATCTGGCCAGCCCACGGAGCGTAGCCGGCGGAGATGGAGGATGCGATACCGGTGCCACGGGTGGCGGAAAGCAGTGCGGTGCGGAAGCCGATCAGACCACGGGACGGCACGGTGAACTGCAGACGAACCCAGCCAGTGCCATGGTTGGTCATGTTCTCCATACGGCCCTTACGGTCGGCGAGCAGCTGGGTGACCGTGCCCATGTACTCTTCCGGAACGTCGATGGTGGTGTTTTCCATCGGTTCGTTGATCACGCCGTCGATGGTCTTGGTGACCACCTGCGGGCGGCCGACGGTCAGCTCATAGCCTTCACGACGCATCTGTTCGGCAAGCACGGCCAAGGCGAGCTCGCCACGACCCTGGACTTCCCATGCATCCGGGCGTTCGGTCGGCAGCACCTTGATGGACACGTTGCCGATGAGTTCGCGGTCAAGGCGATCCTTGATCATGCGGGCGGTAAGCTTGTGGTCCTTGCCTTCGGTTCCGGCAAGCGGGGAATCGTTGATGCCGAAAGTCATGGAGATGGCCGGATCATCAACGTGGATCAGCGGCAGCGGGCGCGGATCGGACGGATCAACGATGGTTTCGCCGATCATGATGTCATTCACGCCGGCGACTGCGACGATGTCGCCAGGGCCCGCGGAATCGACCGGGGTGCGCTCAAGACCCTGCGTACGCAGCAGTTCGGAGACGCGGAAGTTTTCGACGGAGCCGTCCACACGGGACAGACCGTAGGTCTTGCCCTTTTCGAGAGTGCCGTTGTAGATACGCACCAAGCCGAGTCGACCCAGGAAATCAGAGGAATCGATGTTGGCGACGTGTGCCTGCAAAGGCGCGCCTTCCTCGTATTCCGGAGCCGGAATGTTCTTGATGATGGCTTCGAACAGCGGTTCGAGATCTTCGTTATCCGGCAGACCGCCATTCTCCGGCTGGTTTTCGGAAGCGTAGCCGGCCTTGGCCGCGCAGTAGATGACCGGCAGGTCGAACAGCGCATCCTCATCGAGATCGATACCCTCTTCGATAACGTCCTGAGCCAGGCCGAGCAGCAGATCGGAGGATTCTCCAACGACCTCTTCGATACGTGCGTCCGGACGATCGGTCTTGTTCACGCACAGGATAACCGGCAGCTTGGCTTCCAAAGCCTTGCGCAGCACGAAGCGGGTCTGCGGCAGCGGGCCTTCGGATGCGTCGACGAGCAGCACGACGCCATCAACCATGGAGATGCCACGCTCGACCTCGCCGCCGAAATCGGCGTGACCAGGAGTATCGATGATGTTGAGGGTGATGCCTTCCGGATGGCCGTACTTGGCGGCCAGCGGACCGGTGTACTGCACAGCGGTGTTCTTGGCGAGGATGGTGATGCCCTTCTCACGTTCCAGATCATTGGAATCCATCACACGATCCGGAACTTCCTCACGTTCGTTGAACACGTGGGACTGTGCCAGCATGGCATTGACCAACGTGGTCTTGCCGTGATCGACGTGTGCCACAATCGCTACATTTCGAATATCGCCGCGAACCGCCATCGAAACCTCTCTTAGTATTGCTGTTCTCTTGCGTTACCGTTCGGTACATACTGGTTATCGGTACTTACAAATCCGTACTCCACACAAACCGAGCCAATCCTAGCGAACCATTACGACAGTTCCGGTCCCAGCGCTTTCGCCCACATACAAAGTTTGCGGTTGTCGAATCTCAACAACCGCAAACGTATGATCTCTTGGGACCACTCAAAATAATTCGTTAATCCTCAAGTTCCTTACCAGTGCGTTCCGGCAAGCACAACGCCGCAACGCAGGCCAGAATGAAGGCGACCGCGAAAACGATGAATGCCACCGCCTTGTTGCCACCGGACAGCGTCAGGAACCACGGCATGAGCAGCGGAGCTATGATGGCAGCCACTCGGCCACATGCCGCAGCAGCACCGGACGCAGCAGCGCGCAGGCGGGTCGGATAGATTTCCGGAGTCACCGCATACAGTACGCCCCACGCGCCAAGATTGGATGCGGACAACAACATGCCAAAGCCCAACACCGCAGCTACGGAACCCGCTTGCGAGAAAGCAAACGCGGCCACGGCCGACACGGCAAGGAACACGCTCAGCGTCTTCCTGCGGCCCCAGATCTCCACCAGCCATGCGGCCAGGAAGTATCCCGGCAACTGCGCGACGGCGATGGCCAGCGTATAGCCGAACGACTTGGTCAGCGAGCCAAACTGGTCGGCCAGCAGCGACGGCATCCATGTGAACGCTCCATAGTAGGAGAAGTTCACGAAGAACCACGTGGCCCAAATGGCTGCGGTGCGCGCGATGCACTTTTTGCCGAACAGTTCGCGGGTGTTGATCTTCGGCAGTGGCTTGCCCTTCGGGGAAGCCACTGGCTCGATGCCACCTGCCTGTTCGAAATAGCGTACGGCCTGTTCGGCTTCGTCCTCACGCCCCTTGGATTCCAGGAATCGCACGGATTCCGGAATATGAACACGCGTCACAATGGCATACAGCAGCGGCAACGCGCCAATGAGCAAAGCCCAGCGCCAACCCCAATCGCCGGTATTCGGAATCACAAAGTAGCCAATGCAGGCGGCGACAATCCAGCCGACAGCCCAGAAGGATTCCAACAGCACCGTCATACGACCGCGTTGTTTGGTCGGAGAGAATTCAGAAACCAGAGTGGAAGCCACTGGCAGTTCGGCGCCCAAACCAAGACCGATGATCAGACGAGCGATCAAAAGCGCGGCCAACGACCATGACAGTGCCATGCCGCCATTCGCCAAACCGAAAATCACCAGCGTCGCGGAAAAGACCGTTTTGCGGCCAACACGATCGGCTACAAAACCACCCAGCGCAGCACCGATCGCCATGCCGACGAAGCCGATGGACAGCACCCAGCTTTTCTCGGTTGGTGTCAGATTGAAATGCGGGTCAGCCGCGATGGCCGCCACAACGAAGGACACCAAGCCGACGTCCATGGCGTCGAAAGCCCAGCCGATACCGGACGCCACCAGAAGTTTCCTATGCGCTTTGTTAAACGGCAGGCGATCAAGACGCTCATTGCGTGTCAACGAACCCGACGAAGCAACCGATGCGGATTGCACGGATGTCATACTTCTTCCTCTCATACGAAACGACCATGCCTACAAGGCATGCCGAAAACCAGACAGAATCGTCTGAAAAGGAAACAATCCGAAAAGACGTCAGATCGTCGTCAACGCGGAAAGCACATCATCCTGCGTTTCCCGCACATCGAAATCATGGCGATCCCGAGCATCGCTCCATGTCGACTGTCGGAGCACATCCATGGTGTAGCGATACACCGTTGCCGGACGATTGCGTCCGACACGCAATTTGTCACCGGTGTCCTCCAGCTGCCCGGATGCGAGCATCTTACGGCGGAAATTCGCCAGATCGATGCTCTGACCGGCAACGGCCTCGTACACGTCATGCAGCTGGCTCAGCGTAAACCTCTCGCCTACCAATCTGGTGACGATCTGCGGATATTCGATTTTGCCACGAAGTCTGCTGAGGGCGTAGTCCACGATGTCGCCATGGTCAAATGCCAACTCAGGCAGATCATCCACAGGAAACCATTTGACATTGTCGTCGATACTCTGCCCGAGTTGCCCGTTAAGATCGTCGACCAACGCCCAATAGACGATGGATACCATCGGCAGCCCGCCGTGTGAGCGCGCTGGATCGCCGAATGTATACAGCTGTTCAAGATACCGTGGATGCAACGATGTCGTGGATTCCAGCGCAACGTAGGCAGATTGCTCCAGCGAGTGGTCAGCCCTCAAACCACCACCGGGCAACGCCCACTGGCCAAGAAAAGGCTGGCGCACGCGCCGGACCAGCGGTATCCACAAGGTGGATCCCGCACTGGTTCGAGCATGTTCCTGCGTTCCGTGGGAAGCTGGCCCCAAAGCGAGAATGACCACGGAAACGCCCACCTGCGGCGGCTGTTTGCGCCGTTCTGAGACATTGCCCATGATCATCGCGACCTCACCTCTCCGATCTTTTGTCGATTTGAATTGTTCCGGAATCACAGTGTAGCACTTATAGTCAACATGACTATAAGTGCAGTGTTTCACCACACCGCTTGAATTTCAACCCACGTATGCCCTTCAACGAAAAAGACCCCACGAAGGAGCCCTATGCGTCTTATGCGACGATGCCCTGAGCAATCAGCTCTCGGGCAACCTCACGATATTCCTTCGCGGTCTTATGGTTCGGCGCATAAATGGTGATAGGCGCGGCCGCAACCGTGGAATCCGGAAGTTTGATGGAACGTGAGATGACTGAATGGAAGACCTTGCCTTGGAATGCCTCATAAATACGCTGCAACACTTCATCACAATGCAAGGTATGCGTGAACATGGTGACGAGCACTCCGTACACTTCCAGACTCGGATTGATGCGGGATTGTACTTTTTCGATGGACTGCATCAACAAGGCCACGCCTCGCAGTGCGAAGAACTCAGCAGCCACGGGAATGATCACGCCATCGGCAGCGGTCAGCGCATTCACCGTAAGCAAACCCAGAGAAGGCTGGCAATCGACGATGATCACATCGTATTCATCCTTGACCTGACGCAACACGCCAGCCAGCACCTGCTCGCGCCCAACTTCGGTGACCAACTGCACTTCAGCGGCGGACAGATCAATGTTGGCCGGCATGATATCGAGATTCTCGAAATCGGTATGTCGAATCACATCATGCACATCCATGCGAGGATTGAACAGTGCGGTGTACACCGTATCTTCCACGGTATTGGCGTTGATGCCCAACCCCACCGTGGCCGCACCCTGCGGGTCGAAATCGACGATAAGCACGCGACGCCCATACTGGCTCAATGCACCAGCGATATTGATGGAACTGGTGGTCTTGCCGACGCCACCTTTCTGGTTGCACATGGCGATGATCCTCGCCGGACCGTGCGTCTGCAGCGGCTCCGGAGCGGGAAACGTCTCATAATCACGTCCAAGCAAATCCGTAGGCATACCGTTTACCTTACCAACATCCTTGTGTCAATTTTCACTGTAATCCATGCTAGTCCATTGTCACCGTTCAAAACGGCAGCAACACCATCATCTGGCGCGCGGATGAGACATCAGATATGTCTCAATCAGGTTTTCAGGACTGATATGCGTGTAAATCTGTGTGGTGGTAACGCTTGCATGACCAAGCAGCTCCTGCACGGTACGCACATCGGCACCGCCCTGAATAAGGTGCGTGGCGAAAGAGTGCCGCAAGGTGTGAGGATGCAGCGGCTTATCGATGTGCGCACGCTCCCCCGCTCCCCTGATGATTTCCCAAACCGACTGTCGCGACAATCTTTTTCCTCGTTTATTCAGGAATAGGGCACGCCGTTCCACGGGACCTTTCGATTTGGATTCCAGCTTAGGACGCCCCGCATGCAAATACCGGATGATCGCTTCGCACGCATAGCTGCCGACGGGAACCAGCCGCTGCTTAGAGCCTTTGCCCATAAGTCTTGCGATTCTGCCGTCCACATCGACATCATCGAGATTCGCACCGCACGCCTCCGACACGCGGGCACCGGTCGCATACATGAATTCAAGCAATGCCTTGTCACGCAACATCACCGGATCATCGGGAAACTCCGACACGACACCATCATGCTCTCTGTTTTGAGAAACGGGGATAGAGTCCAGCAGTCTAGCCACCTCATCAACGGTCAGCACATCGGGAAGCGTGCTCACGCCCTTAGGGGCCTTTACCTGCGCGGACACATCATCGACAACAATATGTTCGTTCACTGCGAAACGATGAAGCGCATGAATGCTGGCCAACCGGCGTGCCTTGCTTCCAGATGACTCTCCCGACTCGTCAAGGAAGACGATATAACGTTCCACATCCTGTGTCGTCACGGCCGCGATACCGCCAACGCCTTGGTCGGCAAGCCACTGACGATACTTCTTCAAATCGGCGCCATACGCCGACACCGTCGCCTTCGACAGTCCTCGTTCAACGTCGATATGAGCGAGGAATTGCCGAATTGTCCGTTCGAAATCGTCCATCACCCTCCTTCCAGCAGATCCCATCCGGCTCATCGTATACCACTGAGCGGTCCCTTACCATAGGTCAAACGAGCCCTGCCATGCAACGCAGGAACCCCCGCCCATTGCTGGAGCGAGGGTTCCTGTCAATCACGCTGAATCAGCGAAGAAGCTCAGGCTTCCTTCGGAGCATTCACATCAGCCGGAAGAGCGGCCTTGGCCTGCTCGACGATGGCCTTGAAGGTCTCCGGATCAGAGATGGCCAGCTCGGCGAGAGCGCGACGATCCAGTTCGATGCCAGCGAGGTGCAGGCCCTGGATGAAGCGGTTGTAGGTGATGCCCTCAGCGCGGACAGCAGCATTGATGCGCTGGATCCACAGCTTGCGGAAGTCGCCCTTGCGAGCCTTACGATCGCGGAAGTTGTAAGTAAAGGAGTGAAGCAGCTGCTCCTTGGCCTTACGGTACAGACGGGAGCGCTGGCCGCGGTAGCCGGAAGCCCTCTCGAGAACGACGCGACGCTTCTTGTGGGCGTTTACTGCGCGCTTGACACGTGCCATATTTGATTCCTCAGCTTTCTATTAAGTCTTCTTATTCGCTCTCGCTATACTCAGCGACCGAGCAGCTTCTTCATGTTCTTGCTCTGGGAAGTAGCCAGAACGCCGTCGGCCTTCAGTGCGCGACGCTTACGAGCGGACTTGTGCTCGAGGTTGTGGCGCATCGCGGAGCCAGCGTGCATCAGCTTGCCGGAACCGGTCACGCGGACGCGCTTGGAAGCGGCGGAATTAGTTTTCATCTTCGGCATTGCTGCCCTCCTTGTTTATTACTTCGTTTCGGAAGTCTTCGGTTTGTCGGATGCCACTGCAGCCTTGGCTTCGGCCGCCGCCTGAGCTTGGGCCTCCTGCTTGGCCGCCAGACGTGCAGCCTGACGGGCCTGACGCTCGGCACGGGACTGATCACCACGACGACGCTGCTCGGACTGGGTGTGAACCTTCTTGCCCTTCGGTGCGAGCGTCATGATGATATTGCGGCCTTCCTGCTTCGGAGCGAATTCGACGGTGCCGTATTCCTCCACTTCGCTGGCGAGACGCTGCAAGAGCTCGACGCCACCGATCGGACGGGACTGCTCGCGACCGCGCAGCATGATGGTGACCTTGACCTTGTCTCCACCGTTCAGGAAGCGCACAACATGGCCCTTCTTGACTTCGAAGTCATGGTCGTCGATCTTTAGACGGAAGCGAATTTCCTTGATTTCCGCAGTGCTCTGGTTACGACGAGCCTCACGAGCCTTGATCTTCTCGTTGTACTTGTACTTGCCGTAATCGATGAGCTTGGCAACCGGAGGCTTCGCGTTGGGCGCCACCTCGACGAGATCGAGGTTCGCTTCCTTTGCCAGGTTCAGTGCGACGGAAGTCGCGATGACTCCCACCTGTTCGCCGTTCGGGCCGATCAGACGCACCTGGGAGACGCGAATCTCGTCGTTAATGCGTGGTTCGTCGCTGATGATGACTCCAATCCTCATGTTCCATTCGACGGAATGCTCCCAGATCGGCAGTTTTTCAAAGTCTCGCATGTTCACGGCAAGCCAAAACACCCAATTCGAGGGCGCGACAAAGAGCCATACCACAGCTCTTCCACTGCCGTTTCATACGGCACCAGAGGCTTATGCCTGAACCCGAGGCCCTGAAAGGCTTCCAGGTGGAGATATCCCGCTTTCTTGATTTCTCAAGCCTTGTAGATAATACCACACACCGCGACCACAGCGTGTCGCATAATGAAACCTTCTGAAACATCTTCTTTAATCATTCCAACGCCATATTACACTGACCCCATATGACAGATAATTCCAACACATGCGTGATTTTCGCGGCTGGCGAATACTACAGCGATACCCCCATCGTTCCGTCTGGAGCATTCATTATCGCGGCGGACGGAGGGCTTGACCATGCACGCGCACTTGATATGTCGCCTGACGTGGTGGTGGGCGATTTCGATTCGCTTACTGGAGAACGTCCGACACAGGGTGAACACACCATTGCCCTACCTCCAGAAAAAGACGATCCAGACCTTCTGTCGGCACTAAAAATCGGCTGGTCACACCATGCGCGGCTTTTCCATATATATGGCGCGCTCGGCGGACGAATCGATCACACCATATCCAATATCCAACTGATGGCATTGCTGGCTCAGCATGGTGCAGTAGGTTTTCTGCACGGGAACGGCTCCATTGTGACCGCGATTTGCGATGGAGCACTCGATTTCGGCGAGAACAACGTCGAACCAGGACGTATGGTTTCCGTATTCTCCCATTCCGACACCTCTCTTGGCGTGAGCGAACGTGGACTGAAATACGAGGTAGATGACATGACGATGACCAGCACACGTGTCAACGGCGTCAGTAACGAATTCCTCAACGGAGCCGCCGCCCATATCGGCGTCGAACATGGCACCTTGGTGGTGACTTTCCCTTCGGAAGCCCCACTACCAGCAGTCTCTTGGCACCACACATTTGAGGGTGACCTCGGATCGTTGGACACCAAAGTATCTTCAGCGCTTGCCAAGCACGAACGCCAATCCCGCTAATCGCAAAGCGAAGAAAATCACCTTTCGTCTATCACGTTTATCTCGAAAAGATGATGTGAGCGTTCACGGAAAAACACGACGTTTTCTGAAACACACGCGCGAGTGCGTTGCCTTAAGTACAGGTGACGCACTAAAGTGGGTGACGTTGGTAAACAATGGCTTCTGTGTGCCCAGCACACGCGTGGCCTACCCTAAAGGGAGAATTACATGACAGTTAAGATTGGTATTAACGGCTTTGGTCGTATCGGTCGTCTGGCTTTCCGCCGCATCTTCGAGCTGCAGGCTCGTGGCGGCCAGGCCGGTGACATTGAGGTCGCTGCAATCAACGATCTGACCACCCCGTCCATGCTGGCCTACCTGCTGAAGTACGACAGCACCCACGGCACCTTCCGTCATGACGATGGCACCCCGGTTGAGGTCACCTCCACCGAAGATTCCATCGTGGTCGACGGCAAGGAATACAAGGTTTACGCCGAGAAGGATGCCAACAACATCCCGTGGGTCAAGAACGATGGCGTTGAGTTCGTGCTCGAGTGCACCGGCTTCTACACCTCCGCTGAGAAGTCCCAGGCTCACATCAACGCTGGCGCCAAGAAGGTCCTGATCTCCGCTCCGGCCAAGGACGAGACCACCCCGACCGTCGTCTTCGGCGTGAACCACGAGATCCTGAAGGCTTCCGACGTGATCGTGTCCGCCGGCTCCTGCACCACCAACTCCATGGCCGCCATGGTCAAGCTGCTGGACGAGAACTGGGGCATCAAGGCTGGCTTCATGACCACCATCCACGCCTATACCGGCACCCAGATGATCCTCGACGGCCCGCGCTTCCCGAAGGCTCGCAACAACCGTGCCGCCGCAATCAACACCATTCCTCACTCCACCGGCGCTGCCAAGGCTATCGGCAAGGTCGTTCCGTCCGTGAACGGCAAGCTGCAGGGCCACGCCCAGCGTATCCAGGTTCCGGATGGCTCCGTCACCGAGCTGACCACCGTCCTGAACAAGGAAGTCACCGCTGACGAGATCAACGCCGCATTCAAGGCTGCCTTCTCCTCCACCGACTTCTACGGCTACAACGAGGATGGCATCGTGTCTTCCGACATCATCGGAGACACCCACGGTGGCGTGTTCGATCCGACCCAGACCGACGTCAACACCGTTGACGGCGTGACCATGGCTCGTACCGTTTCTTGGTACGACAACGAGTACGGCTTCACCTGCAACATGGTGCGCACCCTGCTGTACTTCGCTGAGATCTCCGAGTGAACCATGGCGGAGCAATCCGCACAGTTCACTAAGTAGAACTTGGTACAAGGGCTTTCGTCTCACGGCGAAAGCCCTTTTGCTAACCGACACAAATACGTTTTAGAGTGAATCGATATGGGCAAGAAAAAGCATGAGAAGGGCGCCGGCTCCACGCCGGCAACAGTGCAACTCGAACAAGCGGGAATCCCATTCAAAACATACGAATACGCACATTCGAACGACCATATGGATGACGGTTATGGGGTTGAAGCCGCCACCAAACTGGGCTTCGATGAACATCAGGTATTCAAAACGCTTATGGCCGACACCGGCTCCGAACGTGTGGTGGGCGTGGTTCCAGTAAGCGGGCACATGGATCTGAAGGCGCTGGCCGCAGCAGTCGGAGCCAAGAAAGCCGCTATGGCCGATCCAAAAGTCGCCATGCGCGAATCCGGGTATGTGGTGGGAGGCATCTCACCACTCGGTCAACGTACGCATCACAAAACCGTGCTCGACGAAAGCGCGCTGCAATATGGCGAAATACTACTGTCGGGAGGTAAACGCGGCTTTTCGATCGGCATCAATCCCAATGATCTGCTCAAGGTGCTTGACGGAATAGCCGCACCTATCGGCACCTGGTAATCACCGGTAATAGAAGCCGGTCAGCAGGCTGGTTTCTTACGAAGCTCACTGGGGAGCACGAAATGCATGTTCTCCTTAATGGTTTCGATGGTGGTCACATCATCGAAACCACGCTGTTCCAGCGCTTCGATAACGCCTGACACCAATTCGTCAGGCACGGATGCTCCCGACGAAATCCCCACGGATTCAACGCCTTCAAACCACGCAGGATCAAGCTCGGACGCATCATCCACGCGGTAGGCCTTTCCGTGAGGACCATTCGGCACGCCATCGAAACGCGTGTTCAGCCCCTCCTGCGCAACCTCCATCAGACGAACGGAATTCGACGAATTCGCCGAACCAACGATCACCACGCAATCAGACTGCTCGGCAACCAACTTGACCGCGGCCTGCCGATTCGATGTGGCATAGCAGATATCGGAATTCGGAGGCATCTCAAGCCAGGGGAAACGCTCTTTCAACGCAGCGATCGTGCCCGCCGTCTCATCCACACTCAATGTGGTCTGCGAAAGCAGCACCAATTTCGCATCCGAAGAAAACTCGAGCGAATCGACATCCGATTCATGTTCGATGAGGTGCACATGTTCCGGGGATTCACCGACCACGCCAACGGCTTCATCATGGCCGTTGTGTCCGATGTAGATGATCTCGTACCCTTCTTTGACGAAACGCAACACTTCACGGTGCACTTTGCTCACCAAAGGGCATGTAGCATCAACGATATGCATGCCCCGAGCTGAAGCTTCAGCCTTCACCTCAGGAGACACGCCGTGCGCAGAAAAGACAATCGGAATTCCCGCGGAAGCCGCGGCATCGGGAACCTCATCCAATTCCTGTACGAACACCGCACCCTGAGCCGACAATTCCTCAACGACATGCTTGTTGTGCACAATCTGACGGCGTACATACACCGGCGGCAGACCATCATTGCGAGACGTATTGGCAGCTTTGAGAATCGTCTGCACAGTCAGAATCGCCCTGTCAACGCCCGCGCAAAAGCCACGTGGATCCGCCAGTACGATACGCTTGGTCATGATGGCCGCCTTTCGTCACTTCGTGAAAACCTCATCAATACTAAAGCATGGGCGGCACGCCGGAGAAACGGCATCGCCATACGGCATAAAACAGGTAGACTGTGGTGTTAGCGGTAACGCTACCGTTACCGGAACATATCCAACGGCACTATGGAGTGACTATGACCTGCATCAATCTGCCTGCCCGCACCGGACAGCAATTCTCCATCTCCCATGGCGACTATGAAGCCGTCATCACCGAACTCGGCGCAACGATGCGCAAGCTGACCTATAAGGGCGAAGATCTGACGGTCGCCCTTGGTCCGGACGATCTGGTGACCTGCTGCCACGGCCAGATCCTCATTCCGTTCCCGAATCGCATCGAGGGTGGCGAGTACACGTTCGAAGGCAAGACCTATTCGCTGCCGATCGATGAGCATGACCGCAACACCGCCATCCACGGCTACGGATACCGCTCGTTCTGGAAGCTGATTTCGCTTGCCGAAGACGCAGTGACCCTCGCTTGGCGTTCCCCCAACATGGTCGGCTACCCGTTTGATCTATATGTCACCGCCACGTACAGCCTCGCCGACGACGGCATGCATCTGACCGTCAGCGCCTACAATAACGGCGACACGAACGCGCCGTGGGCTTTGGCCATTCACCCGTGGCTTGCCAACAGCCTCAACGGCTATGGCGACGAAATCGACGAGCACAACGCCAAGTGCAGCCTTACGCTACCGGCTCGCACGCATGTCACCGTAGATGAAAACCTCATTCCGACCGGCACCGAGCCGGTTGACGGCACCAAATACGACCTGCGCGAAGACACCCTACTTACCGAGCAGCCGTTCGACGATGCATGGACCGATCTGGAGCATGCCGAAGACGGTTCCGTCACGGCAGTGTTCACCCGCGCCGATGGCAAGAAGGTCCGTGTTGGCGGCGATGAAACCATCACTTCGTTCCAGGTGTGCACCGGTACCAAGTTCCCCGCATTCCAGCATCCTGCCGGCGTTGCCGTGGAGCCACAGACCGCCTACGCCAACGCGTTCAACACAGGCAACGAGCTGATCGTGATCAAGCCGGGCGAAACCACCAGCACCTCGCTGTTCCTCGGTATGGCCGAGTAAACATGCGAGTGAGCGTGATCGAGTGATCCAGTCGGTTAAACCGGCTGATTCCGGTCATATAAAAACCCGACGGATAAGTCTAAGTGGCCACCTATCGAACACCGGATTTGGCAAACGTCTCGCTCGTGTGCGATAATCCCGAAGGCTTATTAATCGTAAGTAAAGGAGTCCAATCATGGGCATGCGCGGACGTAAGCGCAAGGATCGTCGTAAGAAGGCCGCCAATCACGGCAAGCGTCCAAACGCCTGATCCCTGCCAGCGTGAATAACGCTACAGAGCATCGAAAACCCCGCTGAATCGTTATGATCGGCGGGGTTTTCTCATACTCTCATCGGCTTGCTCACCGCTCTCCACAACAATGGTCGAGCGTTGCCTCAAGGCGGTCGATAAGACTCTGCGGGGCATGCTGCGGACGCAAATACGCACGCATGGCCGCGATCAATGCCCGTTCACGCTCGTCGCAGCAACGTTCGGGGTCGAAACAATCACCGGAGGTGCTAACGCGCACGCTGGCATGCGTCACCTGTGTCACAGTGCCGTCCTCGCTGGTGGCGACAGTGGTGATATGCCGTTCGATCGATTCACTCATGCTCTGCCCTTCCCTGCCGTGGCATAGCCACGTTCCCTCGCATAGTTGGCAAGTTCTCGTTTCAACTGCGTGCGCGCGCGATTGAGACGGCTCATCACCGTACCGATTTTCACACCCTGTTCGTCAGCTACCTGCTGGTATGATTTGCCGTCGATCGCAGCATCGATGAACACCTGACGGCGTTCCGGCGAAAGCTTGGCGAGCGCCGCCATGATTTCTTCAGGCGCATAGGCATCCAAATATTCCTGTTCCGCCGATTTGAGCTCTTCCGAGGAATGTTCCGAAGCCGAATAAATGTCCCAATCGTCGTATTCGCCGGTGGAATCGTTGGCCCGCTGCGGTCTGCGTTTGGCTTTGGCGTATTGGTTGAAGTAAGCGTTGCGCTCGATGGTCGTCATCCATGCGGCGAAATTCGTTCCCTCCTGAAAGGAGTCGAACGCCTTGAACCCTCGTTCGAAAGTATCCTGCACCAAATCTTGGGCGTCGTCGGGATCGTTGGTCAGCTTCATCGCCTGCCGGTACAACGCATCAACCACAGGCATGGCAAGTTTTTCAAAACGCGCCCTTTTGCTTGCCATGGTTTCCGTTCGTACTTCAGTCACAGCTTCATTGTAACCACATCGACTTCCACATGCCATGCACATAGCTGAAGGTAGAATGGCTGTTCGGTATCCGAAGAACAGGGAGAACACGAAATATGGCTTTGACTCTGGCATCAGCAGCACGTCTGCTCAGCGAGCATGGATTGCTGCGCGAAATCATCCAAGGAGACGCTTGGACGCTTGACGCGCAGACCGTCAACGGATTCGACAAGCCATTCGGTTCAATCACCTACGACACCAGGCAGGTCGTATCTGGCACGCTCCTATGCTGCAAAGGCCGTTTCAAAGCGGAATATCTCGATGGCATCGATGATCGTGGTCTTGCCGCATACGTTGCGGAAAACGACTTCTCCGCGGCGACGAAAGCTCCGGGACTCATCGTGAATGACGCGCGCAAAGCCATGAGTCTGCTGTCCGCGGCATTCTATGGGCACCCGCAGGACCAACTGAAAGTCGTCGGCATTACCGGAACCAAGGGAAAAACCACTACCGCCTACCTCACCCAAGCCATGCTCAACGGCTGCTCCGGCGGCAAATGCGCATTGTTCTCCTCCGTCGATAATTGCCTTGACGGACATACCTATGTCGAGTCCGATTTGACCACCCCGGAGTCCATGGATGCGTTCCGTATGATGCGCGAAGCCGCTGATAACGGCATGGAATACCTGGTTATGGAGGTTTCGTCGCAGGCCTACAAAGTTGATCGTGTTTTCGGAATTACTTTCGACGTCGCCGCGTTCCTCAATATCAGCCCGGACCATATCAGCCCCATCGAGCATCCGACATTCGAGGATTACTTCCACTGCAAACGTCAGATTGTGAAGAATTGCCGTTCCTTGGTTCTCGGCACGGCATGCGCACATGCCGATCTTATTCGTCAGGATGCTGCAATCGCCGATATTCCCGTCACCGCGTTCGCCCTTGGTGAAGCATCGGCCGCGGATGTGATCGCATGGCCGGAATCCGCCGACCATAGCCGATTCGCCATTGCGGTGGAAGGTGAGCAGATCGGCTCGCTCAGCCTGCAGTTGGATGGTGATTTCAATTATGCGAATGCCGCCGCAGCCATTGCCATTGCGCATGCCGTTGGATTCGATTTCCACGAAACCACCGCGAAGGAAGCGCTGCGCAATATGGAACCGGTACGTATCGCCGGTCGTATGGAGCATTTCCACGATACGAAGTCGAACACCATCGCCATCGTCGATTATGCGCACAATTATGCTTCCGTAACGGCGTTGCTCGACTATGTCGACCAACGCTACGGCAAGGACGATCCTGAAGTCACGCTGGTCACTGGATCCGCAGGCAATAAAGCGTACGATCGCAGATCGGAAATCGTCAGGGCCGCGCAGAACCGCGTCAACCATCTGATTCTCACCTTCGAAGACACGGATGACGAGCCTGTGGAACACGTCTGCCAAGACATGCTCGACAGTGTCACCAATCCCGATCTGGATGCGAGGATCATTCTCGACCGTACGAAAGCGGTGGAGTCGACCGTAGCAATTGACCGCAAGAATCCCAACCGCCTCCATATCATCCTTATCATCGGCAAAGGCAACGAGCGCTGGTTCAAAGACCACGGCAAGCATATTCCCTTCGAAGGCGACGACCATATTGTGAAACGTATTTTTGGACTTGCCTGATCTGCAGCAATAGCCAACCATCATCGAGTAATCACCAACCATAAGGAACAATCCAACAATCATGATCACTCTTGAATTCACCGACGCAGCCACCATGGAACAGCAGGCTGTGCAGGCGGGTCTTACCCTGCCCATCGAACAGACCGCGGTATGGGCCAAATACCAGAACACCATTGACGGACGTACGCCGTGGGGTGTGTATGTGGTGAAGCAGGACGGCGCTCCAATCGCGTTCATCGCACTCATCGATTACGAAACCCATGGCTACCACTATTTGAGGTCCGTTCATGGTCCTGCTTGGCTTGACAAGCCTTCCGCGCAGCTGGAAGCACAGGTTCGTGACCTGCTTGTTGAGGACGTACGCAAACGCGATAAAAACGTTGTGTTCCTGCGTATCGACTTGTGGAATTTCGAGGGCTCGTTCCCGGTGCTTTCCACCGTTCCTTACAACGAGACCGTGTATGTGGACATCACCGGTGGCGATGAGGCGATTCTTACACGTATGAAGAAGCGTGGCCGCCGCGACGTGCGTAAGGCGTTGAGGGAGAGCCCCGCCGTTTGCGCCGATGAGACCGCGCAGGCGATGGCTGATTTTTCCGAATACTACGAGGTCATGGTTGACACCGCCAACCGTGACGGATTCTCCCCCGCTCCGATGAGCGACTATGTCGATATGATCAGCAATCTTGGTCCTGATCATGCGCGCGTATTCGCGGCACGTATCGACGGCAAGGTCGTGGCATGGTCCATCGTCACCATCAACGGCGATCACGCGGTCTATTACTATGCCTGCATGCGTACGGAAATCATGCGCCAGCATGTTCCCGACAAACTGATTTACGTTGTATGCTGCACGCTTGGAGAGCAGGGCTGCACAGTGCTTGATTTGATGGGCATCGGCAACGATTTCGCGCCTTCATTGAAGAGTCTGAACGGATTCAAGACGAAATTCTCCGAGAATATCGTACAGGTTTCTGCGGGTCGCGACGTACCGATCAAGAAGGCATTCTATCGTTCGCTCACGCTGCTGCAGTCGCTGCGTCGCAAACTGCGCAAGTAATAATCACGCCTCACGACGGATAGCGCGAAATATCGTACGAAGGAGGATGCAGCGAATCGATATCGCCGCATCCTCCTTTGCATTGCATCACAGATCGTTGGATCGATGGATCGTCAGCAACAACCGACGATCCATCATCGCCATGCATATGCGATTACCGCATATCTTCAGAAGATGCAGCATCCGCATGCTCAACTTCGGGAGCATCAGCATCTTCATCTTCATCTTCATCTTCAGCAAGATCCGGACCGACACTGCCGAAATCGTTGATATCGAAATCAGGATTGGCGTCGGATTCGAAATCGAGATCCGCCTCGTCCTGATCCTTACGCGGTTCCGGCTCAACAGCCTCCTGGAAGACACGTTCCGACTTCGGCTTCTTCAAATCGGGATTGACCTTCTCTTCCAGCATGAGACGCGCATCGCCAGCCGTAGTGAAGCTACCGCAAATCAGCACACCGTGACCATAGCCAACACCAAGCTCATCATCGGCGTCAACCATATTAACAGCCTCCTGAATGGCATCCGGCAGTTCAGGAACACACGTAACCCTTTCCGCACCAAACACGCGTTCAGCAACCGTTTTCAGGTCTTCCGCGGGCATCACACGATCACGCCACGAGTTTTCAGTGACAACCACATGGCTCAGTAATGGTTCGAGCACGCCCAAATACTCTTCGACCTGCTTGTCTCCCATCATGGCGATCACGCCGACGAGTTGCTGGAAATCGTAATTTTCCTCAATCGCGGCACGCAACGATTCTGCCGCATTCACATTATGCCCGCCATCCAGAATGATCGTTGGCGATGTACGAATCTGCTCGATGCGGCCTGGAATCCTCACCGTGCTCAACGCCTCAGCCACAAGATCACCGTCAAGCGCACCGTTGACGGGAATCACCACTTCCGCCGCGCACAAGGCCGCGAGCGCGTTATGGGCCTGATGCTCGCCGAATTTGGCGATCGGCACTTCCGCGTACGTGCCATTCGGCGTACGCAGGGTCGCAACCTGACCGCCGACTGCCGGAATGCGGGTCACAACTTCCGCTTCGATGCCATCCCTCACCAGATTGGCATGGTTCTGCCTCGCCGCTTCCTCGATAATCGGCATGACGGCCTCTTCATGCGGTTGACGCCCGATGACCGCGGTGCAGCCCGGCTTGATAATGCCGACTTTTTCGGATGCGATCTGTTCCACGGTATTGCCAAGCCATGCCATATGATCCATGTCGATCGGTCCGATAATGGCCGCATCGGCATCGAGCACGTTGGTGGCATCCCAGCGGCCGCCCATACCGACCTCCACGATGGCCACATCGACCGGAGCGTCGGCGAACTTCCAGATGGCCATGGCGGTGAGCACTTCGAAGAAGCTCATTTTTGGCTTGTCGAGTTCTTCCATCTTCATGTCGACCATGGCTACAAGGTCTTTGATTTGATCCCAGGTATCAACGAAATCGTCGTCGGAAAGCTGCTGGCCGTCGATGGCGATGCGCTCGTTGACATGTTCAAGATGCGGTGACGTGTATAAACCGGTTCGCATGCCGTAGGCACGGCAGATCGCCTCGGCCATGCGCGCGGTAGATCCTTTGCCGTTGGTTCCGGTGATGTGAATCACACGGAACGACTGCTCGGGATGTCCCATGATGTCGAGGATCATCTTCATGCGTTGCAGGTCAAGATTGGTGGTATTGCGCTCTGATGGGCGGCTCATGATGTCGCGTTCGACGTCGATCATGCTTTCATTGTTGCGATTCGGATGTTCGAATGACATATTCTTTCGGATTCCTCCCCTACCTTGGGATTGCTCACTCAATCTCCCTTATTCTATGTGCTTGCATGAACGTTGCGCGGCGCAAAAAGTTATAGGATGGTTTGCGGTAATTGCGTAAGCATGGACAACCATATTCAGGAGATGTGATGAACGAAGTCATTACCGATAAAGACAAGGAGTATGAAGCCATGGAGCAGTCCAGCGCTCCCGGCCCTGATCAGGCGATGAGCGACCGTGTGAACAATCGTTCGCTGCGCCCGCGTTCCGAGGCGTTCAAGGAGTTCATGACCACCGGTTGGGATGATAATGAGCCGGCTATTGAACCGTTGGAATCTTCCCATTACATTCAGGCTCGTCTTGACACGCTGGGTAAGGCTTTTCCCGGAGAGCGTATTGTGATCCCGGCCGGTCAGCCGAAGGCGCGCAACAACGACTGCGATTATGCGTTCCGTCCGGATACGACGTTTTCGTATTACACCGGTTTGGGTGAAGACTACGAAGCCGGTGCCGTGCTGGTGTTGAATCCGGTTGATCCCGATTCTCCGGAGGCTGCGGCCGGCAAGACGCATGTGCCGGAATTGTTTGTGGCTCCGCGTGCGAACCATTACACGCAGGACTTTTTCATGAATGCCCATTATGGCGAATATTGGGTTGGACCTCGTGCCGGCTTGCAGGAGATGACTGCAATGACCGGTATTGAGACCAATGACATTGCGCAGTTGGCTGACGCACTGAGCAAGGATGTCGGTTCTGAAGCTGGTGCCGTGCGTGTGCGTGTGATTCGCGAGGCTGATCCGCAGATCACCGAAATGGTGGAGGATATTCGCGAGGCGAACGGTTTCGCCGATCCGGATGGCAATACGCATGCCGATGACAAGCTTCATGAGTTTGCCGCCGAGGCTCGCATGTGCAAGGACGAATATGAGATTCGTGAAATGCGCAAGGCCGTTGCCGCAACCAAGCATGGTTTCGACAATATTCTGCGCAAGCTGCCGTCGTCGCTCGACAAGCCTCGTTCGGAACGTATGCTGGAAGGCGCGTTCAATGCCATTTCCCGTGAGGAAGGCAATGAGGTCGGCTACGATACGATCATCGCTTCCGGCGCTCATGCGCCGATTCTGCATTGGATGCGTAACACCGGTACCGTGGAGTCCGGCGATCTGCTGCTGATTGATGCCGGCGTGGAAGTCAATAGCTTGTATACGGCCGATATCACGCGCACGTTCCCGACCAACGGGAAGTTCACTGATTTCCAGAAAAAGCTGTATCAGGCGGTTTTGGACTCCCAGCAGGCTGGTTTTGAAGCTGCCAAGCCGGGTGCCACGTATTCCGACATTCATCATGCGTGCATGCGTGTGATCGCCGAGCGTCTGCATGATTGGGGCATTCTTCCGGTCGATGTCGAGGAGTCGCTTTCTCCGGAAGGACAGCAGCATCGCCGTTGGCTCGCCTGTGGTGTGGCCCATCATCTTGGTTTGGATGTGCATGATTGCGCTCAGGCACGTTATGAGTCGTATCAGGGTGCTGCGATTCGTCCTGGCATGATTTTCACGATTGAGCCGGGTCTGTATTTCCGTGAGGATGATCTGTTGATTCCGCCGGAGTATCGCGGCATCGGCATTCGCGTTGAGGATGATGTACTGATGACTGAGGATGGTCCGGAATGGATTTCCGCCGGCATTCCAAAGCAGATCGATGAGGTCGAAGAGTGGATGGCCAGCATGGCTGCCGAAGGTGCAAAGGCCTGATATGCCAACGCCTGAATTCATTCTCGAGTTACGCAAGAAAGTCGGTCACGATCTCCTGTGGCTGATGGGCGTCTCCGGCTATGTTGAAGACGAGCAAGGTCGTGTGCTGCTTGGCAGGCGTTCCGATACCGGCGAGTGGGCCATGGTGTATGGCATTAATGAGCCTGGCGAGGAACCTGCCGACACGGTGGCGCGTGAGGTCAAGGAAGAGACTGGCGTGGATGTTATCGTCACCGATTTGGTGTCGGTGAAGTCTTCCCGCAAGGTGCTTACGTATGCGAACGGCGACAACACCATGTATATGGATCACCTGTTCGTGTGCAAGACCGATCCGAATGGTAATGCCGAACCGTTCGTAGGTGACGAGGAAAGCCTCAACGTGGGTTGGTTCTCCCCTGATGACCTGCCTCAGCCCCTGGCCGACACCACAGTGGAACGCATGGGCTACGTGCGTGAGTACCTCAAGAACAAGGCGAACGGCGACGCACACGCGCAATTCTCCTTCAACGGTGCGATTCGCTGAATACAGTCACAATTGAATATATAAACTAGGAGCTGGTGTGACGATCATGAACCGTCACACCAGCTCTTGTGTATGTCAGGAAGCCACGAAACTCACTTCGGAATCAAATTCCTTTGGCGAGCAACTCGTGCAGCTGGGCGCGATGTTTTCGCTGTTCACGCGGATCAGGCACCGGCAGCGATGCCAACAACTTCTGCGTGTAGGGATTCTGCGGGTTATTCATAACCTGATCGGCATCACCATGTTCCACAATCTCGCCCTTATGCATCACCATAATGCGATCGGCCAGCATATCGACCACGGCAAGATCATGGGTGATGAACAAGCATGCGAAACCTATTTCCGCCTGCAGTTTCTTGAACAGCTCCAACACCTTCGCCTGTACCGACACATCCAATGCAGAAGTCGGCTCGTCGGCGATCAGCAGGCTCGGCTTAAGCGCCAGCGCTCGTGCCAAGGAGGCACGCTGACGCTGACCGCCGGAAAGCTCATGCGGGAACCGGTTCATATATGCACGCGGCAACTGCACCATTTCGAGCAGATCTCCCACATAGTCGCTCGCTTCCGACACAGACGAGTACTTTTTATGCACGATCAGCGGTTCTGCCACATTCTCCGCGATGGTCATCAGCGGATTGAATGAACTACCCGGATCTTGGAACACAAAACCAATATCAGCACGCTTGGGTTTGAATTGACGTTCCTTGACACCGTTCATTTCCACACCCAACACGTTCAGGGAGCCGCCGGACACTTTCTGCAAACCCGCGATGGCACGACCGGTAGTGGATTTGCCGGAACCGGATTCGCCGACCAATCCCAGCACTTCGGAACGGTGAATAGTGAAATCAATACCATTGACCGCCTTGAAATCAGGCTGCGTCAAATGCCCAGGATAGGTGATAGTCAGTCCCTTGGCCTCGACGGCAATGGGTTGGTCATGCCAATCCTTGCTGCGTTCAATCACCTTGCCCTGCTCATCACGAACGACCAGTTTCTGCCCGATACGCGGCACGGCCGCGAGCAACCGCTTGGTGTAATCGTCTTTCGGCGAGTAGAAGATCTGTTCGACGCTTCCCTGCTCGACCACATGACCTCGATACATGACCACCACTTCATCGGCGATATCGGCGATCACACCCATATTATGGGTGATAATCAGCACGGAAGCGCCGAATTCGTCGCGGGCAAGACGCAACAAGTCAAGAATTTCTGCCTGCACGGTCACGTCGAGCGCGGTAGTCGGTTCGTCAGCCAGAATCAGACCTGGATTGAGCACCAACGCCATGGCGATGACGATACGTTGTTTTTGGCCGCCCGAGAACTGATGCGGATAGTAGTCAATTCGAGTTTCGGCATCAGGAATGCCTACTTTTTTGAGGATATCCACGGACTTGGCACGAAGCTCCTTCTTGTCTTTCATGCCGTGCGCGCGAAGTCCCTCTTCGATTTGCCATCCGATGGTGTACACCGGATTAAGTACCGAATTAGGTTCCTGGAACACCATGGCCGCTTCTGATCCGCGCATACGGCGCAGATCTTCTCCGGAAAGAGACAGTACGTCAAGCTGCTCATTGCCTTCACGGTTCGACAGATAAATCGCGCCGGAAGTGGTTGCCGTCTCCGGCAACAGCTTGATAATCGAACGTGCGGTCACGGATTTTCCGGAACCTGATTCGCCAACCACACCCACCACGGTTTTGCGTGGGATGGTGAAGCTAATCTTGTCGATGGCTTTGATGGATCCTGCGTCGGTCATGAAGGAAACGCTCAGATCCTTGACTTGCGCAAGATTGGTTTGTTCGTCACTCATTGCGTCACTCTTCTTCCTTGGAGCCCCATTCGGAGGCGGTAAATGACGGGTCGCGATCCGTAACGGTCACTGGCTGATCGCTGGCTCCCATTGGATTCTTGGCGGCCGCGAGCTCGGCTATCACCTCGTTGCGAACGCCCGGCTTCTGGCTGGGATCAACCGAAGTATCTTCGATGGATCCAACCACCTCACCAGCGGATTTGCGTGCACGCAGACGCGGGTCGGCAAGGTCATTGAGGGATTCGCCCACCAAGGTGATACCCAGAACAATCAATACGATGGCGATACCCGGGAACACTGCGGTCCACCAAATGCCCGCGGTTACATCCGACACGGAACGATTCAGATCGTAACCCCATTCAGCGGCTGCGGTAGGTTCGATGCCGAATCCGAGGAAGCCCAATCCCGCAAGAGTCAGAATCGCTTCGGACGAGTTCAACGTCAGAATAACCGGTAACGTTCTGGTGGAGTTCTTAAGAAGGTGCTTGGTCATGATGCGCCATGTCGACGCGCCCACCACGCGAGCGGAATCAACGTAAGCGGATTCCTTGATTCGAATGACCTCGGATCGAATGGTACGGAAATACTGCGGAATATAGACCACGGTGATGGAGATACCCGAAGCGAGAATGCCACTCCACAGACCAGACTGACCGCCGGAAATCATAATGGCCATCAGAATCGCAAGCAGCAGCGAGGGGAAAGAGTAGATGGCGTCGGCGATCATGACAAGCACACGATCCACCCAACCACCGAAATATCCGGAAACCAAACCGAGCAATACACCCGCGAAAATAGAAAGCAGCACAGCGATCACAATCGCAATGACCGCGGTACGAGAGCCCCAAATCACACGGCTGAACACGTCATAACCACCTGCGGTGGTACCCCAAATATGCTCGGATGAGGGTGCTGCCTGGGCCGGGAATGAAACTCCATTGGCATCTTTGAGCTGCGCATAGCCGTACGGTGCAATTACGGGCGCGAACAAGGCCACGAGCAGGAAGAACGCCGTGAGCAACAGGCCGGTAATCAGCATGCCTTTCTGCCAGCCGACCGCTACGCGAAGCTCCTTGATGATCGGAATCTTGGCCCAGAACGGAGCTTTCCTGTTGACTTTGAGATCGTTCAGACGAGTGTCACCCGGGACGGTGACGTTATTTGCTGATGCAGTCATGTCAGTACCTCACTCTCGGATCCACCAACGCGGCGATAACGTCAACGATGAAGTTGACGACGGCCACGATGATGGCGATCAGAATCACAATGCCCTGCACAGCTACGAAGTCACGCGCTTTCAGATATTGGGACAACATGAATCCGAGTCCCTTCCATTCGAAGGTGGTTTCGGTAAGCACCGCGCCGGCGAGCATCAATGCGATCTGCATGCCCATAACGGTGATGATTGGAATAAGCGCCGGCCTCCATGCGTGCTTGCTGAGCAGACGTTTTTCGGCGACGCCACGCGAACGCGCAGCCTCGACATAGCCGGAATTGTAGGTGGAAATCACATTGGTGCGCACCAAACGAATAAACACGCCTGCGGTGAGCAATCCCAACGCCAGCGCAGGAAGCACGGCGTGACGCAACACGTCGGCCAGCACGCTCATATCACCCAGCTGCAGTGCATCGATAATGTAGAAGCCGGTCGGAGAGACGAGCCGGGTGAACTGCATTTCCGAAGACAACGAGCATCGACCGGATGCCGGCAACACGTTCAGCCAGATGGCGAAAATGAGTTTCAGGACCAATCCCAAGAAGAACACGGGGGTGGCGTAGCACAGAATGGCAAAGGTTCGAATGCCTGCATCGGCAGCGTGATCGCGTCTGCACGCAGCTACACGACCTAAGCCGATACCTACGATCAAAGCAACAATGAGCGATAGGAGCGCCAACTCGAAAGTCGCTGATCCGTAATGAACAAGAATGCTGATAACCGGCTGATTATCAGTCAACGTAGTGCCGAGATCCCCATGGAGCAAACCCCCAAGGTAATCGATATATTGCACAATAAGAGGACGGTCGTAGCCGGCCGCATGAACACGCTTTTGCAACTCGTCAGGGGTAAGACGACCACCCAATGCCGCAGAAATAGGATCGCCTGTAGCTCGCATCACAAAAAACACGACGGTGACGAGAATGAAAACGGTTGGAATAATGAGCAGGAATCGAGTCAGGACGAAACGGAAAAATCCGCCTGACAAATGATTCTTTTTGGCTTGTTTCGGCTTCGCCTCCTGAGAGACGGCCGGAGCTGCTGTGTCTAACACGCGATGCTCCTTGATAAGAAGCCTGTACGGCTTTGATTTACAACAATATCGAATCACTGCGCCGTTTCAGGCAGATAATTCGGGAAATGGGGACCTCCGGCCATAGACCGGGGATCCCCAGTGGTTTTCTATGCAGGCTGCGGCAGGTCATGCCGCACATCCGCACACATCACGCCTTGGTGACAGATGCGAAACGGAAACGGAAGGAAGCGTCGAGCACAACACCCTTCACGTTGGCGCCGGTAACTGCAACCTGCGCACCCTGCAGCAGCGGGATGGTGGACAGGTCTTCGGTTTCAAGGGTCTGAATCTTCTTGAGCAGATCCTCACGGGCGCTTTCGTCGGTTTCACCAGCCTGCTCCATAATCAAATCGTTGATTTCGGAGTTGGAGTAAGCGTTGTTCACGAAGTTGCCGTCACGGAAGAACGGAGACAGATAGTTATCCGGGTCGGAGTAATCCGGGAACCAGCCGAGCTGGTAGACCGGGTAGGATCCATCAGAGTCCTCGGTAACAACACGGTCTTTGTTGTACTGGGTCCATTCGGTGGACTGCAGGTCGACCTTGAACAGACCACCCTCCTCGAGCTGAGCCTTGAGAGCCGCATACTCGTCGGCGGAAGAGGATCCATAGTGGTCCGGATTGTACTGCAGCTTGAGCTCAACCGGAGTGGAAACGCCTGCGTCCTCAAGAACCTTCTTGGCCTTGTCGGCGCTCGGCTTGCCGTTGCCGTCACCATACGCGGTCTTGAAGGTGTCTTCGTGACCAACTAAACCGTCCGGAATGTAGGAGTACATCGGGGTGTACGTGTCCTTATAGACCTTGGTCGCCAACTCCTCGCGGTCGATGAGGTTAGCGACGGCCTGACGCACAGCCTTGGCCTTGTCGGCATTCGGTTCATCGGACTTGGTGCCGTACGGCTGGATGTTGAAGTTGAAGACCAGGAAGCGTTCCTCACCGCCCGGACCCTTGACGACCTTGACCTTGGAATCCTTGGACAGATCATCGATGTCGGTCGGAGTCAGAGAACGGTAGGCCACGTCGACCTGTCCCTGCTGCACGGCCATCTTCAGGTTGGAAGAATCGGCAAAGTACTTGACCTGAACAGTGCTGTTCTTGGCCGGGGTCAGACCCTGATAAGAGTCGTTCTTGGAGTAGCCTGCAACCTCATTGGCCTTGTAGGAGGTCAGAATGTACGGACCGGCGAAAGCCTTCTCCTTGATGATGGTGTCAGCATCAGTGAGCTTGTCGGCGGAGAAGACCTCTTCGTCGACAATCGGACCGGCCGGGCTGGAAAGCACCTGCTTGAGGGTCACATCGTTCTTGACTTTGGAATGGAACACCACAGTGGTGTCATCTGGCGTATCGATGGATTCGATGTTGGCCAGCAACGAACTCGGACCATTCTCATCGTTGATCGTGTTGACACGGTCGAAGGAGAACTTGACATCGGACGAAGTCAGGTCGTGACCATTGGCGAACTTCAGGCCAGACTTGATCTTAACGGTGAACTCAGTGCCGTCGTCACTCCAGGTACCGTCATCCGCAGCGATGTCCGGAGACAGTTCAGAGGTGTTGTAGTCCTGCGCATACAGGAACGGGAACACGTTGATTTGAACGGCATAGGAACCGTTGTCATAGGAGCCGGCAGGGTCAACGCTAGTAACCTTGTCCGTGGTGCCGACGGTAATGACATCCGCATCCCCCGATGCGGAACCGCTATCCTTTACGCCGCCGCATGCCGCGAGCGAGGCCAGTGCGGCAATCGAGACAGCCGCAGCCATAATCTTCTTGTGATTCACTATGGAATCCTTTCTCTTCCTGCTGTCGTAATTGGTACTCCAAAACGACGTGCCATAAGGGTAGGGCACACTTTGTTAGCGGAACATTTCACGGAAGCTCATTTTGCGACATCACCCTTTCTCGATCCAACGAAAACTCAGCAATCACAACGGTTTTGCAGTTAATTTTTTTCCGAAAAGAGTGTGTCAAATAATGAGACAGCGAATCCCATATTGAGAATCGACGGTCCTCGTGACACGCCGAAAGACGGAACTTGCATCAACTAATTAACGGCGTTAATATATCAACTAGTTCAACGAAGGGTCCGTGCACTGGCGCAAGGAGGTGTCATGAGTAGTTACAGCGCTCAGCAATCATCGATTTCAGAAAACAATCGTTCCAGAATCCTGCAATACCTCTACCACAACGGCATCAGCTCACGTGCGCAAATCGCCAAAGCCATCGAACTCACACCCGCGGCCATTACGAAAATTACCGCAAAACTACTGTTCCGAGACGTTATCGAAGAAACCGGAGACATGGAAGGCGATAAGAATCGTCGTTCCATCGGCCTGAATCTCAATTGCGCGAAATACCATGTCGTCGGCGTGAAATTCGCACGAAGCCTGGTGCAGATCGCAGTGTTCGACCTGAAATGCAATCGTATTTCCCTCACCGACCTGCCCACCGTTGACGAGGAGCATATTCCCGAAACGGTAGAACAGATCCGGGCCACCGTACGACAGCTCATTGCGGACGATTCGAGCATCGTAGCCGTCGGCATGGCCGTTCCCGGTCCGTATCTGGTGGAGGAAGGTCGCACCGCGCTCGTCTCATCCATGCAGGGTTGGCGGCAGGTCAACTTCATCAAGGAGTTCAGCGAAGCGTTCAACGTACCCGTATTCGTTGAACAGGACGCACGCGCAGGCGCCTTGGCGCAGTTCCTGTTCAACCCGGAACTGTCCGAGGGATCGCTCGCCTACTATCTGCTTGGCGAGGGCATCGGCCTCGGCATCATCGACAATGGTTCGATCTATTACGGCGCGCACGGCACGGCCACCGAAATCGGACACATCTCCGTTGACGTCAACGGCAAGCCTTGCGACTGCGGCAATATCGGGTGCCTGGAACGTTACTGCTCAGCCAACGCAATCCACGAACGGCTCAACGAACAGCCGAGCATTGTGCCCGGATGCGAGGCAATGACGCACGCGCAGGCATGCACCGCGCTGTTCGCCAAAGCTGCGGCAGGAGACAAAGCGGCCATGGATCTGACTTCCGAGGTCGCTCGATATATCGGATATGGCGCGGTCAATATCATCAACGCCTTCAATCCGACGCATATCGTACTCGGCGACATCATCTCCCAAGCCGGACAGCCCTTGCTTAACGAGGTCAAAAAAGTCGTTCGGGAACGTACCATCCCCGAAGTCGGGCACGATACCAAAATCACCTTGTCCAACCTCCCAACGGACGCCACCGTCAGCGGTGCCGCGGCCGTGGCCATCACCAATTTTCTGGAACATCCTTCGATGTTCTTTGACGTCGCATAGCACGCCACAACCAAAGAAAGGAACACCATGTCCAAGCCAATCGTCATTTCTCTCGGCGAAATCCTGTGGGATATGCTCCCCACCGGCAAGCGTGCCGGCGGCGCACCCGTCAATTTCGCATACCATGCGTCCCAGAACGGCGCGGAAAGCTTCGCCATCAGCGCCGTCGGCAACGACGAGCTGGGTACCGAACTGCTCTCCGACGCTCACAAGGCCGGCATCAACACGCTGGTGCAGACCAACGAATACCCGACCGGCACGGTTGACGTGGCCCTGACCAACGGCATTCCGGAATACACCATCGTCGAAAACGTGGCTTGGGACCACATCAAGCTCACCGACGAGCTCGTCGAAGCCGTGTCCAAGGCCGACGCCGTCTGCTTCGGCACCTTGGGTCTGCGCTCCCCCGAATCCCACGACACCATCGTCGAACTGCTCAAGCACACCAAGGAAGGCGCTCTGAAGTTCTTCGACATCAACCTGCGTGCGAACTTCTACTCCAACGAACTCATCGAAGAACTGCTCGGCTATGCGAACATCTTCAAGATCAACGACGAAGAGCTGATCATGATGCGCGACATGTTCTCCATTCCTGAGTGCAACGACGAAGAGGCATGCAAGTGGTTCATCGACCGCTTCGACCTTGAGTACACCATTCTGACCGGCGGCGCCACGTTCAGCACCATCACCGCCAAGAATGGCGAGGTTTCCACGCTGCTGACCCCTCACGTCGAGGTTGCCGATACCGTTGGTGCAGGCGACTCCTTCTCCGGTTCCTTCACCGGCAAGCTGCTGAGCGGCGCACCGCTCAAGGAAGCGCATCGTGCGGCTGTGAACACCGCCGCCTACGTGTGCACCAAGGAAGGCGGCTGGCCAACCTACCCTGTGGAAGGCGTTCCGGATTATCTCGCCGAAGCCGGCAAGTAAGCCCAGATTTTCCTTTCATCATCATCAACGAGGCCATGTCTGCCATCATGGCCTCGTTTTTCATACCCATATTCAATCCGCAATTGGTGCAATCACGATTGTCACGATATACGCACCTCAACGAAGAATGATGCCATGAACGACACCAGCAACACCACAAACGCCGCTTCACAATCCGATATTCCGCAGTCAGTTTCCGATTTCATGCGGCATATCACCGACTTGTGTGGCGGCGAACACGCAAGATGGGCCGAAAACTTCAACGCAGGATTCGCCAATACACTCACCACCACCGTGAGACGGCATGATGACGGCACGACGTTTCTGCTGACGGGAGACATACCTGCCATGTGGCTGCGCGACTCCTCAGCGCAATTCCGACCATATCTCGCCGTAGCCGTAGATGATCCCGAGCTCACCGCGCTTATTACCGGGCTTGTTCGGCAGCAATTCAGGTTCATCAATATCGATCCATACGCAAACGCGTTCAACGAAACACCCAGCGGCGCTACCTGGGATCCGAACGATCAGACCGATTCGTTCGGACCATGGTTGTGGGAACGCAAATACGAGGTGGACTCCCTGTGCTACCCCATTCAGCTGGCGTGGCTGTTGTATCGCAATACAGGAACCACCAGCCATTTCGATGATGCGTTTGTAAGCGGCATCCGTCGAATCCTTGACGTGTTCGAAACCGAGCTTGACCATTCGAATTCGCATTACCGCTTCTTCCGTCCGAACGACGATCCGCGCGACAGCGTGCCCAACCATGGTACCGGAGGACCTTTTGCCGTCACCGGCATGACATGGTCCGGATTCCGCCCCAGCGACGACGCCTGCGTCTACCCATATCTCGTGCCGTCCAACATGTTCGCCAGCGTGGTCATGGGATATGTGCAAAGGATTTTCATCGACGTGCTTGACGATCGTGAAATCGCCGGTCGTGCCGCGGCGCTGCAGCATTCCATCGATGATGGTCTTGCCCATCACGCAACCATCCGCAATGCGGCCGGAAACGCTATCTACGCATACGAAGTGGACGGTCTCGGCAACGCGTTGCTTATGGATGACAGCAATGTGCCGAATCTTATGTCGGCACCTTATCTCGGATTCTGCGAAGCGGACGATCCGCTGTATCTCGAAACGCGCAATACTTTACTGAGTCAGGAGAATCCTTACTATTTCGAGGGTGACTATGCACATGCCATCGGTTCTCCGCATACGCCAGAAGGTTATGTTTGGCCGATCGCCATGGCCATGCAAGGATTGACAAGCCACGACAAAGCCGAAAAAGAACGTATTCTTGATCAACTTGTCGCCGCCGACGCCGGCACGCATCTCATGCATGAAAGCTTTGACGCGAACGACCCGAACTCCTATACCCGTCCGTGGTTCAGCTGGGCCAATATGATGTTCTGTGAATTGGTCATGGATTATTTCGGTATTCACGTCAAGCTGTGAGTGGCTATCAGTTTAAGCTTTGGCTTCGCTCACAGCGCAAGAATTACGGTAGATGATTTGCACTTATTGACATTCCATGATATCTTGAAAAGTCCGGTCTTGCACCGGGTGCTTGATAATTCAAGATTGGGGATGATCGGTTTCGACGGTGACCTGTTCGTCGCAGGGAAGCGTGCCGAGAACGTAGGGTCCGCTCGTGGATGCCCCCTACAAAAGAATAAGTGCTAAATCTAACCGCACTGAGTTCGCTCTCGCTGCCTGAGCTTCGCGCCAGGATTAACCAGTGAGCAGCCGCTCCGTTCACTCCTTCTCGTCTTTGGAAGGATGCTGAGCGTCGTTTAGAAGACTTGCTTTGTCGACTGAGCCACAGGGCCGGCAAGGGACTTTTACTGTAGATATGCCCGCCATCAGTTGTCTGCGATATCGATGGGAGCAGAAAAACCGCCGCACGGCCAGCAGACTACGCACGTAGAAGACTGAGGGTTCGGTTATCGGACCGGGGTTCAATTCCCCGCATCTCCACGAGTTGAAAGCCGCCAGAAATGGCGGCTTTTCTTGTATTTCCAACGGTTTTCGAAGATTCCTGGGTTTACTCCAAATTACCCCCGATGTGCCGGATGTTCTAAAAAAATGTGGGCAAAAATCCCTCCTCCGGCTTGCTTAATCTCTTCCAAGTTCCATCTGTCTACCACCCTAAACAGCATGCAAGGTACGTTTTTAGGTACTCCTCTTCACAAGACAACCTCGTCAAATCAACATACGAAAAATCCAGCTCTCCCCCATCACAAATCATCAGAATCCCACCATCAAATTCCGTGTGTCGATTTGCATTAACCGCTTAAGTGGTTAACATAGTTAATACATCAACCTAGTTATCACGTCACAGCAGACGACGTCAAGGAAGGACTTGATCGATGACCTGCACTTACTCTCCCGAAGCCTACGTGTTCGGCTCCGAAGAAAACCACGCCCTGCTCGAGGCGGAAACCAACGAGCTCCTGCATTTCGGACACAATTTCCCCGCCCCGCAGGGTGGCTCCTACTGGCTGGACGATACCGGCAATCCGAATCTGACCCAAAACATCCACACGTGGATCACCTGCCGCATGGCGCACGTGTATTCCTTGGGGTTCCTGCACGGCGAGCCGGGCGCCGCAGAACTGGTTGACAAGGCCATCGCCGGCCTGCGCGGTCCGCTGCATGACGATGAAAACGGCGGATGGTATCCGTCCATTTCCGCAGACGGCTCCACCCATGAAGCAGGCAAGGTCTGCTACGCCCACGCTTTCGTGATTCTTGCCGCCACTTCCGCCAAGCTTATCGGCCGCCCGGACGCGGACGAGCTGCTCGAAGAGGCTCTGGCAACCTACGACAAGCATTTCTGGGATGACGAGATCGGTCTGGCCGTCGATACTTGGAACACGGAATTCACCGAGCTTGACTCCTATCGCGGCATCAATGCCAATATGCACACCACCGAAGCATTCCTTGCCGTTGCCGATGTGGCCGGAAACGAGGAATACCGCGAGCGCGCTGGTCGTATCATCGATCATGTGGTCGGATGGGCAGCCAACAATAACTGGCGTATTCCTGAGCATTTCACCGCCGATTGGCAGCCGGATCTCGAATGCAACCATGACAAGCCGGATGACCAGTTCAAGCCGTACGGCGCCACTCCGGGCCATGGCATCGAGTGGGCACGTCTCATCACCCAGTATGCGTTGAGCTCCAAGCAGCGTTCCGAAGAAGGCAAGCAGCAGCTTATCGAAGCCGCCGAGAACCTGTTCGCTCAGGCACTTGCCGACGCCTGGAACGCCGAAGGCACCATCGGTTTGGCTTACACCACCGATTGGAACGGCAAGCCCGTTGTCACCGACCGCATGCACTGGACGCTTGCCGAATCCGTGAACACCTCGGCCACACTGGCCACCGTCACCGGCAAGCAGGTGTACAAGGATTGGTATGCGATCTTCTGGAAGTACATTGACGAATACCTGATCGACCATAAGAACGGTTCTTGGTTCCACCAGCTGAACAAAGACAACGAGGTCATCGGTACCGTCTGGCCGGGCAAGTCCGACCTGTACCATGCCACGCAGTGCACGCTGATTCCGCGTCTCGATCCCGCGGTCTCCGTCGCTCCTGCGTTGAAGGCCAATCCGAACGCCTGACGGCCTCCAATAATCGAACTTCTCCTTCTCTCCTCCTATTCGCGAAGAACCCAGGTACCGCAAGGCAACCGGGGTTCTTCGTATATCAACGCGACTATTTGATGATTGGACGCAACGGCGCAGACACGTCGACGTTATGCTTGTCTCCGATCACATTCGGATCATTGATGATTTTATCGACGACAGCTTTCTTCAACTTGAGGCCGGATGAATCGCCCCATACGATCACACGGTCTCCCCCATTGATTTCCGTGGTGATGGAATCCTGGGTTTCGGCAGTCACCTTGGTGATGGAGTTGCGCATCGATTCCGGCAATGAGCTGAGGATCTTCAACGCCTCCTTGATGGAACGATTGCTCAGACTTGTTTCGACATCCTTCACTTCAATGACGGGAATTCCTTCCACGGAAGCTCCGCTGACGGAATTCAATATACGCCCCTTGCTGTCGACCGCGGTCATGCTGTCCTCGCCTGTCTTGAGCATCGCAGCAGGCTTTTGCGCCTTGATGGTCACTTCAAGGGAGTCGGGCAGTTTTTTCTTGGATTGCGCGGAAGTGACTCCAGGAATCTCCTTGATTTTCTTTTCCACGTCATTGTTCGACACGAGAAGAATCGATTTTCCTGCTTGCTGGCCCGCAATATCCAACACCTGAGACTCACTCACCCATTCGTTGGCGCCGACAACGCTAATATTGCCGGACTCGAGACGGAATACCGATGAGAAGAAAAACAGCCATACCAACGCGCCTGCAACAACAATGACAGCAGCGGAAACGCACGCGCGCATGGCGACGACACGCGCGTTCGCCTTGCGTCGTTCTTTCAGACGCGCACTGAAATCAACCACCTTCGGGCGCGTTACCACGCCCAACGTGCCTATGGTTTCCTCCAATGTCTTCGAAACGAAATCCTCGCCGGCAAGATTGCGCGCGTCCACGAAATCGCCTGATCTCGAACGACTCACGCTGCCTTTGTTGCCACTCTCAACCGTATTTTCCTGCGTCTTCTTCCCGGAAGAAGACGCGCGTCCCGCTCCACCAGCGACGGAACGGCCTTTCGGCTGAACCTGCTTTCCGGCATCGCTGTGTTTCCGGCTTTGGATGGTTCTACCATGCGACGTCTGATTTTCAGGCGTCGTTGCGGAACCATCCGAACCCGTACCTGAACTGATGACCCTTCGCGTCATCAGCCCTCACAATCCCAACGATGAGCCTGAAGGGAGTGCAACATCACCTCGTCCATCTGTGTGATGTCGCCTGCGCCAACAGTGAAGATGACATCGCCATGATGAGCACGCATCGTCATCATCTGTGCCGCGGTATGCATATCCTCCACTCCGCGAATCCAATCCTCGGCAGGCGTGTGGTCAAGCTTAAGCGCCTCGTCCACAATGGTGGCGGAGCTAATCGTCGGATAGTCCTCCTGCTTTTCACGTGCGGGGAAAATGCCGGTGACGATCACATCATCCGCCTTGGCCAATGCTTCAGCGAATTCACTCGCAAAGAACATGGTCCGGGAGAACAGGTGCGGCTGGAAGATCACGCGAATCACCGACTGCGGGTACCTGCGGCGCGCCGCATCCAGCAATGCCGAAATCTCCGTAGGATGATGCGCGTAATCATCAACGACAGTCACTTGGCCGACCATACCACGCACTTGGAAACGACGGGCAGCTCCAAGGAACGACGTGGCGGCTTGGGCAGCGTTCTCGACATCGACGCCCAACAACGCGGCCGCAATAATCGCAGCGGAGGCATTGCGCGCGTTGTGAATGCCTGGAACGGTAAGCGTCACCGGAACCATACGCTCATGTTCGCCCAACAATCCCGCGGGCATGTGTAGGGTGAAATGTTCGACACCGCTTTGCGCGCTTTCGCTTTCCGATTCGATATGCACGAACGCGGCACCGTTCAAATCACCCAACGAAACCGTATCCTGCGTCGCATACACGACCGTACGCTTGGCCGTCTGCGGATCGAGAGCACGCAATACCGCAAGATTGCCTTCATCATCGCCGCACATCACCACCGATTTTTCGGCATGCTGAACATGATTGACAAAAGCCGCACGATAGTTTTCCTGCGTGCCGTAATGGTCGAGATGATCGGCTTCGGAGTTGGTGACAATGGCGATTTCCGGATGATACTTGGCAAAGCTGCCATCGGATTCGTCCGCCTCCGCCACAAGAACGTCGCCCTTACCAGCATGGCCTCCGTCAAGCGTCACACCATCCTTGCCTTGGATGGATCCGCCGATGGCATAGCTTGGATCGGCCAGATTTCCCTCACCGGCATGGGTGAGGATATGGGCCAGCATGGAACTGGTCGTGGTTTTGCCATGAGCTCCTGCGACCGTCACCGCACGTTTTGCGTTCATCAGCAATGCGAGAATGTCGCTGCGGTGCACGATGCGTTCGCCTGCTTCGTATGCTGCGACGATTTCCGGATTGTCGGATTTGATGGCGCTGGAGAATACGACGGTATGCTTGCCTTCGACGTTTTCTGCGCGCTGCCCGAATTCGACGGCAATGCCGATTCCCTGCAGACGATCGGTTTTGGCGCTAGGTTCACGATCTGAACCGTCCACTTCAACGCCCTGTTCGTGCAGCATTTCAGCGAGCACGCTCATGCCCGCGCCTCCAATGCCGATGAAATGGGTGGCCCCCAAATCATTCACGCCTTCCTGCGGACTGAACGACGCATGGGTTGGATCAAGAACGATGGTACCGGCTTTACGCTGGTTGTCAGACACGACTGCTCCTCTTGCATGTTTTTTCTAGCTTGTTCCATTATGGTCTCACCCATGGTCTCGCATATGGCCGATCATGGGTGGGATTTTGGAATGTGGCGAACGCACCTGCCGTCGCCGCAGCCTACTTTTCGTCAATCATGGAAAGCACGCGCTTGGCCATGACTTCTGCGGCATCCCGAATACCGTATTGCCAGGCGTTGTCGCCATACTTGGCAAGCAGATCCGAATCGGCAAGCAGCTTCGGCACATGCTGTTTGACCCATTCGGCGGTGAATTCGCGATCGGCCACCATCAGACCGCCTTCCGCATCGACGACAGGCTGGGCGTTGAATCGCTGCTCGCCGTTGCCGATTGGCAGCGGAACATAAATCGCGGGGAGTCCCAAAGCCGTCAATTCCGATACGGTGCCGGCCCCAGAGCGACAGATAATCAGGTCGGCGCAAGCGAATGCGAGATCAATACGTTCCAAATACGGCGCAACACGATAATCGCCATCATTGCCATGGTCCGGGCCAAGCTCGCCAAGCACCTGTTCGCCGGCGCTCACCGACACCAATGAACGCACTTCATCATCTTTGCCTTTCCCAGTCAGATGAATCACCTGGGCGTGTTCCAGCAGCTCCCTAGCGGAAGCCGCCACCGCACGGTTCACGTTCACCGCGCCCAGCGACCCTCCAGTCACCACCACCAGTGGACGGTTCGGATCGACACCGAGTTGCGCTGCGGCCGATTGTCTTGTGGCAATGCGGTCATGTTCCATGCCATGGGCTATCGCTGCGATTTCGGCACGCAATGGCAATCCCACACGCTCGGCTTCAACACCCTTGCGTGGCTTCAAGCCGGTTTGCGCATAGGCGGTGCCAATCATGGACGCCCAGCGAGCTCCCAATTTGTTGGCCATTCCAGCACGGGCATTCTGCTCATGCATCGCGATCGGAATGCCCATCTTGTGCGCTGCCGCATATACGGGAGCGGACGTGTATCCGCCGAAGCCGACAACCACCTGCGCCTCATGACGGGTGAGAATGTCACGGACTTTGGCCGTTTCGGCCTTCCACTGCGCGGGAAACTTCAGCGCCGCCATATTGGGCCTGCGTGGGAAAGGAACCTTCTCAATGGTTTCCAGTTCGAAACCGGCCTGGGGAACCAAATCGTGTTCCAAGCCGACGACAGTGCCCACCACTGCGATATCGGCGTCTGGTTCAAGCTCGCGAATCACATGCGCCACGGCGAGCAGAGGATTGACATGACCTGCCGTACCACCGCCGGCAAGAACGATATGCTTCTGATTGCTCATAGTGTACGAGCTTAGCCCACGGCGCCCCAGTACGCCGCTCGCCATACCGTCGCACACGCGGATGCTCACATTTCATCTACGTTTGCACACCGCAATACGCGGTAGCGTATGCTGCGGTCGCAGCCGACACTCAGACCCGCTGCATCTCCGCTTGGATCTGCGGCTGCCGCTTCATCATGCTGATGGTTACGCCTGCAGCGCCCAAACACAGAATCAACGACGAACCACCCGCGGACACAAACGGCAATGGGACACCCATCACCGGAAACAATCCCACCACAACGCCGATGTTCACGAATGCCTGGCCGACGATCCACACGGTAATGCTGGCCAATACCAAAGTGATGTACCTGTCCTGCGATTGCAAAGCCACCACGAGCATGCACCATCCAAGCACCAAGAACAGCAGAATGACGAGAGAGGCGCCTACAAAGCCCGTTTCCTCACCGATGATGGCGAAAATGAAATCGTTGTGCGCTTCCGGCAGATATCCCCATTTTTCTCCGGAATTGCCGATGCCCACTCCAAGCAAACCTCCGGAGGCCATGGCGTATTTGCCATGCACCGCCTGATAGCAGACCCCCTGCATGTCGGATGCGGAGCAAGTTTGGTATGTGGCCATGATACGGCTGAGTCGGTTCGGACTGGTGATAACGAGTCCGCCAACCAAAACCGCACCGCCGCATGCCACGATAGCCAACCATTTGCCAGGAAAATCTCCCAACAGCAACGCGGCACCTGCGATCGCGAACAGAATCATGGCCGTGCCAAGATCCTTGCCACTCACAACCAACAGCAATGCAAGACCAAGCCACGCAATCAACTTGAGATATGCCTTATATGGTCCGACTTTGTTTATCTGCTTCTGCGCGTAGATCAGTTCCCGCGGCAGCCATATGCACAACGCAAGCTTAACGACTTCGGCGGGCTGGAAGGTAAATCCAAAAAGGCCGATCCAACCTTTGTTGCCTTGGACATCGATACCCAAGGGGGTAAACGTCAGCGACTGCAAAAGCAAAGCGATAATCAGGAAGACGAAACTGAATTTCCTGATGAGCTCCGCCGGAATCATCATGCAGGCAACACCCACGATAAGTCCAAGAACGCAGAATCCCCCCTGTTTCAGTGCTTGGGACCACGGAGACTGTCCGTTGGCAATCATGTTTACCGAAGAGCTGGAAAACACCATGATCACACCGAAAATGGTGAGAATGATCACCGCGGTTCTGAACCCATGAAAACACCAAATCGGATTAAGCAGACTTCGCAGACCGACATAACCATGAAAATCGTCGACCTGCTTTCCGACGGCGGCCTTCTTTTTCTGACGACTACTATCAACCTGCCTGGTTTTAGGCTTTTCCATGCTCGTTCACCCAACGCTGAGCCTGCTGTGCGAACTGGTTTCCACGATCGGCATACGACTTGAACTGATCCATCGACGCACATGCAGGTGCCATCAGCACCACATCACCGGATTGGACATACTCGCCCGCGGCATCGACCGCCCGTTCCATAATGACCCCATTATCCGCCGGATCGATGATGGTCAGAGGAATGTTGGGAGCGCTCGTCTTGAACGCATCCAGCATCGGCTGCTGATCCCTGCCGATGATGACCGCGGCTTTGATGGTATGCGCCTGATCAGCCACCAATTGCTCGAAACGGCTGCCTTTGGCCAGTCCTCCGGCAATCCACACCACGGATTTATCGGCAAAACTATTGAGCGAGGCCTTGGCCGCATGCGCGTTGGTCGCCTTGGAGTCGTCAACGAAACGAATGGCTCCCCCATCCGCCGTAGTGGCGGTGGCGACGGTCTGGATACGGTGGCCACCTGGAGTGAACTGCTTCAGGGATGCGATCGCCTTCTCCTTATCCGTGCCAAGTCCCAACACCAACACCAACGCGGTCAACGCGTCGGCGAGCAAATGCGGATATACCGTGCCATCCGGCTCGGTCAGATGTGTGAACTCGGCAACTTTGGCAACCTGTTCAGGCTTGCCCGCCTCACCGCCCGCGATGCCGGACATGTCGACGATCCAGCCGTCCTTCACGCCAATCTGGCCATCTTGCGGTTCCGACAATGTGAATCCAACCCTACGGCAGCCTTCCGCGGTTTCGGCTGCGAATGCCAGCTTGGTCACGCGCTCATCATCCGCGTTGTACACCAACGCCTTCTTGGCATGGTGGAAGACCTTCGCTTTATCGGACGCGTAATTGTCGATACCGCCATGCCAATCAAGATGGTCGTCAGCGATATTGGTGATCGCCGCGCAATCCAACTCAAGAGAATCGGTGAAATGCAATTGGAAAGAACTGAGCTCAACACACAGCACATCATTTGCCGGATCGACTGCGGCATGGGACACCGCTTTGCCGATATTGCCGACAGCAGGTGCGGTCAAACCGCAAGCCGTCAACATCTCCGAAGTCATTTCCGTAGTGGAGGTCTTGCCATTGGTACCGGTGATGCCAATCCATTGCGCAGGATGCCCAGTGGCATCGCAATCCACCCGCAGCTGCCAGGCAAGCTCGACCTCGCTCATCACCGGAATGCCACGACGTTGCGCTTCGAGAATGAACGGGGTCCTCGGATTGAATACCGGAGAAGTCATCACCAGGTCGACATGATCCCAATCAATGTGGTCGAAAGAGTGCAGATCGGCATCAGGCTTCTTCTCATCCACGCCCAACACCTTTTCGGCGCGGGAACCCAACACCTCCATCATGCTCTGGCCAGAAACTCCAAGACCCGCCACAATCGCGGTCTTACCGCTCATATCCATATCCATCATCCTTCGATCGTCAGAACCTCATACGCCTTAATATCACAGTCATATTGCGTTCATTCGCAACGGCAACAGACCGAGCATCGACTGTCACAAGCCGGAACGGGCAACCCAATCGCCATAGAAAAGCACCAAGGCGACCAGCACGAACAGCAGTTCAATCATCCAGAAGCGAATCACAACCTTGACTTCGGGCCATCCCTTCAATTCGAAATGATGGTGGATCGGAGCCATCTTGAACACACGCTTATGCGTCATCTTGAAATAGCCGACCTGAATGACATCGCTCAACGTTTCCATGACGAACAGGCCGCCGAGAATAATCGCGAGGAATTCCGTATGCGTGGCGATGGACATGGCAGCGAACAGGCCGCCAAGCGCCAACGAACCGGTATCTCCCATGAAAATTGAAGCCGGATTGGAGTTGTACCACAGGAACCCGAAGCATGCTACCGCCGCGCAAGCCGCGATAATGGTCAGATCAAGTGGATCAGATACCGCGTAGGTAAAGCCCTCATGCCCCGACCCCTTAAGGTGGTAGAACTCCCAAAAAGCGATCACCGCATATCCCATGAACGCAATCATCGAAGAGCCAGCTGCCAAACCGTCAAGACCATCAGTCAGATTGATGGCATTGGTCCACGCGGTCATCAGGAAGTTCACCCAAATCACGAACAGCACGATAGCCACGACCTTACCCGCGAATTCGAAACTGAAGAACGGCTCCTCAATGAAGCTCATGCCGGCCTGGGCACTGGGGAAACCGGAATTCGTAGGCAGAATCAACGCCAGCACCGCATATATGGTAGCCAGAATGAACTGACCGATGAACTTGCCCTTAACCGTCAATCCCTCGCTCTGCTTCTTACGAACCTTCGCGAAATCATCAATAAAACCAAGCAATCCCATCGACAACATGGCAAACAGCACCAGCACCGCAGACCACGACGGAGTCTCACCCCGCGTGACGAAGCGGTACAGCGCCGACGAGCCCCAGCCCAACACAACCGCCAAATTGATGACCACGCCACCCAACGTAGGCGTGCCACGCTTGACTAGATGGGATTTCGGACCATCCTGACGTATGTATTGCCCATAATTCAGCTTGTGCACCAAACGAATCAGCAGCGGGGTGCCCACGATCGTCACAACCAGCGACACCACAATTCCGATGATGAGCGAAATCACCTGATGTTCTCCGTTTCAGTCAGACATTCTTCAGATAACGTCGTTTATTCGATTATTCGAATCTTGCCAAATATTCTTGTTCTATTGTGCAGCCAGGGCCTGCCAACGTTCGGCCAAAGCGCTCAAGCCGGAAGCGTGGGAGCCCTTAAGCAGCACCACAGCGCCCGGATGTTCCACGGCGAGTTGCGTCACCAGACGATCGGCCTCGTCAATGTCGTGCACCCAATCAATATGGGAAGCACATCCCGCAGCGGATGCACCTTCAGCCATGGCACCGGCCAGAGCGTCCAAAGAGGCATCGGATGCGCTGCCGACCGTCAGCAACGCGTCAACGTCGCCTTCCACCGCATACCGGCCGATGCCAGCATGCAAATCCTTTTCATCCGGACCAAGCTCAAGCATGGCACCCAACACCGCAATACGGAACGGTTGGGTCTCAGCACCCGCCTTCCAACGCAACAATCCGTCAAGCCCCGCCTTCATGGAATCGGGATTGGCATTAAACGAATCGTCGATCAAGGTGAACGATGTTTCAGGCTTGTGCACCGTGGAAACAGCCATACGATGAGGACTGATGGCCGTGACGTCAGACAGCGCGGACGCGACCTCATCCATCGACATACCCAAATGCATCGCTACCGAAGCAGCCGCCAACGCATTCATAACGTTATGCTGACCGCAAATGCCCAGAGTGACCTCGGCATGCTCGCCATCACCATTGTCCAAAATGAAGCTCGGATGGTCCAATTCGTCGCAATGCACATGTCGCGCGCTGATTGCCGGCTTGCCGTCATTGTTCTGCGGAAGTCCGAACCACATCACGTCGCCCGGAGCGATGGCGCTCATCGCAGCCACATGCTCGTCATTCGCGTTCAGTACGGAAAGACCACCTGGAACAAGGCCACGGATGATTTCCGATTTGGCTTGTGCGATGCGTTCCGGCGAGCCGAATTCCCCTAGATGCGCGACGCCGACTTTCAACACGACCGCAATATCCGGCGGCACCAGCGACGTCAAATTCGCGATTTCCCCAACATGATTGGCACCCATTTCCGCAACCAGAAAGCGAGTTTCCGCATGTACTTTGAGCGAAGTCAACGGCAGTCCGATTTCATTGTTGAACGATCCGACCGGCGCAATCGTCGGTCCTATGTGCGCCAGCAACGCCTTCATGAGATCCTTGGTAGTGGTTTTTCCGACGGAACCGGTGATGCCAATCACCGTAAACGGCGTTTCCAACGCACGCCGGCGTTCGATATTGTGCTTGGCCAACGCGCCCAAGGCAAGCACCGTATCTTCCACCACGATCTGAGGCACTCCGGCACCGTCGATCTCATGGTCGACTATTGCGGCAACAGCGCCCTGAGCGCCTACCTTCGACACATAATCGTGGCCATCCACGCGTTCTCCGGCAATCGCCACGAATACCGATCCTTCAACAATCTGTCGTGAATCAGTGAATGTGCTGGTGGCCACAGGCGTATCAATCGCCGCGGTGCCGGCAATCAGCCGTCCCTGAACCGCCTGGGCGATTTCCTCCAAGCTCATTGGCATCATGGTCGGGCTGCTCACTCTGATTTCTCCTCTGTGTTGATGTACTGCATATTGTTCACGTTGTTTACGATTATCACTATTCGACGTCCGCATCCGTTCCGATCGAGACTAGTTCAGATCTCGAGATACACGCAATGCGCTTTTAATATTGGCTTTACGTACGCCGGCCGCAAGCACCATGGCGATGGACAATGACAACGCGCTGCTGTCCGTCTGCCCGTATGCCTCCGTCGCTTGCGCTGCGAGCGCATCGGATTCCTGCGTACGACCTGCGATGTGGGTCTGCTTGCCGACAGTGCATCCAAACCGTGCGACCGACTTGACGATCTCAGCCTCGCTGAGACCCTTGTCGTCGCAGCCAAGCACATCAACATTCACCGACTGCAACGCATCGTCATTCAACGTTTCCTCGCTGAGCGCAAGGATCACAGCGGCGGCGCCGTCTTCGGCGCACACAGCCATCGTACGCTGCACGTCAAGAATCGACAATGGATAGTTCAGATCAAGGAATCGTTCCAACGATTGCGAATTGCCGGCACTAATCACGCCGACCGGATTGCCGAGCATGTGCAGGAAATCCGCGAGATCCCTCACACCCTGTTCCACCGTTTGCGTATTGCTGCCAGCCACGGCGAACACCGCCAGCGAATCGGATGGGCTGCCCGCCATCTCGCTGGCAAGCTTGCCCAACTGTTGCGCAGTCGGTTCGGCATAAATCAAAGGAATCTGAACGCCATCCGTTTTTCCTCGCAACGCATGCGGCACCACCGCACCATACGCACCAAGCGCTTGCACCTGCCGTAACTGTTGCTCATCCACCTGCATGGACGGCATGAACAACGCTCCCGGCCGCACCGAATCGATGTCGTCGGCAATGGACGTGACCGTCACTTCGGTAGCGAACGCGGGATCAAGGTCAAAGCCATATCTGCTGGCAAGCAGACCCAACGTCATTCGCCTATTCATGGATTCGCTGACCGCGCTCATCTTTCCGCCCCTCCGTTCTTCATGCTCACACACTCACCAAGTCACTGGAATAGCATCAGTTCGCGGACTTGACGCCGGCACTTCGTACTTCTGCATAAGGAATTCACCAATCTCCGCAGTGACCGGGCCTGCCGTCAGACCACCATAAACGCCTTGCGGATCTTTCAACACCACCGTAACGACGAAACGAGGATTATCCGCAGGAATAATCGCAGAATAATCGCTGATAATCGACGACAGACGTCCGTCCGCACCGGCAACTTCCGCGGTACCGGACTTTGCCGCGACACGGTAACCATCCACTTTGATGAACGGGGAATAGTGGTCGGACACGGATTCCATGGCATTCATCACCTGTGAGGCCACCTGCTCGTCAATCACGCGCGTCGCTTCGCCTTCAGGCTTCTGCTCTTCGGAATGCCCTTCGGCATCGCTGATCGCCTTGATGATGCGCTGCGGCTTTTTGACGCCCTTGTTGGCGATCACGGCAACCGCGTTCGTCAACTGGAGCGCATTGGTCGTATACGCCTGGCCGAACAGCACGGTGTTCTGGGTTCGCAGATCCCATTGATCGGCCGAATACAGCAGACCATCCGCTTCTCCGGGAAGACCAAGCCCATTGTCTTGTCCGATACCGAATTTGCTGATGAACTCATATCGCTGCTCGTTAGACATCTTCTCCGCGGCGATGATCATGCCGACATTCGACGATTGCTCGAGAATGCCTGCCAGCGTCCAATGCTCATCGCCGTGGGTCGTCGCATCGCTGTAGGTCTGCCCGTTCGTCGTAATGTGGTCCGGCACCGTGAATTTATCCGATGCCTGGTGCAATCCAAGCTGAATCATGCCTGACATGGTGAAAACCTTGCCGATGGAACCGGGTTCAAACGTTTCGCTGACGGCCCTGGAAACCGTCATTTTCGCCTGGTCGCTGCCGGCTTCGATTTCGTCGCTATCGGCGAGCGCGAGAATGTCCCCTGTTTGTGTGTCCTGCACCACGGCGACTCCCCACGGTGAACTATATTTCGTGCAGCTTTCCTTCAGCACTTTTTCGACGTACCACTGCACGTCGTGGTCGATGGTCAGTGTGACATCGGAGCCGTTGACCGCGTCTTTTGATTCGGTCATGGTTCCGGGGATTTCGACGCCGTTGTTGCCTTGTTGGTAGACTTGGTACCCGTCTTCGCCTGTCAACGTCTTGTTTTCCATCTGTTCGATGCCCGCTACGCCTTTGCCTTCACCGTCGACACCTCCCAGCAGTGCGCCCATCAGGGTTCCGTTGGAATAGATGCGCTCGTTGCTGAGTTCCGCGTAGACGATACCGCCCAGATTGAGTTTGGAGATCTTGCGCTTAACGGCCGGCGTCACATCTTTTTTGAGTACCGCATATTGGCCTGTTCCCGAAAGCATGGCACCCAATTCGGTGGCGTCCATGTCCAGTACCGGAGCGAGGAGTCTAGCTACCGCCGCAGCTCCGGTAGCACCTACCGGCTTGCCATCGATCTGATGGCAGTTGTCTCCGGTCTGTTTGGTGCAGGTTGTGGGAGTGAAGGCCTGTGCTTCCTCGGGGTTGCCGATGATGGTGTAGCGCTCCACGCTTTGCGCGAGAATCGAGCCGTTCGTGTCCATGATTTTGCCGCGCCGTGCCTTCAAAGTCACGGTAATCGTGCGGCTTTGCGCCGCGGCCTGCGCCATGGTTTTGCCATTGATCAACTGGATGTTGGCCAATTGAATAAGGCAAGCCGTGCCCATCAACGCCAGAATGACGCCGATGGCCATGGTTTTCGTAAGCAGTTTCTTGTGGAAACGTGCGTAAGTGCGGTGAAAAGGATTCACTGAGCGTCGTCTCCGCTTGGCTGGTAGCCGTTCAGATCAATCGTTAGAGCGCCTTTTTGGGGCACCATGCCCATTTCCTCGGCCTTGCTCGGCAGCGAGGCTTCAAGTTCGTCAAGCTTGGCCTGGTCATCTTCCACGTCTTGGGTCAGGCGGGTAATGTTCGACTCAATCTGGTTCGCCTCGAAGGAATGCTGCACCATTTGGGTACGCAGCGTCAAGGATCCCAGAAGACATCCGCCGAGGAACACCACGGCGATAACCAGATGCAACAATGGAGTGCTTCTGGTGCGCGTCCATGTGATGAGCTGTTCGAAGCCTCGCTTGACGCTGTTGCCTTCGGCGCGCGTTCCTTTGACGACGTGCAATTCAGGGCGAGTGGTGCCAGCGGTTTCGGTTTGGTCCCGGCGTCCTGCGGGAGCCGCGTTTGATGCGATCGTTCTTGGTGCGGCCACGTTCAGCCCCTCCTTCCTTGTCGTTTCATGCTTGCGTAATCATTGCCTTGGTCGAATCGTTTTCGCCAGCGTTCAGGAATTGGTCTGGTCAGTTCCACTGCGCGCAGTCGCACAGAGGCCGACCTTGGATTCATGGCGATTTCTTCCTCGGCCGCTTTGATGGCGCCTCGCGTCAGTTCTTTGAAGAACGGCATCATATCCGGGGGTATTACCGGCATATCTGCGGGCACGTCAGCTTTCAGACCTTGATTCATAAATGTTTTGACGGTCTTGTCTTCCAGCGAATGGTACGACTCCACCACCAAACGTCCTCCCACCGCAAGATGGTTGGCGATCTGCGGTAGCGTCCCCGCCAATTTGTCGAGCTCGCCGTTGACTTCAATACGTAATGCCTGGAACACACGTTTCGCGGGATTTCCCGCAGGACGGTGCGCTTGCGGCACAACCTCATCCACCAATCGGTTGAGCTGCCCCGATGTGGTCAATGGTTCGATCTCACGCCTACGCACGATTTCGCGGGCTATCTGCTTGGAGAAGCGTTCCTCACCATATGTACGGAAAATGCGTACCAGATCAGCGAACGAATATTCAGCAAGTATCTGTTCGGCGGTCAATGGCTGGGTCACGTCCATACGCATGTCCAAAGGCGCATCGTGAGAATAGGAGAATCCCCGCTCCGTCTCATCAATCTGCAAACTCGACAATCCCAAATCCATGAACACGGCGTTTACCTGGTCGATCCCCTGATCATCAAGCACTTGCGCGAAATCGTCGAATGCGGCGTGCACGGGTATGAAGCGGTCGGCAAGACCTTCCATCCGCATTCGCTGCGTGGCGAGCGAAAGCGCCTCCGTGTCTCGATCGATGCCGATCAGACGCGCTTGCGGACTCGCTTTGAGAAAAGCCGTGGAATGCCCCGCCAAACCAAGCGTGCAATCCACCGCAATCGACCCTGGCCTCGCCAACGCCGGGGCCACCAGATCCACGCAGTCGCGCAGCAACACTGGCTGATGTATGGTCGTTACATCTGTCATCAGAATTCCACCGCCGGTAATACGTCATCGGCAATATCGGAATATCCCTGCTCCTGTTCGGCGAGATATTCCTCCCATGCCTGCTTGTTCCAAATCTCCGCTCGGGTCCCCACGCCAATCACCACGATGTCGCTTCCCAAATTCGCGTAATCGCGCAACATCTGCGGCACGAGCACACGTCCTTGCCTGTCTGGCTCCTGATCAACCGCGCCGGAAAGGAACACACGCAAATAATCACGTGCAGCCTTGTTTCCCATGGATGTGCGCTGGATCTGCAATGCGATCCGGCGAAATTCCGATTGGGGCAACAGATAGACACATCGCTCCTGACCACGGGCCATCACCATGCCCGGTCCCAGCTGGCTGCGAAATTTTGCAGGCAATGCCATACGTCCTTTGGCGTCGATTTTTGGAGTGTATGTTCCCAACAGCAGCGGAGGCAGTCCAGCCATCACACCGCTCGCTTGCGTCGAACCATCGTCGGAGAAGGGCTCGGTTTCAACGCTTTGAACCATCGCCACACCTCCTTACATGATGCGCGGGAACACCTAGACCCAAAACTCTTTCCCCACTTTACCCCACGCATCACCATAAATCCCCACGTAAATGGAAAAAATCAGCAAATGCTGAGGTTGATTTTCCCCACATTGAACGAATGGCATCAAATCAACTACCGTAAATTCATCCTTGCTTCGCTATGTCGCACTCGCCCTCGTCGGTTTTCGTAGAAGCCTCGGGGTACATTGGAGTGCCTAAGTTTTGTGAGGAAGGGATTGCAGATGTCGAGTTATTCCGCCCAGTTGCGTGAAGAACAACAGGCCGTCAGCCGCGCGTACGGCCGCTTGGATGATCTGCGGGCCCAAGCTCGTGCCCGTCTCGACACCGTGCGTGCTGCCGGCTCGCACGGATCGCCCACGCAACGCACCGAACGCGATTCCTTCGCCACCATGTACGAGGATCGCCTCACCCAGCTGCGTGCCGTCGAAGATCGCCTGGTGTTCGGCAGACTCGACGATGTCCACGGTGCGCACAGATACATCGGGCGTATCGGACTGTCCAACGAAAACCACGAGCCGATCCTCACCGATTGGCGAGCCGACGCGGCACGTCCGTTCTACGAAGCGACGCCTTCCAATCATGGCGATATCGTAATGCGCCGCCATATCACACTCAGCTTCCGTGAAGTGGTCGGCGTTGAAGACGAAGTGCTCGATGTGCACTCCGACCAGGTCGGGCAGGCGTCTTCGGACGGCACTCTGACCGGCGAAGGCGCGCTGCTCGCATCGTTGAACGCCAAGCGCACCGGCAAGATGACCGATATCGTGGCAACCATCCAAGCCGAGCAGGATCGCATTATTCGCGCCGACCTCAACCAGGCCGTGGTGGTGCAGGGTGGACCGGGTACCGGCAAAACCGCCGTGGCGCTGCACCGTGCGGCATATCTGCTCTACACGCATCGGCGAATGCTCGAACGCTCCGGTGTGCTCGTGGTCGGACCGAGCTCAACCTTCCTGCATTACATCGATCAGGTGCTCCCCTCCCTCGGCGAGACCGGAGTGGTCAGCCGAACCATCGCCGATCTGATCCCCGGCGTGATCGCGACGGCGCATGACAACCCGTTCGCCGCGAAATTGAAGGGCGAACGTCGTATGTCCAAAGCCATCGCCAATGCCGTTGCCGCACGAGAACGCGTCCCCGCATCATTGCCGTCGATCCGCATCAACGGATTCGCAGTGCCCATCGTGCGCGCGGATATCGAACAGGCCATCACCGATGCCAAGCGCACGCGACAGCAGCACAACAAAGCACGCGAAACTTTCGTGCATAGCATGTTGATCGCCATGCGCAACCGTTATGTGGACAAGCTTGATTACGAGCCGGAGCAGGCGGAGTTGACGGATGTGATGCAGCAGTTGCGCATGAATGACACCTTGCGCAAGACGTTGAATCTCGCATGGTTGCCGATGACCGGCGAATGGCTTATCGACCAACTGTTCTGCAAGCCGCAGCAGCTTCGTCGCTTCGCACCATGGCTTGAGGAACGCGATATCGAAGCATTGGTTCGCCCCAAAGGGTCGCCGTTTACCGTCAGCGATATTCCGCTGCTGGATGAAGCCATGGAACTGCTTGGCCCCGACCCCAAAGCGGTCGCCCGCCAAAAGGCGTTGGACGCCAAGCGCGCCGAGGAGGAGCAGTTCGCGCAAGATACGCTGGCTCAAGCTGGCATCGGCTCCGGCATCGTCACTTCGCAGATGTTGGTCGACAATATCAACGGGATGGACGCGGAACTCACCGCGCAGCGCGCCGCCGCAGACCGTGAATGGACATATGGGCATATCGTTGTCGATGAAGCTCAGGAACTCACCGCCATGGATTGGCGCATGCTCATCCGCCGTTGCCCGTCGCGTTCGTTCACCATTGTGGGCGATGTTGCGCAAACCTCCGCATTGGGCGGCACCCGTTCGTGGCGACGTATGATGGATCCGTTGTTCGGACCCCACAATTGGCAACTCAACGAATTGACGATTAATTACCGCAATCCGAAGGAAGTGTCGCAGCTCGCCTGTGATTTCGCGGCAACGGAGGGATTGTACATCTCCACCGTCAATGCGGTGCGTGGCGTGCCGGATTCGGTCAAGCGCCTCACTCTGGCCGACGACAGTCTGATTGCCGATGCCGTGGCGCAGCAGACCGTCGATCTGGTCCGCGCATTCGTCTCCTCCGATGGCACCGGACGCGTGGCCATCATCGCACCTGACGATATGGTCAAGCCGTTGCGCAGGCGGGTGTACGAACAGCTTCGCGAAACATTGACGGCGAAGGAGTTCGACCGTCTCGATGCGCAGAGCTCTTGGGATGAACAGGTCACCGTTTGTTCCACGCAAATGGTGAAAGGCTTGGAATACGACGCAGTGATGGTGGTGCAGCCGGGAAGCATCGAGGAGAATGCCCCCTCACGCATTGTGGCCGCAGCCGATTTATACGTCGCCATGACCAGACCGACACAACGTCTGCTTATAGTCCGGACAAATGCAGACGAAAAACTGCTCAAGCTATAAGGTAGGAACCATGCCTAAAGCATTGTTACTTGAAAATATTCATCCTGACGCGGCACAGTCACTGCGTGACCACGGCTTCGAAGTCGAGTGCCTCAGGGGCGCCCTCAACGAAGATGAACTCATCGACGCCTTGGAAGACGTTGATCTGCTGGGCATTCGCTCCAAAACCAGCGTGACCAGCAAAGTCATCGACGCACGTCCGACGCTCACGGCCGTCGGCTGCTTCTGCATCGGCACCAATCAGGTCGATCTCGACTATGCGGGCAAGCACGGCATCGCCGTGTTCAATGCCCCATATTCCAACACTCGCTCCGTGGTGGAACTGGTTATCGGCGACATCATTTGCCTGATGCGCCGCATTCCTGCGCACACCCATCATATGAAGCACGGTATGTGGGACAAGTCTGCTTCCGGCTCTCATGAAGTGCGAGGCAAGACGCTCGGCATCATCGGCTACGGCAATATCGGATCTCAGCTTTCCGTCATCGCCGAGGCACTTGGCATGCGCGTGGTGTTCTACGACATTGAAGAGAAGCTTGCCATGGGCAATGCCCATCGTTGCTCCACGCTGAACGAACTGCTCGAACAGTCCGATGTGGTCACACTGCATGTCGATGGCCGCAAGTCCAATACCGGTTTCTTCGGTGAGGACCAGTTCGCGCATATGAAGCAGGATTCGATCTTCATCAATCTTTCCCGCGGTTTTGTGGCTGATTTGGACGCTCTGAAGAAGCATTTGGACTCCGGCCACATTTCGGGCGCCGCAGTGGATGTGTTCCCTGTCGAGCCGAAGAAGAGCGGCGACGAGTTTTTGACGAGCCTTGCGGATGAAGACAATATGATTCTGACCCCGCATATTGGCGGGTCTACGCTTGAAGCCCAGAAGTCCATCGGACAGTTCGTCTCACAGCGTCTTGAGGATTATTGGTTCAGGGGATCCACCATGTTGTCCGTGAATCTTCCGCAGATCACACTGTCTGATATTCGTTCGAACTTCCGCATCGCGCATCTTCACGCGAATTTGCCTGGCGTGCTTGCCAAGGTGAACCGTGTGCTCGGAGAAGAGAATATCAACATCGCTGCACAGGCACTGGGCACCGAAGGCGAAATCGGCTATGTGGTCACCGATGTGGCCCAGCGCCCCAGCCAGAAAGCTTTGGACGAACTCGCAGCCATCGAAGGCACGATCCGTATGCGTGTGATCAGCTGACGATCCCAATCCGGCAAACGCCACTACGATACGAATGCATTGTGGGGTTCCAATCACTTATTGGCTGGAACCCCACAATGCATGAACCCTAATGCCGTTTGCCGTAATCGCCCAGTTTTGCGCTACCAAGTCCATTTCAGCCAAAACAAACGCATTATCATATGCGTTCGCAACTGTCCGAACCTACTTCAGCGCATCGGCCTTCAGCTCGTCGATCGCGTTCTGGAAATCCTCAAGATTCTCAAAATTCTGGTATACACTGGCGAATCGCATATACGCGACCTCATCAAGATCACGCAACGGTTTCAAAATGGCCCTGCCGACCTCGTCGGATTTGACTTGAGCCAGTCCTCGGGCACGAAGATCCTCTTCGACCTGCTGGCCAAGAGCCTTCAAATCGTCTTCCTTGATCGGACGGCCCTGGCATGCCTTGCGAACACCAGAAATCACCTTGTTCCTATCGAACTGCTCAACGTTGCCGGAACGCTTCACCACCAACAACATAGTGGTCTCTAGCGTGGTGAAACGCTTGGAGCATTTCGGGCATTCACGCCTACGACGGATGGAATGGCCGTCATCGCTGATGCGGGTGTCGACCACCTTGGTATCTGGATTCTGACAAAAAGGGCAATGCATGGTGTCAAGAATAGCCTGAACCATTGAACTAGGCCAATCTTGCGCGGGTTCATACCTCGTCGGGAACGATAAGTCTTTGACCGGCCCGAAGCGATACTGAATCCAGATTATTCAGGCGTACCAGCTCGTCCACAGTATCCGCAACATTGCCACCATCAGGCGTAATACGCGCAGCGTACCCCCACAACGTATCGCCCGGCTGGACGGTATATACCACCACCGGCGTCGCTCCGGGATCTGACTGCGCGCGTGCAGGCATCATCAATCCAGCCAAACACCATGCAAGCACCATCAGCATCATGATCACGGCCAGTCGATCCGCCCAGACTTTGAAATCAACGCCATGAGCCTTCGGCACACGATCCATCACGCCACTCCTTCTCGAACAGCTGTTCTATCGAACGCATGTTCTGAGTATAGCACAAATGTTCGATAATTGCAGACACACCTCGAACAGATGTTTGATTTTCTCGGCGTTTCGCGTTATGCTTGCCTAAGACCTGAAAGGAGCCCACCGTGAGCACCGTCCCATTCACGCCCAAAAAGGATGCCGAGCGTCCGGATGAAAGCACGCTGACCGACCGTCAGCGCAAGGTGCTTGGCGCCATCAAAAAACATCTCGTCGAGCAGGGGTTCGCTCCCTCATTCCGCGAAATCGGCGAAGCCGCAGGGCTTAAAAGTCCGTCATCCGTCAAACACCAGTTGCAAGTGCTTGACGACAAGGGCTTCATTCGCATGAACGCAAACAAGGGCAGAGCCATCGAAGTCGTGAGTTTCGACGATGACGAGGTTTCGCCCGGCAAAGTAGCGCAGGTCATCCCATTCCCGAGCCAATCTGATTCCAGCGGATCCATCATGGCTTCCCGCGATGTCCCCTTGGTGGGACGCATCGCGGCAGGCGTGCCCATCACCGCCGAGCAGCATGTGGACGATGTGATGCGTCTGCCGGAACGTCTCACTGGCACCGGCAATCTGTTTATGCTTGAAGTGCATGGCGACTCCATGATTGACGCGGCTATCTGCGATGGTGATTTTGTGGTGGTACGCGAGCAGAACACCGCGGAAAATGGAGATATTGTGGCGGCGCTGCTCGACGATGAAGCCACGGTGAAAACGTTCCGCAAGGATCATGGCCATGTCTGGCTCATTCCGCACAATCCCGCCTACTCCCCTATCGATGGCACGCATGCTGAGATCATGGGCAAGGTGGTCACCGTGCTCCGCAAAATCTGACGTTAGACTATTCAACGCCATTGAGATCGCGCCCACAAAGATGAAGCCATAAACAAAGACTCCATCTTTCTGGGCGCGATTCTTTTCCGGTAAACGCACCGGTCATTTAAGAATGTTTAGGAATGCATTTCGGATTTGCTGGTCGAACTGTATCCTTCCGGTTCGAGTTGGAAGGTGGTATGAGGTACGGATACGGGGAAATGTTCGCGCAGGCAATCTTGTAGTTGTGCGAGTATTTCCGCCGCTTCTTTCATGGTGAGTCCTTGTTCGACCACAACATGCGCCATGAAGATCGGCATGCCTGTGGATACGATGCTCGCGTGGATGTCGTGTACCGCCACAACATGCGGCACTTGTTCCAAGTGGGAACGCACTTCATCGAGATCAAGACCGTTGGGGGTTTCTTCGAGAAGCACGCGAACCGCGTTGCGCAACAGTTTGATGGCTCGCGGGATCATCATGAGTGCGATGATGCCACCTGCCACAGCGTCGAATCCGGCCCAGCCGGTGCAGATGAGCACGCTTGCCGATACGATTACGGCAACAGACCCTAAAGCGTCATTCATGACTTCAAGGAATGCCGCTTTCATGTTCATGTTGTCTTCGCTTTGCGATGCGAGGATAAAGATTGATCCGATATTGGCCGCGAGGCCGAGTATGCCCATGAAGAGCAGCAATCGCACGTCGTTTACTTCGTCGGCAGATCCGCCGAAAAGTCTCATGCCGGCTTCCACAAGCGCATAGATACCTACGATGAGGAGGATGAGGGCTCCGACTGCCGCTGTTAGCACTTCGAGCCTTGCCCAGCCCCAGGTGCGTTTGTTGCTGGGCTTGCGTTGCATCAGTATTGCGGTGACGGTTGATGCGATGAGTACGGACATGTCGGTGAGCATGTGTCCGGCATCAACGAGCAGCGCCAACGATTCTGTGATGACCGCGCTGATGACTTCCGCTATGAATACCGTCGAGGTGAGACCGAGCGACATCATGAGCCGTTTTTGATGTTCCGCTCCTGTGTTCGCTATCGATCCGTGCGCGTGGTCATGTGCCATATGCTTAATCTTTCAGCCCGATTAAGAAACTTATTGAAAGTGTTTCTCAATACCATTTTCATTGCTCTCAAAACGCAAGAAACCCCAGCCATAGGCCGGGGTTTCCTTTATTTCTTTTTGCAGTCTAACGACTGATCAATCGCCTGTCAATACCCAAGCAACCAAAAAGCGGCAACGCAGCTGGCACTCCGTTACCGCGTTTTTTATCAGAAGCCGAACTGGGCAGCGGTTTCCTTCAGCGTCTCTGCGGAACGCGTAAGGGCTGCAAGCTCGCGGTCGGACACCGGGGTGTTGATGGCGGTGTTGACGCCGGAACGGTTGAGGAGGGTCGGCACGGACATGCAGACGTCGGAGATGCCGTGGAAGTCGTGGAGCATGGAGCTCACCGGCAGGATGCGGTTGGAGTCGCGCATGACGGCTTCGATGATGTCAACGCCGGACATGCCGATGGCGTAGTTGGTTGCGCCCTTGCCGTTGATGATCTTGTAGGCGGCGTTCTTGACGTCCTGGTGAATCTGCTCACGAACTTCGGCGTCAAGCGGAGCGTGACCCGGCAGCGGGGTCCAGTCGCACATCGGGACGCCACCGATGGTGGCGGAGGCCCACAGCGGCACTTCGGAGTCGCCGTGTTCGCCAGCAATGTAGGCGTGCACGTTCTTGACGTTGACGCCGGTCTGCTGGGCGATCAGGAAGCGCAGACGTGCGGAGTCAAGGTTGGTACCGGAGCCGAAGACCTGGTTTGCCGGCAGGCCGGAGATCTTCTGGGCAACATGGGTTGCGATATCAACCGGGTTGGTGATGAGCATGTAGATGGCGTTCGGAGCGACCTTCACGAGGCCAGGAATGATGGCCTTGAGAATGTTGATGGTGGCACCGACCAGTTCGAGACGGGACTGACCCGGCTTCTGACGCGGGCCTGCGGTGATGACGATCATGTCGGCGTCGCGGCAGATTTCCGGATCATCGGAGCCTGCGATGGACACGGTCGGGAAGAAGCTGGAGCCGTGCTGCATGTCGAGTACTTCGGCTTCGACGCGTTCCTTGGCAATGTCTTCGAGCACGATCTCACGTGCGACGCCACGCTGAGCGGCAGCGAAAGCGAGAGTGGAGCCGACTGCACCGGCACCGATGATAGCGAGCTTTGTGGGCTTGATTGGTGAATCCACCATGTGCTTACCTCTCTTATAAGAAAGAATGTCCCGCTGGTAGCAGGTTTTCTCTTAGAATTTCATCTTTACTTTATCCACACAGCATGACGTTTCAAGGCGTTATAACACGACTTGCAAATAATGAAAAGTGATATGCATCACAAAAGATGTGAGCGCTCACAAACGCTGTGTCCGTTGCGTTGCACTGTTTTGCAAGGTTTTCAGCCGATTGACTGTTCCACGATTTGCGCAGCCAAATGATCGTCCACTTCCGCTTCGAGCATCATACCGTCGTCACGGTATTCGACGTTGATCACTTTGCCGTATTCACGTACGCGCGACACCAGCGAACCGGCAGTGTATGGCAGCAACGCCTCGACATGCACGTTCGGCGTCGGCAGCATGGATTCCACCTGCATACGCAGCTCGTCGACGCCTTCGCCGGAAAACGCCGATACGATGTACGCTTCCGGCATCAACGCCTCGATACGCTCGCGTGTGGCCTCATCCATACGGTCGGCCTTGTTGAACACGATAATCGTGGGAATGGTTTCGACGCCGTCGATGTCGGAAAGCACATCGTCGACCGCGTCGATTTGCGAGAACGGGTCCGGATGCGATCCGTCCACCACATGCACGATCAGATCGGCTTCGGAAACCTCCTCCAGCGTGGATTTGAACGCTTCAATCAGCTGCGTAGGCAGTCGACGCACGAACCCGACGGTATCGACGTACGCATATTGACGTCCATCTTTGGCACGCGCCCTGCGCACTGCGGTGTCCAATGTGGCGAATAGCGCGTTCTCCACCAATTCCGCTGATCCGGTCAACCGATTCGTCAACGACGATTTGCCCGCGTTCGTATATCCAACCACAGCAACGGTCGGCAATCCGAAACGACGGCGAGCGCCACGTTTGACGTCACGCGCGGGAGCCATCTGTTCGATCTGTTTGCGGAGTTTGGCGATGCGGCTTCGGATCACACGGCGGTCCATTTCGATTTTCGTTTCGCCAGGTCCTCGCGAGCCGATGCCCGCGTCTCCTGCGGCGCGGCCACCTGCCTGTCGCGACAGTGATCCGCCCCAGCCTCGCAGTCGTGGCAGCATGTACTGGAGTTGTGCCAGTTCCACTTGGGCTTTGCCTTCGCGTGAGGTCGCATGTTGGGCGAAAATGTCGAGGATCACGGCAGTGCGATCCACGACCTTCACTTTGGTGGCGTCTTCCAAGGCGCGGCGTTGGCTTGGCGGCAGGTCGTCGTCCACAACGATGGTGTCGGCTTCCTCTTGCACCACGATTCCGGCGAGTTCGCGGGCTTTACCGGAGCCAACGTATGTAGCTGCGTCCGGCTTGATACGATGCTGCAGCAGGCCGTCGCATACCACGGCGCCGGCGGTTTCGGCAAGCGCGGCAAGTTCTCTCAATGATTCTTCGGCCTGTGCCTGTGTGGTTTCACGGCTGGACCACACGCCGACGAGCACAACGCGTTCGAGGCGGACTTTTCGGTATTCGACTTCGGTGACGTCTTGCATTTCGCCGAGTCCGGACACATGCTTCAACGCATTGCGGGATTCGCGTTCCTGCCATTGTTCGTCATGGGATTCGTTGAAATGGTTCTCGCCGTTGGTATCAAGCAGCACTTCGGACTGGTCGGCGAGCACGCCTGACACGTCGTTGGCGCTCATGCTATGCTCGATGTCGTTTTCTTGGCTCAATGGCACCTCTCACGGTTAAACTATGGTGTCTTTATTATCATCATTCTCTAGAGACATGGGTATCGGGCATTCGCCACGTGGATGAGCGTGGCTTGCGTGATGCCGGAGGCGAGCGTTTGCAAGGAGTGGGTATGGCACAGGCCGAACAGTATTTCGCGGCTGATCCGCAGTCGAAGGATGTACGTAAGAGGCTGCATGTTGTGTTGCGAGGCAATGAGGCCGATGTTGAGGTTTCCAATGGCGTGTTTTCCGGCAATCGCGTGGATTTGGGAACGTCCGTGCTGCTTCGTCAGGCTCCGGAGCCTCCTGAGGAGGGTACGTTCCTTGATCTGGGTTGCGGTTGGGGTCCGATTGCGTTGACACTTGGTTTTGCTTCGCCGAAGGCTGATATTTGGGCGTTGGACGTGAATGAACGCGCGTTGGATCTGACGCGTCGCAATGCCGAGCTCAATGGTGTGAGGAACGTTCATGCGGTCACCGCCGATGAGATCCCTTCGGATATGACGTTTGATCTGATTTGGTCGAATCCGCCGATTCGTGTTGGCAAGGATGTGCTGCATGAGTTGTTGATGACGTGGCTGCCACGTTTGAATGCGGGTGGTGCCGCCTATTTGGTGGTGCAGAAGAATTTGGGGTCGGATTCGTTGATTCCGTGGCTTGCCACGCAGCTTGGCGATGGTTATGAGGTAAGTAAGTACGCGAGTTCGAAGGGCTTCCGCGTTATCGAGGTTATGAAGGCATGAAATTCGAATATCCTTCCCAACTGCCGGTTTCCGCTGCACGTAGCGATATTGCCGAGGCGGTGAAGTCGAGCCAAGTCGTGATTGTGTCTGGTCAGACGGGTTCCGGTAAGACCACGCAGCTGCCGAAGATTCTGTTGGAATTGGGCCGTGGATCGCATGGCAGGCAGATTGTGCACACGCAGCCGCGTAGGCTGGCCGCTCGTACCGTGGCCGAACGTATCGCCGCGGAGATGGGCGTGCGTTTGGGCGACGAGGTCGGCTATCAGGTGCGTTTCACCGATGAGAGCTCACCGAAGACCCGTCTTCGCGTGGTGACCGACGGTATTCTGTTGGCGCAGATTCAACGCGATCCGAAACTGATGCAATACGATACGATCGTTATCGACGAGGCGCACGAACGTAGTCTCAATATTGACTTTCTGCTCGGTTATTTGACTGCGCTATTGCCGAAACGACGTGACCTGAAATTGGTAATCACGTCGGCGACGATTGATTCGGTGAAGTTCCAGGAGCATTTCGAGCACGCTTTGCATACGAAAGTGCCGGTTATCGAGGTTTCGGGACGAACCTACCCCGTGCAGGTCGTGTATGAGCCGCTGGGCACCGCTCCGGCGTTGATGCGTTCCGTACCCGGTTTTGAAACGGGCGCGATGCCGGGCGATGCCGACTATGAAACGTTGTCGGCCGCTCCTGACGCGAAGGATTCCCGCGAGCCGAACGTTGACATGCCGACGGCGGTGGCGCGCGCCTGTGCCGAGTTGGTGATTCATTCGAGTCATGACCGTGGCCCGCGCGATATTCTCGTGTTCGCCTCGGGCGAGCGCGACATTCATGATTTTGAGAATGCGCTGCGCCATCATTATGGTCCGCGTGCCATTGATATGCGTCGTCCTGATGCGATTGAGATCGTGCCGTTGTTCGCGCGGTTGTCCTCCAAGGAGCAGCATCGCGTGTTTGAGCCGCATGACCATCAGCGTATTGTGATCGCTACGAATGTGGCCGAAACGTCGTTGACGGTGCCGGGCATTCGTTATGTGGTCGACCCTGGCACCGCTCGTATTTCACGTTATTCGAAGAGCGCGAAAGTGCAACGGCTTCCGATTGAACCGATCAGTCAGGCGAGCGCGAACCAACGTTCGGGTCGTTGCGGTCGTATTGCCGATGGTATTGCGATTCGCTTGTATTCTCGTGAGGATTTCGAGACGCGCCCGGAATTCACGGAGCCTGAGATTCTGCGCACGTCGTTGGGTGCGGTCGTATTGCATATGCTGTCGGTGGGTGTGGCTCGTACCGCGCAGGATGTTACGGATTTCGGCTTTATCGATCCGCCTGATATGAAGGCGGTGTCTGATGGTTTCAATGAGTTGACCGAGTTGAAGGCCGTGGCGCGCAAGCATGGCGAGGTTGTGCTGACGCATACAGGTCGCATGCTTGCACGCATTCCGATCGACGTGCGTTTGGGCCGTATGATCATCGAGGCTGCGAAGTCGACCACGCCGAACACGTTGGCCGCAGTGCTGGTGGTGGTCGCGTTCCTAAGTTTGCAGGATCCCCGCGAACGTCCGGATGAGAATCGTGAGGAGGCCGACCGCATTCATAACCGGTATGCCGATCCGTCCAGTGATTTTCTGACCGCGTTGAACTTGTGGGATCGCGTGTTCCAAGCTGATGGCGAGCCGAGCAATTCCGCGCTTCGTAGGATTTGCAAGACTGAGTATTTGAGTTGGCTGCGCATCCGTCAGTGGAAGGATCTGGTCACGCAGTTGCGTGAGATGTGCAAGGAATTCAAGTTCAAGGTTGGCGATCCGATTCCGGCTTCGCGTCCGCCGCTTGAGATTCGTCAGCTTCCGTCGAATCAGCAGGCTGCGCATTCGTTGTGTTGTTCGTGGGATGCGCAGGGTATTCATACGTCGATGCTTTCGGGCTTGTTGTCGATGATGGGCATGCAGATCGTGCGTGAACCGAAGGCATCTGATTTCGCTGGCTTGAAGGGCGCTGCCCGTGCGCGTGCCATGAAGCGTGCGCAGAAGATGGCGAAGAATGATTATCAGGGTGCGCGTGGCACGCATTTCGCATTGTTCCCGGCTTCCGCGGTTGCCAAGTCGACACCGCAATGGGTGATGAGCACGGAGTTGGTGGAAACGAGCCGCTTGTGGGCGCGATATTCCGCCCAGATCGATCCTGCTTGGGCTGAACCGTTGGCGGGTTCGTTGACGCGAACCACGTATGCGGATCCGCATTGGTCTGGTTCGCGTGGCTCCGCGGTGGCGAGCGCGAAAGTACTGTTGTATGGTTTGCCGATAGTGCAGGATCGTACGGTGCAGTGGGGTCGTATCAATCCGCTGGAGGCCCGTGATTTTCTGATTCGTCAGGGTTTGGTCGAGGGTGATATTCAGCAGCGGTTCTCGTATGACGATTTCATTGCGAAGAATCGCGATGTGTTGGAGGATGCCGCCGACGATGCGAGTCGCACACGTCAGATGGCGCAGGCGGTCAGTGATGAGGATCTGTTCGATTTTTATAATTCGGTGATTCCCAATACTGTCACGTCGGTTGCGGATCTTGCGAAATGGTGGAAGTCAAAGCATGATGAGCAGCCGGATTTGTTGGATTTTGATCCGGAGAAGGTGGAGCGTCTTGCTGATGCCGAGTCAGTGTCGTTGGCTGATTATCCGGATCATTGGCATACGTTGGGTACGGACGGCTCCCCTATCGATTTGCGGTTGAGTTATGTGTATGATCCGCATGATCCAAACGATGGCGTGACCGTGCATGTGCCGTTGAAGGTGTTGTCTCGTTTGACACCGGAACAGTTCACGTGGAATGTTCCCGGATTGCTGGATGAGTTGATTGTCGGCATGATCAAGTCGTTGCCGAAGACGTTGCGCGTGCAGTTTGTTCCCGCTCCTGATACGGCTCATAAGATTCGTGCGTGGATTGATGAGAGGTATCCGGATCTGCCTGGTTCCGGTAACCAGCAGAAGCCGAATCTTGCTCCTACCAATGCGGAGGGTGTGAGCACGTGGCCGGATTTGCCGCATGTGTTTACGCAGGCGGCCATCAGCATTGTCGGCGCGCAGATTCACCCTGAAGTGTTGACTGGTGAATTGTGGAGCAAGCTCACGCCGTATTTGCGCGTGACGTTCTCTGTGGAGCAGCAGTTGCCTCCGAGTCGCAAGAGTCAGCATGGCAGGCGTCATGCGCGGGGCCCCGTCAAGGTGCTTGGCTCGGGCAAATCGTTGGTGGAGTTGCAGCGCAAGTTTGCGGAGCAAGCCGAGGCTTCCGCACGGCAGATGGTAAAGAAGCAGGCGGAAAACGCTGGAAATCAGGGCAAGCTTGTGGAGCAGGCCAATCTGCTGCATAAGGCTGGTGCCACTACCGAAGCTCGTTCCACCATGCTGTGGCGCGGTGCACTTGATGTTTTGCGTATGCCGAGCGAGCGTATTTCGTCGCGTTGGTTGGGTGCGGAGGCGCTGATGTTGGCGTCCGCACCATATCAGTCCACGAAGGATCTTACTGAGGATCTGCAGTTGGCTGCGGTGAAGCGTTTGCTGCCGAATGTTGACGAATTGCCGGATGATGAGGCGTTGGCGAATGCGGTGCTTGATGTGCGCGAAGTGTTCGAAGATACCGTGTATGCGGTTGCGCATGATGTGATCGCTATTTTGAAGCGGTATGCGGAGGTTGATAAAGCCGTGTCAGGCAAGGCCGATCTGCCGATGTTGAGCGTTTTGCAGTCGATTCGTGAGCATATCGCCACGCTGGTGTATCCGGGATTCATCGGCAAGACTCCCCCGGATGCGTTAGCGTCGATTGAACGGTATCTGCATGCTGACGTGCTTCGTTTAGGTAAGGCGAAGAACGACAAGAATCGTGATGTGCGTTGGGCTTGGGAGGCTGATGAGGCCAAGCAGTTGGCCGACAAGGCCATGGCGAAGGCCGAACGTGAGCCTGCAGGTCCGCGTCATGAGGCGTTGATGAAGCAGGCGGTCACCGTACGTTGGATGCTTGAGGAATTCTACGTATCATTGTGGGCGCAGGAACTCGGCACGCCGAAGCCGATCAGCCTGCAGCGCATCAAGAAAGCGTTGAGCTAACGCATCATCATCTTTCGCATTCCATTGCCGTCGATACTGGCGGTTTTCCAGTATCGACGGCAATGGGACCTAATGAAATCATCCTCAGCCGAACCATGGTTAGCACACTCTAGCGTTGCTTGAAGAAACGGAACAACTGCGTTTCACGTATCGTCATACCGACGAGCACGCTTGATACCATCACTCCAGCGAATATCGCACATGGCGCGCGCATCGCACCCAACCATACGGTCATCGCATCGGCGCTGCTCATGCGAACGCAATACGCACCCAACAGCGCGGCCGAAGAGGCACACGCCAAACCGCTCCAAATCAACGTTTCCACAGCGATTTCCAGCAATTGCGCACCTTTGGACTGCCCTGAATGCAATGCGCCAGCATATTCCAATCTACGACGATGCACGCCGAACGCGCCGAACACCAGCCCCACAACCAATCCCAGCCACGGCATCCAACGAGTCATACGCTGCCCGTACGAAGCTTGCGCATCGTAATGCGAATCGAAACTCTTATTCACCTGCGTTACGCCGGCATTGGATGACGAACCCGACGCAACCAGCGTGGAAAACAACACATCCTCCGTCTGCCCGCTTTGCGGCCACTGTCTGACCCAACATTCGTCGAACGTGCCATTCGACGCGGATACAGGCACAAGGAGAGCGTAGGCGAATCGCGTGTCACGACCATCGTTCGGCCAATCAAACACGCCTGCGACGCTCATCGTTCCCTGTTCGGTCTGCATTACACTGCCTTTGGTGAGACCAAAATCCTTGGCCACGTCGGTAGATACCCACACGCCGGACACATCGGTTTTCGTGTTCCTGGCGATCATCCTGATCATGCCTGGCGTCACTTCATACGACGATATATCCTTGCCGGGCGTGGCAAGCGGCACAATCTGTTGACCGGCACGCATCGCACCGGCCAAGGTGCCCATCACACCGCCGCCAGCGTCGGCGAGCCTGTCACATGCGGCTCCGTCCACCGTTCCCCCAACGATGGCGCCAACGTCGGCATAGGCGTTGATGCGTTGTAGCACCTCGGTTTCGAGCCCCACCACATTGGCGGCCTCATATCCGCCGAGCAATGTAGACGCGAACAATACCGCTGCAAACATAAGCAGCGCATGACTCACTCCCGCGCCAATATTGCGCAACGCTTCGGAAAGCACCGATCGTAATCGCATAATCGCCTACTCGCAGGTGAGATTGTTAAGTCCGCTGCCGATTTCCACATTGGAGATCGAAGCGATGTCTCCGCTGTCGGCTTGCACGAGGCTCACGCCAAGTTCGCCTCCCACGATCGACACTTTCACGGGAGTGTTGCCATGATTGTTGGATGTGGGCACGATGCAGCCGGTTGAACCGTTGATGCCGAATACCGCACCGGCTGGAACGCGCAGCACTCGCATCCGTTCGCTCAAGGCCAGAGTGGCGTCCAATCCCGCTTTTTTGGATTCCACGTCCACGGATTGGTAGCTGTCGTTCGCTTCGACTTGTTGCAGGAACCCGGCATCCGTGATTTCAGTAGTATTGGCTGGCAATGTTCCCGTAATGCCGAATATCGTCAACGTGCGGTCCTGCGCGGATGCGGTGCCGTTTTTGACGGTGAGTTTCGTCAATGATCCGGGGATTTTGCCGATTGCGGTGCCGCCCGTCACCATGGATCCGGCGGTTGCGCTCCACTCGTCAACGGCGACTTCGTGTTCGGGAATCCACAATGTGTCGGCCAATGACAACGATCCATCCGACGTATTGCCGTTGTCGGCCATCAACTGCTTCCACCCGTCCGATGTGGCCCGCCAATAGGTATCCGATCCGGGAACGCTGTTGTAGCCAAGTAAGCTGAGTTCATTATTCAGGGCGAGCACATCGCCGCCGATGTCTCCGGTCTTCAAATCGCGATACAAGGGGGTTGCGGTGTTCAACGCCACTACCGTGCGATCGTTCACCTGATAGGCACCTTTGCCTGAGGTCAGGCCGTTGCCGGACCAGTCCGCGGTGACCAGGCCACTCGCATTGCCGAAAAGATCACGGTCACTGGAAATGGTGGGCACCACGGTAACTTGTTGCGTACCCGCGTATTCCTGTACGCTGGCGGGAACCACAGTCCTCTCCCCCGCCGAACTGAGCAATGTCGGAGTGCGGTCAGGCAGCCACAATGCGCAGGATCCGACCGCAATACAGGCTGCCGTGACAGCCGCCAGCAAAGTCCAAGTCACAGCAGTGCACTTCGAACGCTTCCCTCCCGTCCTTTGCTTCATTCCGAATCGTCGCGTCATACTCACATATACCCCTTCAATCACGACCAACAAGCACCATCAGCGAATACATCACCATGATTCCCCTGGAATCACTTACCTTCTCACCACAACTGTTCCGTATCGTCGGTCGCATATCCCATGTTGTAGCCGTTCGACACAAGGCAACTGCGCACTTGCAGGTTCTGCATGTCAAACGAAGTGTTGCCATCCGTTCCGGAAAACTCCTTGTTGAACCGGCTTACGGTATAGTCCTTCGGCACGAGCGAGTCTCTATGCAAACAATCGACCACGGCTTGCGCTTGATCGGCATACAGATTCGGATTGCCTACGATAATGCCGTACACATCCTGCACATCTGCAACATACTCATCGCCGCATTCCGTGGAATCATCGGAATATCGGGATTCCTGAATGGTCGTCCCCTGTTTGTGTCCAGCTTCGGCATAGAGTCCGCTCGGATATTTGATGAGTTTGATTTCCTTATATCCTTTGTCAATCATGCACTGCCGGTAATCGGACCAGGCTTTCTCATAATCCGACGTCGAAATCTCACCCGTACTTTTGGCTTTGTCCAATATCGTTTTCTGCGATTCAGCGATATTACCTTGCGATTCCCGCTGTTCGATCCATTCGCTCAACGACGCCGCCAATTTCTGTCCGCCCGCCGACCCATTTTCGGATGATGATTCCGATGTGGCAGAATCAGAAGACGCGCCTGTGGCATCCCCATTAATTGAGCATCCCGCCAAAAGCATTGACAATGCGACGGCAAGAACGCAAGTCTTGCAAAATGACATCCAAGAAGTCACCATCTTCACCCCCGTACTAATGTGTCACAACGAGTGTAGCACCGCATGATAATGTGCATAGCAGGCGGCATTTCCGAAAAACTTACTTGCATATACGCAAATGAGGTAGGGTGGATGTTGCGTGGTCGCGATTAGGGGACTACAAATGATTGGCAAGGGTGCGTCGGTAAGGTGATTGCCTCGTGAAAGGTTGGCTATGCGCGTTGCGGTTGAGGGGTTGGCTCATCGATTTGAGGGAACCGATCTGCTGTTCGAGAATTTGAGTTTCGTGGCCGAACCTGGTGTAACCATTGCGATATGCGGCCCGTCGGGATGCGGCAAGTCAACATTGCTGTCGATTCTTGCAGGATGGGAGCAGCCTTACGCTGGCACGGTGACGAGAGAAGGTGTGGATCGTGTTGGATGGGTGTTTCAGAATCCGTATGGTGTTGCGGAACGCACGGCGCTCGACCATGTGGTGTTTCCACTGCTCGCCAAGGGAATGAGCCGCCGCGAAGCGGAACCGAAGGCTTTGGAAGCGATGGAACTGTTCGATCTGGGATATGCGGCGGACAGGCGTTTCTGCGATTTGTCTGGAGGCGAGGCGCAGCGTCTTATGCTCTCGCGTGCGGTATGTTCCAGGCCGAACATGCTGCTGGTTGATGAGCCGACCGCCCAGTTGGATACGCGTACATCGCATTCCGTAAGCCATGTGCTCGGCAATCTGGCCGGTCAAGGCATGATCGTGCTGGTGGCAACCCATGATCCGGACACGCGGGACGCCTGCGATCGCGTAATCGATCTAGCCGACTACGCTCCGCAAGTCGGCGGGTCTACTGCCCAGCCCGCCAACATCGCAGTCCACTAATCGTTTTCCGCAATCTCAACGAATTACAGATAAAACTTCTATAACTTTGCCGCTTTCAGAAACCGCTCGTTCAAACCCGACCAAATGCCATCAGGCTTGCTGTTTGGCGTAGAAATCGCGTTCTCGAGCTGCGAACGGGCGCAGCAGGGTTGTGGTGCCAACCGCACACAGCAGGAAGATCGCGCCCACAGGGCCAAGCCACATCAGTCCCAAATGGGCGTTGACCAGTCCACCAACCGCGGAGCCGACCGCGATGCCGATGTTGAACGACATGGAATTGAGCGATGCGGCCAGATTCAGCGATCCCGGATGCGACTGAGAGGCAACATCCATATATAGCACCTGCGAGGCGGAATTCTGCAGATACATGAACATGCCAAGCACCACCAGCAGCAACGCACCATACACCGGCACCCAATGCGTTACGATCAGCGATGCCATGAGCACGGCGTGCGCGCAGTAGATCGGACGAATATGCGTCAGTGGTTCCACTCCCCTGCCACGGTCGGCAAGCTTGCCGCCATACAGGTTGCTCCACAGGCAGGCCGCGCCGAAAATCACCAGGCCGACGCTTAAATACTGTTCGGGAACATGCACTTCGTCTCGCATGATCGGCGTCAGATACGTATAGAACACGTAAGTTGCCGCCGCGCCAAACACCACGGCAAGCACGCCCAACTGAATACGACGGTCGAAAAACAGGCGGAACTGCGGCAGAAAACCAATCTTCACAATACGGCTGTTGCGCGGCAACACCATCACCATGAGCACAATAAGCACCACTGTGAGCACGTTCACCAAATGGAACGCCCAACGCCAGCCGAACGTGTTCGCAACCCACGTGCCAACCGGCACACCCACCACGGATGCGATGGAGAAGCCGGAAAACACCCATGCGATGAACTTCGTGCGGTACTGTTCAGTTGTTACATCGGGCGCGTACGTCATGGCAATGGCCACCAGCGTGCCGGACACCAGCGCGATGAGAATTCGCGCCACCACGAGCACGCCATAATTCGACGCGAACGCGCACAGCACGTTGCCGATAAGGAACACCCCAACCAGCGTCAGATGCGTGGCAAAACGCGGAAAACGAGCCGACAGCGCCGATCCGAGCGGCGTGACCGGCGCATACACGAACGCGAACAGCGACACAAGATTGCCGACCGTCACCTCCGACACCTTCAAGCCAGCCGCGATATCCGGCAGAACGCCAACGACAATGAACTCGCTCATGCCCAGCATGAAACTCAGCGAGATCAGCACCATCACAGGCAGATTGAAAAACCGTTCCTTCGCCACATCACTCTTCGCCATACACTTCTCCTCCATAGCCCCTCGAACTCCCCACGCCTCGCCAAACTCGCATTGTCATTAAAGCTTCTCACGTCAATCGATTGACGAATCAATCGTCAAACAAACGATAAGCCAAACGCGATACAATGACGCGCGATGACACGCAAAACAACCACCACAGCAAAAAACAACCGCAAACCCAAGAAAAACAAGCAGCCAAGCCTCACCAAACTCCGTAACGCCTGGAAAAAAGCAAACACCCCAAAACGCATCCTCATAGTCGGCGAAACACTGATAGCCAGTATCGTCGCGCTCGCGTTGATCGTTGGATTGGTGCGATTCGTCGGTTGGCGTGTGCAAGTGGATGAAGCGGTCGCATCGCAGGAACAATTGCAGACGCAATACGATTTCAATCCGGGCAACATCATTTCAGATGGTCTGTTCTTCAACGGGAACGCGTTGAGCGAGCAGCAGGTGAACGCCATCATCGAAAAACAGGGTGCCGCATGCAGCGGCGAGAAATGCTTGAAATCCATGACGTTTAGCACCGAATCGCAACCCGCCAACGAATACTGCGAAGCATATGAGGGAGAGCCGAACGAAAGCGCCGCGGCGATCATCTACAAGTCGGGAAAGGCGTGCGACATCAGTCAAAAAGTGCTGCTCACCGTGCTGCAAAAGGAGCAGCATCTGCTTACCGCCACCGATCCAAGCGACTTCCAATTCAAGTCGGCCATGGGATTGAGCTGCCCGGACGACGCGAACTGTGACCCGGAATATGCAGGTTTTTTCAAACAGGTGTATGGCGCGGCGAAACGCTACCAGTATTACGTGCAACATGAGGATCGCTATGGATACCATGCGGGCACGCTCAACTATATTCAATACAATCCGGACGCCAGCTGCGGTGGCAGCAACGTGTACATCGAAAACAAGGCGACAGCACTGCTGTACATTTACACGCCTTATCAGCCGAATGCAGCCGCATTGGATGCGGGAGTCGGCGAAGGCGACGCCTGTTCGACTTACGGCAATCGTAATTTCGCAATCATCTACAATTCGATGTTCGGCTCTCCTCGAGGCTGATTTTTCGATACAATTGCTCATGGAAGGGACTGACCAGAAGGAGCCTTTCATGGGCCTACTCAACAACAACGACTATATCGACCCATTCAAGGGTTCCGATTACATCGATCCCAGCAGCAACGCCGAACGCCTGTCTAATCAGGTGAACCGTGACCATGCACGGCGTGAATCCTATGTCCAGCGGCGATATGTGAAACCCGCGCAGAGCGATCAGGCATCGCGCGACAGGCAGGCCCCACAAAACACCCGATCCAAGCAAGACGGTAGATCTCAACAGGCGCAAGGCGATCAGTCCACACGAGGAGACACGCTCCAAACCATGTTGAACGACTGGTCCACGCAAACCATGCGGTATGCCCAGTCCATGCAGCAAAGCTTGCAACAGGCGTTGCGGCAAAATCAGCAAAACCCGCAGAACCCGCAAGGACGCCCATCGCAGCCCTATAATCCGCCGCGCATACAAACGGAACGAGCCACACGCGAGTTCCAATCCACTTCCGACAAGAAGCAACGCCGCCATAAAAACGGCTTCGTCACCGTTTTGGAGATCGTTATCATCATCGCTGTAATAGCGTCGATTGGCGGAATGCTTTCTGACAGCATGTCAAACATCATCTCCGATTTCGATGGATCCACAAGCCAGTTCGAGGAGCTGTCCACACAGGAAACCGTCAGCGAAGACGTTGGAAAGCTCTACTCCACCGGAGGAAAAGCATTGGAAGTGAACATCGAAGGCGTGCAGACAGGTCCGGAGGATTTGAACGGCGACGCCACGCTCACGGTTTTGCTCACCTGCACGAACATCGGCAAGAAAACGATGTATCCTCATGCCGTCGCAGATCTGATGGTCATGCAAAACGGCATCGAGCTTGCCCCTGCATTCACTTCCAACGAGGATTCCGACCGCACGGAGTTCTCCGGCGCCGAAATGAAACCGAAGAAAAGCTCGCAGACCACCAGCAGTTTCGTTCTTACGGACACCAATTCACCAGTTGTGGTTCAGCTGATGAATTATTCGCAGCATAATGTTGTTCGCGCCGCGTTTTCCTTTGACGAAGTCGACATAGAAGGGTCCTTGAAACATATTGATTATGCGGCCGTCCCTCAGCCCGAGCAAGTGGACGCTTCGAATTTCGACGAAGACGGATCCGTAACCGATTATGACGAAAGCACCCTGCATTTCCGCGTAGACTCCATTGAGAAGACAAGCCCCTCATATGCCGATCATGACATAGCGTTCGCACGCATATCCTGGTATGTCGAAAATGGAAGCAAATACCGGGCTTTCCTGAACTATATGGATGTTTCCGCGACCCAAGACGGCACTGAGTTGCATAGCACGTATCTTGACGATGATAGCTATTCCACAACACGCAAGGTCACTCCCGGCGTGAAAATGACGACGACAGTCGCTTTTGAAACGCAAAGCAACTCGCCTGTGACATTCATATTTTCTGACTATGGTGATGAGATTCTTCGCAAAACCGTTAATTTACGGTCAATTGAGTCATTGGAACTTTAATCCGATACTTGCAGAAACATCAAAAGAAGATTCAAATAATCATTCGGAAAGCAAAAGACCGTTGTTGCAATCAGTTTTCTCATGATTGCAACAACGGTCTTTGATGAAACGATTGCGGTTCGCTTACAGCTTCGGCAGGTACTTCTTCAGTTCGAAAGGAGTGACCTGCTTGCGGTATTCCTCCCATTCCTGACGCTTGTTGCGCAGGAAGTATTCGAAGGCATGCTCGCCGAGCACTCCGGCCACGAAGTCGGACTTCTCCATAACCTTCAACGCCTCGTCAAGAGACTCCGGCAATGGCTGGATGCCCATGGCCTGACGTTCCGCATCGGTAAGCTCCCACACGTCGTCGCTGGTCGGCTCGCCCAACTGCATCTGCTTGTCGATGCCGTCAAGGCCTGCTGCCAAGAGCACCGAATATGCGAGGTATGGGTTGGCGACCGGGTCGAGCGCACGGAATTCCATGCGGGCGGAATTGCCCTTGCCTGGCTTGTACTGCGGAATGCGCAGCAGCGCGGAACGGTTGTTGTGGCCCCAGCAGATGTAGCTCGGAGCCTCGTTGCCGCCCCACAGGCGCTTGTAGGAGTTGACGTACTGGTCAGTGACCGCGCAGATTTCAGCCGCGTGGTACAGAATGCCGGCCGCGAACTGGCGTGCGGTGACGGACATGTTGAATTCCTGGCCCGCCTCGTAGAACGCGTTGGCGTCGCCTTCGAACAGGCTCAAGTGGGTATGCATGCCGGAACCTGGAGCGTCGGAAAGCGGCTTCGGCATGAAGCTGGCGTGAATGCCGCGCTCCAGCGAAATCTCTTTGACGACGGTACGGAAGGTCATGATGTTGTCGGCCGTGGTGAGCGCGTCCGCATAACGCAGATCGATCTCGTTCTGGCCTGGACCCGCCTCATGATGCGAGTATTCCACCGAAATGCCCATCTGTTCGAGCATGTTGACGGTGGCGCGGCGGAAGTCCATGCCTGGGCTGCGCGGCACATGGTCGAAATAGCCGCCCTCATCGATTGGGGCTGGCGTCTGGGACCAATCATCCTGTCTTTCGAACAGATAGAATTCGATTTCCGGATGCACGTAGAAGGTGAAGCCTTTTTCCTTGGCTTTCGACAGAGCCTGCTTCAGCACATGACGCGGATCGCCCAACGACGGCTCGCCATCAGGGGTAAGCACGTCGCAGAACATGCGCGCGGTGCCTTGCGGGCCTCCACGCCACGGCAGAATCTGGAATGTCGACGGGTCGGGCTTGACGATCATATCGTCTTCGGACACACGGGTGAGGCCTTCCACTGCGGAACCGTCGAATCCGAGCCCTTCCTCGAACGCAGCTTCCAATTCAGCCGGTGCGATAGCCACGGACTTCAGCGTTCCCAACACATCCGTGAACCACAAACGAATGAAGCGCACGTCGCGTTCTTCGACTGTGCGCAAAGCAAACTCTTGCTGTTTATCCATAGTGCCCCATCGTTCCATGCGCATGTTACGAAAGTCGTTAACACGCGCCGAATATGACGAGACCGTCCACGTTGTGGACGGCCGTATCGTCATGGGTTTGCGAACAATGCTCAACGTGCGACTTCAAGCGCCTCTTCCAAAGTGAAGGCGCGCGCATACAGCGATTTGCCGAGAATCGCGGAATCCACGCCCAGATCGGCAAGTTCCTTGATGGCGCGCAGGTCATCGAGCTTGGAAATGCCACCGGACGCGGTGACCTTCGCATCAGTGCGTTCCGCAACCTCACGCAGCAGATCTATGTTCGGACCGCTCATCATGCCGTCGCGAGCCACGTCGGTGACCACGTAACGAGAGCAGCCAACGGAATCCAGGAACGCCATGGTTTCGAACAGATCGCCGCCTTCCTTCACCCATCCGCGGGCTGCGAGGGTGTGGCCGCGCACGTCAAGGCCAACGGCCACGCGATCGCCGTACTTCTTGATGACGGAAGCGGTCCAATCCGGATTCTCAAGCGCTGCTGTGCCAATGTTCACACGGGCGGCGCCTGCTTCCAAAGCTGCGTCGAGGGATGCGTCGTCGCGCACGCCACCGGACATTTCGATATTGACCTTGTCGCCAAGCTCCTTGACGATGGCGCGCAGCTGGTCACGGTTGTTGCCCGTGCCGAATGCCGCGTCAAGGTCGACCAGATGAATCCATTCCGCACCGGACTCGACCCACGTGCGGGCAGCCTCCAGCGGCGAACCGTAATCGGTTTCCGAACCGGATTCGCCTTGGCGCAAGCGAACGGCCTTGCCATCACGAACATCGACTGCGGGAAGCAATGTCAAAGACATGTCTGTACCTCTCTGTGATCAACCGACCGCCACTAAACGGCAATCGCAAATAAATGTACCAAGTGGTCGTTTTAAAAGCGTATATGTCAAAGCATCGTCGAAACAATCATCGGCGATCTCGCACCATCAGAACGTCGCAATCCAATTGCGCAGCAGCTGCGAGCCCGCTTCGGCGGATTTTTCAGGGTGGAACTGCGTGGCGAACAGCGGACCACGCTCGTAGGCCGCCACGAAACGGCTACGTCCGTACGTGCACCAGGTCACGCGCTCCTCGGCGTCACCGAAATCAAGCTGGTCGCCGGACGTGTCGGCGGGAGCGGCACTCATCGCGGCGAAGGAATGTACGAAATAGAAACGTTCACCTTCCACACCCTTCATGAGCACGGAACCTTCCGGCGCCTCGACGGTGTCCCATCCCATGTGAGGCACCACATCGGCGTCAAGCAGTTCCACGTCGCCCTTGATCAGGCCAAGGCCCGGAGTGCCGGTGCCGTGTTCCATACCGCGTTCGAACATGATCTGCTCGCCCACGCACACGCCGAGCACCGGTCGCCCGGCACGCAGACGATCCTTGATCACGGTGTCTCCGCCCACCGACTTGAGTCCTTCCATGCATGCGCCGAAAGCGCCCACGCCGGGCACTACCAGACCGTTGGCTTCCAAGGCCTGCCGATGGTCGGAAGTGAGGGTCACGTCAAGGTCGAGATCAGCCAGTGCACGAACCATGGAACGCACGTTGCCGAAACCATAATCGAAAACCACCACGGAAGTCATGGGCGTTCTCCTTCTTGTGTCATTCGTTGTTCTGTGGCGCGAGTCGTCTTGTGTCGCATAACGCATGTTCGGCAGGATGACTCGCGTTTACCGTCGTTAACTGATGCTTGATGTGCCGCGTCCGAACCGCGTATGCTCGGCGATAATGCTCATCGCCGCATCCCGATCAAGGTCAGCGGAATCGAAAATGGTCATATCCGCCTGTTCCAGCGCGTTCATATCGGTGATGCCCAGCATGAGATCCTCAACGAACGGCGCGGTGGAGGTGAATAGCACCGGCGGAGCGAAGGTTTTGCCCGCTCTGCCTTCCACGTACATCGTCGCTTCGAGCTTGTCCGCACGGTTGACGGCAAGAATCGCGGGCATGCCGGCAACGACGATCGTCATGTCTTTGACCGCCGCTTCCGGACCGTCTCCGTCGAGATTGCGCAGCACCGCGACAGCACCTTGCGCCGATCCGATGCATTGCGCGGAAATGTCGGACAATTCACAGAATGCCGACAGCAATCGTGGCGAGGTCAGTCTGGTGATGATCACCGCCACTTTCGCGCGATTGCCAAGCAGTCCCTGCAGCTCGTCTTCGAATTTCAACGAATCCTCAGCCGCGTTGAGCATGTCGTCGACTTCCGAGGATTCGGAGGATTCGGAGGATTCCGCGTTATCGGAAGCTTCGGAGGAATCGAAAGCTTCAGATGGCGGATTGTCCGCCCGCTCATGCTTGGACGCTTCGGCATCCTTGAATTCCTGCTCGAAGCCGGCCATGGCCGCTTCCAGTTCCTCTTCGCTGAAATGCATGCCGTCGGCGTTGAGGTCACCGAAATCGTTTGATCCATCGAATCCTTGGAAATCGTCGAAATCGTTATTTCGATCGTCGCTCATCACAGAGCGCCCTTCGTGCTCGGAATACCGTCGACACGCGGATCCGACTCGATGGCGAAACGAAGCGCACGTGCCAAGGCCTTGAACTCGGCTTCGGCGATGTGGTGCGGATCACGGCCGGAGATCACCTGCAGATGCAGGCAGATTCCGGCATGCATGGCGATGGATTCCATAACGTGACGCACGAGGGAGCCGGTGAAATGGCCGCCGATCATGCAGTATTCGAAGCCTTCCGGCTCGCCGGTGCACACGCAGTACGGACGCCCGGAAATATCGACCACGGCCTTGGCAAGCGCCTCGTCCAACGGCACGGTCGCATCAGCGAAGCGACGGATGCCGCGCTTGTTCCCCAGCGCCTGCTTCAACGCCTCACCGAACACGATGGCGATGTCTTCGACGGTATGGTGCGCGTCGATGTCGGTGTCACCCGTGGCCTTGATGGTCAGGTCAATCAGCGAATGCTTGCCGAGCGCCGTCATCATATGGTTGTAGAACGGCACCGACGTGTCGATGTCAGTTTTGCCGGTGCCGTCGAGATTCAGGCTCAGTTCGACCTTGGATTCGCTGGTTTCACGAACGATGGTTGCGGTACGCGCCATGTTGCGACTCCTTTTGGAAAATGTTCGGTCCTGTTGTGTTGGTTCAGTCCCGTATGTGCTCAGTCTTGTTCCACAATACGCAACACTTCGACCAAGGCTTCACGGAAACGCGCCATTTCCTCGTCGGTTCCCATGCATACGCGCATCCAGCCGTCAGGGCCGACGGTGCGGATGAGCACACCACGCTTGAGCAGTTCGTCGAAGATGCGGTCGCGATCGTCGAAATGACCGCCGAACAGAATGAAGTTGGACTGCGTCTCGGCCACTTCGAGCGGCTGGCCCTTGTAGGTTTGTTCCTTGAGCCATGCCGCGGTCTGATTGCGGGTGTCACGCAGATGCGCCACACGGCTGAGCTGTTCGTCGGTATGTTCGAACGCGGCAAGCGCGGCTGCCTGGGTGACGGCCGACAGGTGGTACGGCATACGCACGATGCGCACACAGTCGATAATGCCCTTGTTGGCGGCCAGATAGCCGACTCGCGCGCCTGCGAAGGCGAACGCCTTGCTCATGGTTCGGCTCACGGCGAGATTCTCATACTCGCCGATGAGTTCGAGCGCGGTGGGCGTGCCCGGATCACGGAATTCGATGTAGGCTTCGTCCACCACGACCACCGGATGCACGCCTTCGGCGGCACCGGCCACTTCAGCGGTTTCGGCGGCGCCGAGCACGCGCTTGAGATCGTCCATCTTCAGCGGTGTGCCGGTCGGATTGTTCGGGCTGGTGAGCACGATCATGGCCGGCTTGACGTCTTCGATGGCCTTGATGGTGGCGTCGACGTTCAGCGAGAAATCCTCGTTGCGGTGCGCAAGCTTCCATGTGGTGAACGTGTCGCGGGCGTATTCCGGATACATCGAATACGTCGGATCGCAGCCGAGCGCAATGCGTCCTGGACCGCCGAAAGCTTGGAACAGCTGCAGCATGATCTCGTTGGATCCGTTGGCACCCCACAACTGGTCGACTTCCAGCTTGACGCCGGACTCGCGTTCGAGATAGTCGCAGAATGCCTGACGCAACGCGATATGCTCACGATCCGGGTAACGGTTGAGCGTCAGAGCGATTTCCTTGACTCGCTGCGCGATGGTTTCGACCACTGCCGGTTCCGGCGCATACGGATTCTCGTTGACGTTGAGGCATACCGGCACGTCCAATTGCGGCGCACCGTACGGCTCCTCACCGATCAGATCGTTGCGCAGCGGAAGATATGCCGGAATGGCGTTGCTGGAAGTCTCACTCATCGAAGGCCTGCCTGCTCTTCCTGTTCCTTGATGGTTTCCTTGTTGTACGGATCGTCGATGAAACGGCTCAGCACGCTTTCACCGTGTGCCGGCAGATCTTCGGAAACGGCGAAGGCGTTCACACGAGCAGCGAGGGTCTTCAATCCCTGCTCGTCGTATTCGATGACTTCGACCGGCTTCATGAAGGTGTGCACGCCCAGACCGGAGGCGAAGCGTGCAGTGCCGGAAGTCGGCAGCACGTGGTTGGAGCCGGACATGTAGTCGCCCAGCGGCACCGGAGAGTACGGGCCACGGAAGATGGCACCGGCGTTGCGAATCTTGGCGATCACGGCATCCGGGTCGGCGGTCTGGACCTCAAGGTGTTCGGCGGCATACGCATTGGCCGCGTCAATGGACTGCTCGATGCCATCGGTGAGGATGATGCCGGACTGGCGTCCGCGTAGCGACGTGTTCACACGCTCGGAGTGCTCGGTGCGCGGCACACGGTACTTGAGGTTCTCCTGCACCTGTTCGGCAATCTCTTCGCTGTCGGTGATGAGCACGGAACCGGCGAGTTCGTCATGCTCGGCCTGACCGATCAGATCGGCGGCCAGCCAGCTCGGGTTGGCACCCTTGTCTGCGATGATGGCGATTTCGGTCGGTCCTGCCACGGCGTCGATGCCGACGATGCCGGACACCATGCGCTTGGCGGTAGCGACGAAGATGTTACCCGGACCGGTGATCTTGTCGACCGGATCGCACAGGATTTCGCCGTCCTGCGGTTCGGAACCCTTGGCGCCGTAAGCGAACATGGCCACGGCCTGAGCGCCGCCGACCGCATACACTTCGTCAACGCCGAGAATGGCGCAGGTGGCGAGAATGGTCTTGTCAGGCAGACCGTCGGCATTGTTACGGCTCGGCGGGGTTGCGATGGCGAGGGATTCCACGCCGGCGGCCTGTGCCGGGACCACGTTCATGATGACGGAGCTCGGGTAGACGGCCTTGCCACCCGGCACATACAGGCCGACACGCTGCACCGGAATCCAACGCTCGGAAACGCGCGCGCCTTCAGCCAGATCGGTGTGGAACGGCGCCGGCACCTGGGAAGCGGACACGGCGCGGGAGCGGCGCACGGATTCTTCGATGGCGGCACGCACTTCCGGATCCAACTCGTCGACGGCGGTCTTCATGGCTTCCACCGGCACGCGCAGGTTCTCCGGACGAATATGGTCGAATTTCTCCGCGAAGTCACGCAGGGCCGCAGCACCGCGGGCCTTCACATCGTCAAGGATGGGCTGCACGAGATCGGTGGCCTCGTTGGTGCCCATCTCGGCGCGAGGCATAGCCTCCAGCATTTCAGCTCGGGTCAGCTTCTTGCCACGCAGGTCAATGATTCGCATATAGTTTTCTTCGCTCATAACGCCCCATGGTAACAACGTGATGTCACGAGAACGCCCGCGCGTCTCAAGTTCAGCCGCATAGTGAGATATTCGGCTGAACTTTCGGCATCATCCCCACGACCGGTCAGCCCAAAGGCAGAGAACTGGGACCGAAAAGGATTTTGATTTCGGCGAACAGACTCGTGTCGCGGCGTACGCGGAAACGGTCGCCGAACGTCAGTACCTTGGCGTTGCCCTTATCGTCCATCAAGGCGAGCTTCACTTCGCAGGGTCCAGGATGATTTGAAAGAATCTGCCCCAACTGCTGCACATGCGATTGGTCAAGCGCAATCGGCGGCAGCATAATCGTCACCGGCTTCTCATCCTGCGCTTCCAACGTCGGCACGTTGAATTCCGTGGCACGCATGCTTACCGTCTCATCGCGTTTCTCAACCTGTCCGCGAATCTGCACCACCGTGTCGACCGCCAGTTCGGGAGCGGCGGCCTCATACACTTTGCCGAAGAACATGCACTGGATGGAGCTTTCCAAATCCTCGATGGTCACAATCGCCCAAGGATTGCCCTTCTTCGACATACGACGGTCCACGTTCGTGATCAAACCCGCCACCGTCACCTGCTGGCCGTCAGGCATATTCGCCGCGCGATCGATCAGATGCGCGATCGACATTTCACGCAACGACACCAGAATCGACTGCATACCGCTCAACGGATGGTCGGACACATACAAGCCAAGCATTTCACGTTCGAAATTCAGCTTGGTTTTCTTATCCCACTCCTCCACATCGGGCACATTCACCATGGCATCGCCCATGCCCGCATCGTCTTCGCCGGCATCTTCCAAATCGGAGAACAAATCAAACTGGCCTTCGGCCTGCTTGCGTTTCAAACCGACCACCGAATTAATCGCAGCCTCATGAATCGTAAACAAGGCACGACGGTTCGGATCGATCGAATCAAACGCACCGGCCTTAATCAACGATTCAACCAATCGACGATTCAACGCCTCCATCGGCACACGCCTGATGAAATCAGGGAAATTCACATACTTGCCATGATCGTTCTCACGTTCCTTGACAATCGCATCAACCGCAGCCTTGCCAACGTTACGGATAGCGCCAAGGCCAAAACGCACCACATCGCCGACAGCGGAATACTCGTACACCGACTCGTTCACGTCAGGAGACAACACCTGGATGCCCATGCGACGAGCCTCGCCCAAATACAACGCGGTCTTGTCTTTGTTCGTACTCGCACCCTGCAGCAACGCGGCCATGAATTCCACCGGATAATGCGTTTTCAGATATGCAGTCCAATATGAAATCAAACCGTATGCGGCCGAATGCGCCTTGTTGAACGCATAGCCCGAAAACGGCACAAGAATATCCCACACGGCCTGCGCCGCCTCCTGGGAATACCCATGCTCCTTCATGCCCGCGAAGAACGGCACCTTCTCCTTGGCCAGCACCTCGGGCTTCTTCTTGCCCATTGCTCGACGCAACACGTCTGCCTTGCCCAACGAATAACCCGCCAGAATACGCGCGGCCGACTGCACCTGCTCCTGATACACGATCAGACCATACGTTTCGTCAAGCACTTCCTTCAACGGCTCGGCCACTTCAGGATGAATCGGCGTGATCTTCTGCAAACCATTCTTACGCTTCGCATAATTCGTATGCGAATCCATATCCATCGGACCAGGACGATACAACGCGATCAATGCGGAAATATCGTTGAAGTTATTCGGCTTCAACGTTTTCAGCAACGAACGCATACCATCAGAATCCAACTGGAACACGCCAAGCGTGTCACCTCGCGACAACAGATCGTACGTGGCACGATCGTCCAATGGAATCTTCGTATGGTCGATACGCGTCTTGCCATTCGCCTCGATATTGTTCAACGTATCGCGAATAACCGTCAAGTTGGAAAGACCAAGGAAGTCCATCTTGACTAAACCAAGCGTTTCACACGTATGATACTCCAACGTGGTCGTAACCGTACCATCGGTACGTTCCAGCAGCGGCGACGTATTCGAAATCGGCTCGCTACCCATGATCGTGGCGCACGCATGCACACCGGTCTGACGGATCAAGCCTTCGATACCCATCGCCTCATCCGTGACGCGCTTCACATCCGGATCGGAATCATAAAGCTCACGGAATTCGCGGGCCTCCGCATAACGCTTCGAACTCGGCTCGAAAATATCATGCAGCGGAATATCCTTGCCACCCGTCTGCGCCGGCGGCAACGCCTTGGTGATGCGCTCGCCCATGGAGAATTCGTAGCCCATGATTCGTGCGGAATCCTTCAGCGCCTGTTTGGTTTTGATGGTGCCGTAGATCACGCATTGCGCGACCTTGTCTCGCCCGTACTTGTCTCCGACATAGTCAAGCACGCGACCGCGGCCGTCCGGATCGAAATCGACGTCGATATCAGGCAGCGACACACGTTCCGGGTTAAGGAATCGTTCGAAGATCAAGCCGTGCTTGATTGGATCGAGTTCGGTGATGCCCATGGCATACGCCACCATGGCGCCTGCCGCGGAGCCACGGCCAGGCCCGACCATCACACCATGCGATTTGGCCCAGTTGATGTAGTCGGCCACCACAAGGAAGTATCCGCAGAACTGCATCTGACAGATCACACCGCATTCGTAATCGGCCTGCTTGAGCACTTCGATCGGCGGATGCCCGTCATAACGCCGTTCCAAGCCTTCCTCGACTTTTTTCAGGAACAGCGACGTCTCATCCCAACCTTCCGGGCAGTCGAATTGGGGCATGAACGCGCCATCTTCATGATCGTCGAACATGACATTGCAGCGTTCGGCGATTTCCAACGTATTGTCGCATGCTTCGGGAATGTCTTTGAACAGCTCACGCATTTCTTCGGCGGATTTCAGATAGTAGCCGGTGCCGTCAAATTTGAATCGTCCCGGCTCGTCAAGCGTGGATCCCGAATTGATGCACAGCATGGCATCCTGAGAGCCGGCGTCTTCGGCGCGCACGTAATGGGAATCGTTGGTGGCGAGCAGCGGCGCGTTCAGTTTTTTCGCAATGTCCAGCAGACCGTCGGTCACCTGTTTTTCGATTTTCAGACCGTGGTCCATGAATTCGATATAGAAATTGTCACGTCCGAAAATATCCTGCAATTCGCCTGCCGCACGTAATGCCTCGTCGAATTGGCCGAGCAGCAGTCGCGTTTGGATGATGCCCGACGGGCATCCGGAAGATGCGATAATGCCTTTCGAATATTTGGCAAGGATTTCCTTATCCATTCGGGGGTATCGCATGACACGTCCCTCGAGATTCGCGTCAGTGGACGCCTTCATCAGATTGACAAGGCCCTCATCGGTTTCCGCCCACATCGTAAGGTGGGTGATCAGGCCACCGCCGGATACGTCGTTGGGGTTGCGCCTGCGATGTTGCGGATCGATATCGGGATTCCAGTTGGTATCCCAGCTGACGCGGGTTTGATCTTGGCGTGCGGTTTCCGGCGTCACATACGCTTCAATGCCGATAATCGGTTTGACGCCTTCCTTGACCGCAGTGCTCCACATTTCGTATGCGCCATGCATGTTGCCGTGATCGGTGATGCCGACGGCCGGCATGTTGAGTTCTTTGGCGCGCTTGACCAGATCCGGAATCTTTGACGCCCCGTCAAGCAGTGAATAATGCGTGTGATTATGCAGTTGCACGAAATTTCCGGAAGTAGCCATACGTTCCAATCTACCGGTGATTGGTGACGTGCGATCACACTTCAGGCTTGTCTTGTGTGTCGTGCCTGCCACGCATCACGTCGAGCGCATGCTGCAAATCAGCTGGATAATGCGATTTCACCGTGGTCCACACATGGGTTCGCGGATGGCGGAATTCAAGTTGCTTGGCGTGCAGCCACTGCCGTTCCAATCCCAATGCCTCACCCAACTGCGGATTGGCACCGTACATGGCGTCTCCCGCAAGCGGATGCCCGATGGACGAGAAATGCACGCGGATCTGATGGGTTCGACCGGTTTCCAGATTCACGGAAACCAACGTCGCCTCACCGAAACGTTCCATCACATCCCAATGGGTGATGGCTTCTTTGCCGGCGGGCGTAACGCAAAAACGAAAATCGGAGACTTTGGCACGTCCGATCGGCGCTTCGATCGTGGCCTTGTTTTCCTTGAGATTGCCTTGCACGAGCGCATGATAGGTTTTGACGACTTCATGTTCGGCGAACTGCCTGCGCATTTCCACGTAGGCGAGGTCAGATTTGCACACGAGCATCAATCCGGATGTGCCCACGTCGAGGCGGGATACGATACCCTGACGTCCCGCGGCGCCGTAGGAGGTGATGTGCACTCCCCTGTCAAGCAGACTGCCGAGCACCGTCGGACCGGTCCAACCGACGGAAGCGTGAGCAGCCACACCCACTGGCTTGTCGACCACTATGACGTCATCGTCTTCGTAGACCACTGCCATATCTCGTGCGATCGGTTCAGGCTCGGTCCGTTCCTCGACAATATCGAATTCGACGGTTTCGCCTGATTGCAGAGTCGATGATTTGGAAATGTCACGACCAAGCACGCGCGCCTGTCCACTTTCGATGAGTTCCGCGGCCTTGGCTCGGGAGATACCAAGCATCTTGGCCACGGCCACATCGAATCGTTTGCCGACAAGCGCGTCGGGTGCGGGAACAAGACGGCTCATGCGTTCTGGTCTCCGGTCGTCTGTTTCGTCTGTTCTGCGGCCTGTTCGTCAAGATCCTTCTGGCTGAAGGGCTCTCCGACAAACAGCAGTACGACGGCGGCGACGCCCGCCACCATCAGGAAAATATCCGCAACATTGCCGACCGACCATCCGTAATTGAGGAAATCGACGACCTTGCCATTAAGGAAACCTTCGGCATACATCACACGATCGATGAGATTGCCCAATGCTCCTGCGAAAGCAAGAGCGAACACCACCGTCCATTTCATGGAAATGGTACGGATTGCCAGTACGGCCAACGCCACGCACGCCACGATGGCAAGCAACGAAATCAACCAGGTCATGTTGGATCCCATGCCCAAGGACGCACCCGGATTATGCACCAGCGTGAATGAGAGGATGCCCGGAATCACACGTACCGTCTGCCCGTCGGCAAGCGCCGACTGCGCCCATGCCTTGCTGATCTGGTCGAGTACCAGTGCCACAACGGCGATACACGCAAAGACGGCCACGCGGGTGCGCAGCCGTCTTTGATCATTTGTCATGATGTCAGACACAGCCTAATCTCAGTCGTCCTGGGAGTCCTGATCATAGTTGTTCGTGTCGGACACCTGGGACACGAGCTGGCCGAGAAATTCGGTAAGACGTGCACGGTATTCGGTTTCGAACTGCTTGAGGCCCTGAATGTTGCCTTCGATGACCTTGGTCTGCGCTTCGAGATTGTCGCGGACCTGCTGGGCGTAGTCGTCGGCTGCGGTACGGGTCTTCGAATCGTAGTCGAAGGCGCGCTTCTGCACTTCGGACTCGTATTCGTCGGCTTCGTTGTGCTTCGTGGAGAAGTAGGTATCACCATCCTGGGTCTTCTGAGCAAGGTAGGCGTCGCCTTCCTGAGTCTTCTGATCCAAGTAGGTATCACCCTCCTGCGTCTTCTGAGCAAGATAGGCGTTACCTTCCTGAGTCTTCTGATCCAAGTAAGCATTACCTTCCTGAGTGCGCTGCGCCAGATAGTCATCGCCTTCCTGAGCACGCTTGGTCAGATAGGCATCGCCTTCCTGAGTCTTCTGGTTCAAGTAGCCATCAGCCTTGGCACGAGTGTCAGCCGAATACTGATCGGCTTCGGAACGGGTGCCTTCGGAGTAGTTGTCGGCTTCGGTGCGAGTGCGGTTGGAGTAATCGTTGGCATTGCCGATGAGCTCATCGTACCTACGCTGGGACTCGTCGGTGATTTCCTTAGCCTTGGCTTTGCCCTTGTCGACGTACTGGTCGTGCAGCTGCATAGCCAGGGTCAGCATGGCGGTGGCACGCTCCGGCTCCGTGTTGGCGCTGGCTGCGGCTCCTGCAATCTTCTGCAGGCTTCCGGTTTCGGTACTCGGTTCGACCTTGGCGACCTGCTCGCGCAGCTGGGCTTCACGCTGCTGCGATTCCTGCAGCTGCTGTGCAAGCTGCTGAATCTGCGCGGCCTGCTGCTGGGCACGCTCATCCTGCTGCTGGGACTGTGCCGCATGCTGCTGCGTGAGCTGCTGAGCTTGGGCGACCTGCTCCTGAGCCTCTTCAAGCCTTGCATTGAGCTGCTGGATCTCAGCCGCCTGCTGCTGGGCCACCACAACCTGCTGCTGTGCGGAAGCCAGCTGACGGGACAGGTCTTCGGTCTGTGCACGGAATGCGTCGCGCTCATGCTGCATGGAGGTCAGCTGTTCGCCCAGATCCGCCTGGCCTGCAGCTTCAGCCGCCTGTGCGGTGAGCTGGTCGACCTGTGCGGACAGGCGATCCACCTGACCCTTGAGCTGTTCGTTCTGAGCCGACAGAGCACGGTTGCTTTCCTCAGCCTCGGTGAGCTTGGCTGCTGCGACCTGTGCGGCCTGAGCTGCCTGATCACCAGCGCCAGCTGCCTGCTCGGAGGCGGACTTCAATGTCGCGTTCTCCTGCTGCAGGGACTGAACCTGGGCGCTGAGCTCGGAAATCTTGGAGTTGAGCCCCGCAACATCCGGGCCGAGGGACTGAGTAGCCTGGCCGCTGGCAACCGCCTGCTTGCCAAGGGCCTCCACCGTCTCGGTTACCTGATCGAGAAAATCGTCGACTTCATCGACGTCATACCCCTCCTTGAACCTCACGGTCTGGAAGGTATGCTCTCTGATATCTTTCGGCGTCAACAGAGCCATAAATCTTACACCTCGCTTTGGGCTTGATGCCTTGCTGTTGTTGCTTTCATTGTTCGACTCTAGCACGGGACCACCGATTTTTTGCGAAAAATCGGCATTTGACATACATTAAATGAGGAAATCAATAGCAATGAGAATGAAATAAAGAACGATGAATGCCACATCGAAGTAGATGGGACCCAATGGAATAGGGCGGATATATTGGCGTAGCCAGCGCAGTGGGGGCTCCGTCAACTGGTAAACCGCGTCGATCAACGACGACACCAACCCCCGTGGACGCCATGCCGATGCCAACACAGCAACCCAATCGAGAATCATGCGAATGAACAGCACCAGAATGTAGGCATTCACCAAAAAGTGGACGATGCTACCGATCAAAGACAAAATCATGGGGCACCACCTTAGCAACAGAACATAACAAAGCCCCCATCACGGGTGACGGAGGCTTCATGCAGTCTGCTTTCGCAACGGCTTTCGTCTATATCAGTCGGCGAACAAATCGTGCGACGAGTTATTCGCCTGCGGTTCCTCAACCTTGATGTTCACCTGAGCTGGGCTCAGCAGGAACACGCGCGGAGTGACACGTTCGATGGAGCCACGCACGCCAAAAACCACACCCGCGGAAAAGTCCACAATGCGATATGCCACGGCCTCGGCCACACCGGTCAGGTTCAGCACCACCGGAACGCCGTCGCGAATGGCACGTCCGACCAGCTGAGCGTCCTCATAGGATTTCGGGTGAATCGTGGTGATACGGCTCACCCTTCCGCCTTGGAACGGGTTGGCTTTGGTCTGCTCGCGCGGTGCGGACGTCGCGGCAGGAGTCGAAGCCATCGGGGTCACGGAATGGTCGGAATCGAACGAGGTTTCGCTGCTCTCAGCCTCCTCGTTGAAATCCTCGTCACCTTCGGCAACGTCGGTCATGCCCAAATAGGACATCGCGCTTTTCATAAAACCTGCCATGAACGATCCTTTCGCGTCTTCGCGTTGCTTTTAGCGCAGGAAATCCGGAATATCCAAATCGCCGGCATCGTTCGAAGACACCACTTCATGCTCGGTGGTCTGGTCGAATGACGGAACGACGGGTTCCGGAGTGGACGGAATATAAGTGGACAGCGGCTGCACCTTCGGGGCTTCCGGAGTCTGAATAAGCTGAGGCTGGGGCTGCTGCGGAACCGCCGCTGCCCTCGGGGCTGCGGACAACGCCGACAGCGGCACCGTGCTTTCCGCAGGCTCTGCCTGCTTCTGGGCTTCAGCCTGAGCCGCCTTCTTGGAGTTGGCATCAAAGCCTGCGGCGATAACGGTGACACGCACTTCGTCGCCGTAAGCGTCGTCGAGGGAAAGACCCCAGATGATCTGTGCTTCCGGATGGATGGCCTTGCCCACCAGCTGGGTGGCGGCGGCCGCTTCCTGCAACTTCAGATCGGACGGGCCGGCGATATTGATCAGCGCGCCGTGGGCACCCTCGATGCTTTCTTCCAGCAGCGGCGAGCTGATGGCGATTTCAGCTGCCTGGGTGGCGCGATCCTCGCCTCGTGCGGAACCGATGCCGAACAGTGCGGTGCCCGCGCCACGCAGAATAGCGTTGACATCGTTGAAGTCGACGTGAATGTACGAGTTCGAAGAAATCAGGTCGGTGATGCCCTGCACGCCGGCCAGCAAGGCGGTGTCGGCGGTCTTGAACGCATCGACGATGCCGATGGTGCGATCGGAAAGCTCAAGCAGTCGATCGTTCGGAATCACGATCAGCGCATCGACTTCCTTGCGCAGATTCTCAATGCCAAGTGCTGCGGAAGCCGCACGCTGGGGACCTTCAAAGCTGAACGGGCGGGTAACCACCGCAATGGTCAGGGCACCCTGCTGATGCGCGGCGCGAGCCACGATCGGGCTTGCACCGGTACCGGTGCCACCACCCTCACCGCAGGTCACGAACACCATATCGGCACCCTTGAGCGATTCCTCGATATCGGACTGATGATCCTGAGCGGCCTTGGCACCCTTCTCCGGGTCGGCACCTGCGCCAAGCCCGCGGCTGGTGGCATCGTTCAAGGAGATCTTGACATCGGCGTCGGAACGCATCAGGTCCTTCGCGTCAGTATTGATCGCAATGAATTCAACACTTTGAAGACCCTCGGCAATCATGCGATTGACGGCATTACCGCCAGCTCCACCAACACCGACAACCTTGATATTCGTTTTGTCGTTGAAATTGTCAGTCTGGGCAATCTCGCTCACCATAGTCTCCTGTCACTCGCGTTTACGCACAACTTTATCGCAGACACGCTGCAGTACGCGCACTTTTCGCCGTGTGTAACGGCGTTTTTTCACTTTTTTATTGCTAACGTGTTCATTTCGCCTGCGATTTACCCTCTTTCGGTGCCCCCACGACGATTTAACCACATCAGCATGTCATATTCAATAGCTGGCGTCCATAGGATCATCCCCAAACAACGCCTGACGTTCATCATGCGATGTTTCCCGTGATTCCAACCATCCGTAAGGCAGATGCACTTTCTTTGCGAAGCGCACGCGCCCCCTTGGCTTGTCGACCACTCGCTCGGGAAAACGGATGTTGGGATCCAGCTTGCCTATTTCGGCTCTGACATCCTCAAGATTTTCACATTCCATGAACGCGCGACGGGTGGAGCCTCCAACGGGGAATCCCTTGAGATACCACGCGATATGCTTACGCAGATCATGCACGGCCATCTGCTCATCGCCATCATAGAATTCGGTCAACAGTTCCGCATGGCGTTCAACCACACGGCACACATCTCCTAACGTGGGGTCAACACGCTTGTCTCTGCCAGCGAACGCATTCTTGATATCGGCGAACAGCCATGGCCTGCCTTGGCAGCCGCGGCCAATCGCAACGCCGGCGCAACCGGTTTCGGCAACCATGGCAAGCGCATCGTTCGCACCCCAAATATCGCCGTTGCCGAACACTGGAATGTCAAGCGCTTCGACCAGCTCGCCAATCCGGCTCCAGTCGGAATGCCCGCCGTAATATTCGGCGGTGGTACGCGCGTGCAAGGTCACCGCCTTGCAGCCTTCCTCCTGCGCGATATGGCCCGCTTCCAAGAACGTTTCATGCTCATGGTCGATACCGACGCGGATTTTAGCCGTCACCGGCACGTTGGCAGCATCGCAGACCTTGACCACACGCTGGATGATCTCGCGAAACAGATCCGTCTTCCACGGCAAAGCCGATCCGCCGCCGCGTCGGGTCACTTTCGGCACGGGGCATCCGAAGTTCAGATCGACATGGTCGGCCATGTTTTCGTCGATGACGATTTTCGCGGCCTGTTCCACGATCGCCGGGTTCACACCGTACAGTTGCAGCGAACGGATTTTCTCGCTCGGCGCGAAATGGCACAACCGCAACGCTTTGGGATTGCGTGCGACCAACGCGCGCGCGGTGATCATTTCGGCCACGTATAGACCGTCCGGTCCGTAGCTTTCGCAAATCACGCGGAACGGCCAGTTGGTAACGCCCGCCATAGGCGAAAGCACCACCGGGGTTTCAACGTGTACCGGCCCTAAATCAACAGGCTTCATAACCGGAGGAACCGACGGCCTCACCGCGTCGGTACGCGGGTCGAGCACGTCGGATTCCTCGTAAGCAGTCACAATGCTATCTGGCATAAGAACGCTATGGTAACCAGTATCCAGCTTTAATACAAGCCACCGGCTTCGGCGATCTTGACGGACTCAGGCCAAGCCTCGCCGCCCATCTCAACCGGCACCTGCGGGTAACGTACATGCTTCTCGCCAATACGTGCGGCCACATAATCAGCCACCTTGTCGAGTGCGACGCGCTCCTGCTGCATGGTATCACGTTCGCGAATGGTGACGGCCTGATCGTCAAGCGTGTCGAAGTCGACGGTGATGCACAGCGGGGTGCCGATTTCGTCTTCACGGCGATAGCGACGACCGATCGCACCGGCCTCGTCATAGTCGATCATCCAGTCATGCTGACGCAAATCGGCGGCCAGATCGTGTGCCACGGTCTGCAGTTCCGGCTTCTTGCTCAACGGCAGCACGGCGGCCTTGACCGGAGCCAGGCGCGGATCAAGGCGAAGCACGGTGCGCTTGTCGACGCCGCCCTTGGTATTCGGGGCCTCGTCAACGTCGTAGGCGTCAACAAGGAAGGCCATGAGGGAACGGGTCAGGCCGGCGGCCGGTTCGATGACGTACGGCACGTATTTTTCGCCGGTGGCCTGGTTGAAGTAGCTCAGATCCTCGCCGGAGTGCTTGGCATGCGCGGAAAGGTCGAAGTCGGTACGGTTGGCTACGCCTTCGAGTTCGCCCCAATCGGATCCCTGGAAGCCGAACTTGTATTCAATGTCGACGGTGCGCTTCGAATAGTGAGCCAGCTTCTCCTTCGGATGCTCATAGTGGCGCAGGTTTTCCGGCTTCACGCCAAGATCGATGTACCACTGGGTACGTGCATCGATCCAGTACTGGTGCCATTCCTCATCCGTGCCCGGAGCCACGAAGAATTCCATTTCCATCTGTTCGAACTCGCGGGTACGGAAGATGAAGTTGCCCGGGGTGATTTCATTACGGAAGGACTTACCCATGTTGGCGATGCCGAACGGCGGCTTGGAACGAGAAGAGGTCATCACGTTCTTGAAGTCCACGAAAATGCCCTGCGCGGTTTCCGGGCGCAGGTAGTGCAGCGAGTTTTCGTCTTCGACCGGTCCGAGGTGGGTACGCAGCATCATGTTGAAGTCGCGCGGTTCGGTCCAGTTGCCACGGGTGCCACAATCCGGGCACACAATATCTTTAAGACCGTTTTCCGGCAGCTTGTCGCCATGCTTTTCGGCATAGGATTCCTCAAGCTTGTCTGCACGGTGGCGCTTGTGGCAGTTGAGGCATTCGATCAGTGGATCGTTGAACACGGACACGTGGCCGGAAGCCACCCACACGGCCGGCGGAAGAATGATGGACGTGTCAACGCCCACCACATCGCCACGGGTGACGACCATGGAACGCCACCATTCACGCTTGATATTGTCTTTCAGCGCGACGCCGAGCGGACCGTAATCCCACGCGGAACGGGTTCCGCCGTAGATTTCACCGGCGGGAAAAACAAAGCCACGACGCTTGGCGAGGGATACGACTTCATCGAGTTTGGATACAGCCACAATGCACCTTCTGGTTTGAACGGTTTGGGGTCTTTACAAGCGCAAAGCCTACCTTTACGCGGTGACAGAACGCCACCCGCGTTACTGTTTCGTGGCGTTCTCGCCTTCAACAGTGTCGTTGTCAAGCAGCAACGGCCAGATCTTGCAGCCAATCATCACGGTTTTCTTATTCAGATTTGCCTATGAGATTTACGTACGCACCTACATTTACGAGAACGTGCTGCATTCACCTGATCCCGGAATCGACTGGCCCGCTCCAGTGTCAGGGCCTTTGTATAGGTTGAGTACGTTATGTACATGCAGGGGGGCTTTCCGACGAAAGTGGAAGCTGAGATAGGCGGATGCCTGACCCTTTGAACCTGTTGGTTAGGACCAACGTAGGGAGCAGACAATGAGCGATGACTCATTTTCGGCAACGCTGCGCAAACAGATTGTGCAGGCAGTCAACAGAGTACGAGAGACCACGCCTTTGGCGCAGTCGTTTACCAATTTCGTTACGATGAATCTTGTGGCCAACGCGCAGCTTGCCGCCGGAGGTACTGCCGCCATGAGCTTTCTGCCGGACGATGTGATCGACACTGCGGAAATCGCCGGATCGAACTACATCAATGTGGGCACGCTGCTGCCGTTCTTCAAAGATGCGCTGCCGGAAATCGCCTACAAACTGCACAAGAACGGCAAGACGTGGGTGCTAGATCCGGTCGCCGCGGGCATCGGCAAAACCCGTACAGCCATTCTTGAATCGTTCCGTACCTACACGCCAACCATCGTGCGTGGCAATGCGAGTGAGATCATCGCACTCGATGCGATGTGGGGCCTTGCTCAAAATGATTCTACCGTTCCCGGCACGCGTCCGGCAGGCGTGGAGGCTGTGGACGAGGTCGATGCAGCCGTTGATGCGGCCAAGAGGCTGGCCCGCCATCTTGTGAAACGCTCCCCCATCGGCGCTGGTGCGGTGGCTGTTTCCGGTGCGGTTGATTTGGTGACCGACGGCGAGCATGTGTTCCGTCTGCCAGGCGGCAGCGCGATGATGACGAAGATCACCGGCGCTGGCTGCTCACTTGGCGGCGTGACCGCAACATATTTAGCCGTAGCGGAACCGTTGGTGGCTACGATTTCCGCTTCGCTGCTGTACAACAGAGCTTCCGAAATCGCCGAAGCGAAATCTTCAGGCCCGGGATCCTTCCAAGTGGCGCTGCTTGATGCGCTTTGGAACGTCACCGCCGAGGAAGTCGCCGCCTCCGAAATCATCGTCGACTAGACTTTGCCGCTGCTCTGCATACCATGCGGCATGTTATGCAGAGTTCGGCAATTGCGTATGCGGAAAAACGGACGAATGCCGGTTTCACATTGTAGGCTTTCCGAACCACTTACCGAGAAGGGTTGATTATATGAACAATTATTCATATGCATCGATGCGCGATACATTCGATATGAGCGCCTACTTTGTGGTCGGCCCGCAGGATTGCAAAGGACGACCGATTACCAGCGTGGTTGAGGACGCGCTGCGCGGGGGCGCAACGTTCATCCAGCTGAGGGCCAAAGATACCGACGCGAAAGATATCACCAGCATGGCACGCGATATCGCACAGGTTATCGAACACAACAGCAAATCCGATTCCGTGGCGTTCGTGATCGACGACCGTGTGGACGTAGTCTGGCAAGCACGGCACAAGGGCATCAAGGTTGACGGCGTGCATATTGGGCAAACTGATTTGGAGCCGCAGGAAGCCCGCGCGCTACTTGGGGAAGATGCCATTGTTGGCTTGTCTGCCGAAACGGAAAGCTTGGTGAAGCTCATCAACGAGCTACCTGCCGGCTGCATCGACTACATCGGGGCAGGTCCGTTGCATGTGTCCACCACCAAGCCGGAAGCTTCCGTGGGCGGCAACGACGGTTCCGGACATACGCTCGACGAGGCACAAATCAATGCGATCTGCGATGCGAGCGATTTTCCGGTTGTGGTCGGCGGTGGTGTGAGCGCCGACGATATGGAGATGCTCGCGCATTCGAAGGCAGCCGGTTGGTTCGTTGTGTCGGCAATCGCCGGCGCAAGCGATCCGGAAGAGGCGACCCGCAATATGGTTTCGCGGTGGAAGGCCGTGCGCGGCGACGCAAAGCACGGGCACGTGCCGCACAAGTAAGAATCACGGATCACGAGTATTTCAAAACTTCAGATCATAAGTAAGCAAGAGCAAGTAAGGAGTCATTCATGACCAGCACATTGCCACCGGTGTTGAGTATCGCGGGATCGGATTCCTCCGGCGGCGCCGGTATCCAGGCGGACTTGAAAACCATGCTCGCCAATGGCGTATTCGGCATGACCGCCATTGCGGCGCTGACCGCGCAGAACACCACAGGCGTGACGATGGTTACGAACACGCCTGTGGAAATGCTGGCCGCGCAGATCGACGCCGTGTTTGACGATATTCCGCCGGTCGCGGTGAAGATCGGCATGGTGTCGAGCGCTGAGCTCATCAATGTGATTGCCGACCGTTTGACCGCTCATGATGCCGAGAATATTGTGCTTGATCCAGTGATGGTGGCAACGTCCGGTGCGAAGCTTATCGAAGATGACGCGATCGCCGCATTGACTTCCAAGCTGTTCCCGCTCGCCACCGTAATCACGCCAAACATGCCGGAAACCCAAGCATTGTGTGAGCTGGCTGTTGAGCATGGTGCCGATGCGATCGACTATGAGAATGGCGAAAACATCTCCAGCGAAAACGACATGGTGACGGCAGGCCATCTGCTTGCCGGACATTTCGGCTGTGCGGTGCTCGTCAAGGGCGGCCATGGTACGCAGGATGCCAGCGATGTGCTCGTCGAACCGAGCGGCAAAGTCACTTGGTTCCGCGCGCGCCGCATCGACAATCCGAACACGCATGGCACCGGATGCACGCTGTCGTCGGCGATCGCATCGCACCTGGCACTCGGCGAGACGTTGCCGGAAGCCGTCAATAGTGCCAAACTGTATCTGACGGGCGCTTTGGAGGCACAGCTTGACCTCGGACACGGATCCGGACCGATGGACCACGCTTGGAAATGGCGCTGATCGCCGCTCAACAATCCAAGCCATATCAAGCCGATAGAAACGCAACGAAAGGAATGCACATGACCCTTGATCGCAATGCGGAAAAGCAGGAAGTGCCGATCAACCCGGAAACCGGCAAACCGTATATCAACACGCTTGCTGCGGTCGCCATCTCTCCCGCTGGAGCAAGTCCTGAAAAGTCCACGTACGTAGCGCAGGCGGTCGATGTGATCCGCCAATCCGGACTGCCGAGCGAAACCAACGCCATGTTCACCAATATTGAAGGCGACATTGACGACGTGCTCAAGGTGATTCGCGACGCCACCATGAAACTCGCCGGTCAGGGCTATCGCACCGACGTGGTGATCCGTCTCGACATTCGCCCGGGTTTCGAAGGTCAGATCCACGCCAAGCAGGCACTTGTGGACGAAATCCTGTCGGAATAAATCAGGCAATAAACTGTTAGATCGTCAGAAAAATCGAATAGCGCGCTATTTATAAGGAATGGCGCGCTTTTCTTATTGATTTGGGTATAGTGTAGCGAATATGACTACGATGAAGGAAATTGCCGAAGCGACAGGGGTGTCCATTTCCACTGTTTCCCTGGTGCTTAACGGCAGGGATGAAGGACGTGTGAAAGCCCCTTTGGCCGCGCTCGTACGCGAGAAGGCAGACGAACTCGGCTACACGGTCAATCCTCTGGCGCGCAGCCTGCGCACTTGCCGCACGCGAATTCTCGGCTTCATCAGCGAGGAAGTTGCCACCACGCCGTACGCAGGCGGCATCATTCTGGGCGCGCAAGACGCGGCAAGCACCTACGGATATATGATTATCACGGTCAGCACCGATGGCAAGGCAAGCGAAGAGAATGAAATAGCCACATTGAAACGGTATGGCGTGGACGGTTTCTTCTATTCGAAGATGTCGAACCGCATTGCGACCGTGCCTGCGTCTCTCGGCGATTATCCGGTGGTGATGGTGGATGCCACCGATGCCGACAACCAGATACCCAGCATCGAGCCAGACGAATTCCAAATCGCCTACGATGCCACGAAACGGCTGATCCAAGCCGATTGTGAGAGGATCGCCTATCTCGGATGTTCGGAAAACATGATTGCGCAGGACGGTCGTTTTGCTGGATATCAGGCGGCATTGCAGGATTCCGGTTTTGCCTACGATCCTTCGTTGGTGTGCAATGTACTCCATAATGGCCCGGCGTTGCGCGCCGTCGATAAGCTGTTCGATGAACGCAATCCCGACGGTTTCTTCTGTTTCAACGATGCGCGCGCGTGGTATGTGTATGAATGTGCGGCACGTCGTGGACTGACTGTCGGCAAGGATATTTCCATCGTCGGCGTCGACAACCACCGCGTGTTTGCCGAAACGCTGGAACCGCAGTTGACCACAGTGGAGCTGCCCCACTATGAGATGGGTTATTGGGCCGCTTGTAAGCTGATTTCACTGATCGAACGCAAGCCCGTCGACAGCTCGTCCTGGCCGAGCACCACCGCTCCCCTGCCACCGTTGGATTCGCCGATCCCCGCGAAGATCCATTGCGCGCTGATAGAAAAGGGGTCAGTCCGAAGCTGATTTCCTTGATTTGAGATCATGCAAGAAGGTCTTTTGACATGTCTGCCGCGACACGCCGAAGGCCTTCTTTTTATACCTCATTTCGGCTTAATTACAACACTTTCGAGAAGTGCTGTAATTATTGACGTCAATCGATTGACGTCAATCGTTTGACACGATATTATTTAACCATGTTCATTCACTTGGCACGGCAGCTGGGTGAATGACGGCATAACACGGCATCGGCCAAACAATGAAGTGCTGCGCGGCAGTGGCACCAACAAAAAGAAACAGAGAAACAACATGACAAGCAACACTCGATCCGCATGGAGGAATCCTTCCTATCTGCAGAGTTCCTTCGGCATCTTCATGTTCTTCTGCTCGTGGGGCATCTGGTGGTCCTTCTTCTCCCGCTGGCTCACCGACCCGACCCACGGTCTGGGCATGACCTCCGCCGAGCAGGGCCAGATCTACTCCATCAACTCCTTGGCAACCCTGGTCATCATGTTCGCCTATGGTGCCATCCAAGATCAGCTGGGCATCAAGCGCAAGCTCGTGATCTTCGTTTCCGCCATCGCAGCGCTCGTCGGCCCGTTCGTACAGTTCGTGTACGCCCCGATGCTGACTGCCGGCGGCACCACCCGTTTCATCGGCGTGCTCATCGGCTCCATCGTGCTCTCCTCAGGCTTCATGGCCGGCTGCTCCCTGTTCGAAGCGCTCACCGAACGCTACTCCCGTAAGTTCGGCTTCGAATACGGCCAGTCCCGCGCTTGGGGCTCCTTCGGCTACGCCATCGTGGCACTGTGCGCAGGTTTCTTGTTCAACATCAACCCGCTGTTGAACTTCTGGGTCGGCTCCATCTGCGGCCTTGGCATGCTGTGCGTCTACGCTTTCTGGGTTCCGGCCAAGCAAAAGGAAGAGCTCAAGAAAGAAGCCGATCCGAACGCGGCTCCAACCAACCCATCCTTCAAAGAGATGATCTCCGTTCTGAAGATGCCGACTCTGTGGGTGCTCATCGTCTTCATGCTGTTCACCAACACCTTCTACACCGTGTTCGACCAGCAGATGTTCCCTAACTACTACGCTTCCCTCTTCCCGACCACCGAAATCGGCAACGCCACCTACGGCACCCTGAACTCCTTCCAGGTATTCCTCGAGTCCGCCATGATGGGCGTCGTTCCGATTATCATGAAGAAGATCGGCGTTCGTAACTCCCTGCTGCTCGGCGCAACCGTGATGTTCCTGCGTATCGGCCTGTGCGGCGTGTTCCACGATCCGGTCAGTGTCTCCATCGTCAAGCTGTTCCACTCCATCGAGGTTCCGCTGTTCTGCCTACCGGCATTCCGCTACTTCACCCTGCACTTCGACACCAAACTGTCGGCAACCCTGTACATGGTGGGCTTCCAGATCGCTTCCCAAATCGGTCAGGTGATCTTCTCCACCCCGATGGGCGCCCTGCATGACGCCATGGGCGACCGTCCGACCTTCTTCACCATCTCCGGCATCGTGCTGGCCGCCCTAATCTACGGCTTCTTCGTGATCAAGAAGGACAACCAGGAAGTCGGCGGTGATCCGTTCTACACCGATAAGCAGCTCAAGGCCCAAGCCGCAGCTAAAGCAAACGCCTGAGCGCAACCGCCAAAATCGGCAAAAACACAACTAAATCGTGCTGCCCGAAGCGTTTCCCCTTTTTCCGCTTCGGGCAGCATTCTTACAACTTTTACTCAAAACTCAATAAGCAGCAATTCAACAATCACAAGAAAGGCTATTCAACGATGACTGGCTTCACCCCGGACGCACCCGTCCTTCACGAAATCAAGAACCACAGCGAGGCTCTGGCACAGGCGGAGGCGGGCGTTGCAGCCATGGCCGCCGCGCGCAACAACCGTTGGTATCCGAAGTTCCACATCGCCTCCAACGGCGGCTGGATCAACGATCCGAACGGCCTGTGCTTCTACAAGGGCCGTTGGCACGTGTTCTACCAGCTGCACCCGTACGGCACCCAGTGGGGCCCGATGCACTGGGGTCACGTCTCCTCCAACGACATGCTCAACTGGAAGCGTGAGCCGATCATGTTCGCCCCGACTCTCGAAGAGGAAAAAGACGGCGTGTTCTCCGGTTCCGCAGTGATCGGCGATGACGGCGAGCTCAAGTTCTACTACACCGGCCACCGCTGGGCCAACGGTGTCGACAACACTGGCGGCGACTGGCAGGTGCAGATGATCGCCGAGCCGGACAACGACGAGCTGACCAGCGCCACCAAGCGCGGCATGATCATCGATTGCCCGCTCGATAAGGTCGACCACCACTACCGTGACCCGAAGGTGTGGAAGACCGGAGACAAGTGGTACATGACCTTCGGTGTCTCCTCCGCAGAAAAGCGCGGCCAGATGTGGCTGTTCTCCTCCGATGACATGGTTCGTTGGACCTACGAGCGTGTGCTGTTCGAGCACCCGGATCCGAACGTCTTCATGCTTGAATGCCCGGACTTCTTCCCGATCAAGGACGCCGAGGGCAATGAGAAGTGGGTCATCGGCTTCTCCGCCATGGGCGCAAAGGCCTCCGGTTTCATGAACCGCAACGTTTCCAACGCCGGCTACATGATCGGCACGTGGACCCCGGGCGAGGCGTTCCAGCCGGAAACCGAGTTCCGCCTGTGGGATTGCGGCCACAACTATTACGCTCCGCAGTCCTTCAACGATGGCGAGCGCCAGATCGTATACGGCTGGATGAGCCCGTTCGTTGAGCCGATTCCGATGCAGGATGACGGCTGGTGCGGCAACCTGACCCTTCCGCGTGAGATCACCCTGGGCGCCGACGGCGATCTGCACACCGCTCCGGTTGCCGAAATGGAGGGCTTGCGCGAAAACACCACCGATTTCGGTGCGATCTCACTTGGTGTCAATGGCGAGCAGACCATTGCTGACGATGCCGAAGCCGTGGAAATCGAAATGACCATCGATCTCAACGCCTCCACTGCGGAACGTGCTGGTCTGAAGATTCATGCGACCGAAGATGGCGCTTACACGTACGTGGCGTTCGACGATCAGATCGGTCGTGTGGTGATCGACCGTCAGGCCGCAGCCCAGGGTGATCGCGGCTACCGTACCGCCCCGCTTTCCGCCGAGGAACTGGCTTCCGGCGAACTCAAGCTGCGCGTGTTCGTGGATCGCGGCTGCGTGGAAGTGTATGTAAACGACGGCCGTCAGGCCATGAGCTCCTTCAGCTACGCTTCCGAAGGCCCACGAGCCATCAAACTTGTTGCCGAATCCGGCACGCTTGAGGTCAAGTCCTTGAAGCTCCACACCATGAAGTCCATCGGACTGGAGTGAGGCTAATCCAAGGCAGTAGCAAGGGGTAAAGAGTAAGGTGGGTTCCGTGTCAGGCAAGATGCGGAACCCACCTTGCGTTATGCCGCAAGTTGTGACTTACGTTTTGGTTTGAAAAGCGATTTTGTTTCAGAACGTGGTTTAGGGAGTGCTTTATACTGGCACCCCGGTAATGAACTTTTCTGACCGGAACGCGGGCAGGCTCCTCACCTTACTGATTTCTCGCCACCGGTCACGTGCGCGCCCACTATGGCGCAGAAAGCAAGGTGAACGATGGCGGTTTCGCACGTTCAACACATACACTCTGAGCATGCTCAGTCAGTTATCTCACGATTTTTCTCCACTGTTCTGAGTATCTGCAGGCGCAGCATTCCCACAGTCATCGCAGTAGTGTTGCTGTTGGTGGTTTGGGAGGCGTGGGTTCGTATCGGCAATGTGCCCAGCACTATGATTGCCGCGCCGAGCGAAATCGCGCAGGCCACCGTCGAAACCTGGTCGACGTTATGGCCCGCCACCCAAGTCACCCTGATTGAAGGCACCATCGGTTTTCTGTTCGCCGTACTGTTCGGCATTCTTATTGGCATATTGTTGTACTGTTCGCGCATTGCGAACGCCGCATTGCTCCCGTTACTTTCGGCCGCGCAGACCATGCCGTTGATTTCCATCGCTCCCCTGTTCTTGATTTGGTTCGGTTTTGAAATTTCCGGAAAAATCGTGATCGTAACAGTATTCGGCTTATTCCCGATTGCAGTGCAGACGATTCGCGGTCTTGAAGCGGTCCCCCAGTTTTATTCGGATGTTGCGCTGACTTGTGGTGCCACGAAAACGTGGACACTGTGGCATGTGAAGTTGCGTGTTGCCGCTCGTCAGATTTATGGCGGTATCCGCGTCTCCGCCGCATACATCTTCGCCACTGCCGCCACGGCAGAATACCTAGGCGCGCGCAAGGGCCTCGGCATCTGGCTGCAGGCCGCCTATAATTCGTTCCGCACGCCGCTGATCTTCTCGGCCACTCTGGTCATCATCGCCATCACCGGCGTGCTCATGTGCCTGGTGAACCTAAGCGAGCGCATGCTGCTTGGGCCGGCTGGTGACGACGAGGATCCGGACGCTGGGCAGTGAGCGGCTGTTCTACGCAGCTCGCTTGGTGGTTCATTCGGTCGTTTCCGAGCCCGAAAACGACCGAACCGACCACCATTCGTGGCAAAACGGACGGAGGGACTTCCAAGCTGGCATCATGCGACGTTTACCCTGACTTTTCTGACGTTCACATGAACTCGTCCGGCAATACCGAGCTTTCTCACAAGAATGGAATACACAAGAGCAAACGCTGCTATACGTCAGGATTTCGGAGAGAACCGACATGTTATTTTTTCGCAAACGCAGTAAAACGCCAGACTCATGGGAGAAGGAAAAAGAAGTCCTACCAAACCACAATCGAAAAACTCACTGCGAACAAAGCCTTCATATACGCCGACCTTGGCTCCGCGGTTGCGCGTCAGGCAAAGGACGATCCGACAGTCTTGTCTCCCTATCCGACACAAGCTGCCGCACTGAATGATATCGACCAGGAAACGATAACGCTCAGAAAAAGAATCGCCCAGATGGAAAGCGTTATCCAGCACAAGACCATTTCATGGACGGAAATCTGCCAATGCGGCGCGGTCCGCCCGCAGTCGGCACCATTCTGCCCGACCTGCGGCAGACTAATCCTACAAAACGACGCGGATGACGCGATCAACGATGCTGACCTGCCGGAAACAGAGGACAACCATTGGAAAAATGACCATCGCACATTGACTGGCCTGCAAAGTCTGCCTGCAATACCGGCAACCCGAGCAGCAGTGGAATCATCGCGACGCTTCGCCTATGAAAGCGCCGTACACATTCTTTCCGGTGAGACCAATATTTGCTACTCCCCTGTATCACTTGAAATGGCATTGCTTATCGCGATGCAAGGCGCAGGAGGGAACACACTCACCCAATTGCAAAGAGCATTGGCGTGCAAAGCGCTCAGTGAGCAGGACCTCGCTTCCATCTACCGATCGATAGTCGGCAGGCGTGAAGGCGAATCACAATTCGATGCCGCGAATTCCCTATGGATTCCGCAGATTCTCCGCGTCAATAGCAAGCACATCGACGCGACGAAACGGCTATACGACACACAGGTCAAGCAGATCAAGGAGTTCGATGAGGAGACAAACGCCGCCATAAACAACTGGATTAAAGAAGAGACACGAAGCCTGCTCAATCCGGAACTCGTCATTCCTTCCAGCACCAAATTGGTGATTATCAACACCCTCTATGCCGATGGCCGCTGGAGTTCTCCTTTTGAAGACACCGAGCAAGCCGAATTTCATTCGTTGAGGGGACAAACAACCATCATCGATTTCATGGATAAGACATTCGATATCGACGGCTATGAAGACGATCCCGTCACCTATGCCAAAGGCGACGGCTGGCAACGAGCGAACCTCGCATTCGACAACGGCGGATGCATGAAAATCCTGCTGCCTGATGACGATACGCGATTCAGGAGGCTTCGCGCCGAAGCTTCCAAACTACGGGGAGCCCTCAACGCTTCCCCGACCGTACGAAAAGACGCCATAATCCGCGTGCAACTGCCGAAGTTCGATATCGACGGTTTCTTTGACGACGAAATGATCCAAACCTTGAAATCCATGGGGATTACGGACGCTTTTAATCAAAGAAAAGCGGATTTTTCCGCACTTTCGGATACACCTCTGTTCATCAGTAAGATTCTACAGGGAACGCATATCGAGGTGGCGGAGGAAGGCGCGAAGGCCGCCGCGTATACAGTGATGACGCCGTACGCAGCAATCTGTCCCTCGCCAAAACCTGTGGAACGAATCGACTTCATCGTCGACCATCCGTTCCTTTTCGAACTCGACTCCCCCGATGGGCTGCCGTTGTTCATTGGAACGGTGACCGAGTTGTAACGACATGTGGTGGGGTTCGGCGAACCATCGCCAAACCCCACCACATGTTGTCATGCCGTCAGCATCGATATTCGATTCACTCCATTTGAAAAGCATCCAGATCGGAGAATATACGATTCACCGGTACGAAGCACGAATCCTGCTGTTGATGTATTGTCCCATCTGTTTAGTGGTTTCAACATCGGGGCAATACATTGTCTCCTGGCGTCCAGCAAGTTGCAGTACAAGAGCACATTGTTTCTCAGCAACGGTCACGCCCTGAACCTGCGTGTATGGAACATTGATTTCACGGATTCCGCCGGTCAGACAAAGGCTCAGTCCTTCAACATGCTCCTCGAATATCTCAACATGATATTTGTCGGCTTGCATGAACAGAATACCGTAAATCACAGCATCAACGAAGAAAAAAATCCCGATAATAATCATCGGCCAATTTATTCTCGCCCTAGAGATGAAGGACTCCGGCTCATAAGTCACGCACACCATAATCACAGAAAGCAGCGTGAAGAAAGCCGAACCCGCCATCACGATCAGCCACCTGTTTTTCTGCTTTTTGGAGGCACGTCTACAAGTCAGCACAGGATTTTCCCGAATAGGAGACGGCGACGTTATGCCTCTTTTAGGCCTAGGAGCTGTGTAAAGCTCTCTCTTAACAGGAGCACCACACTTCGGGCAGAATTTCGCCTCACTGGAAAGTGCATTTCCGCATTGCACACAATATTCCATCGTTTTCCCTTTCCATACCGCCATTTCAACGGCTTATTTGATTCCTTGGATTTGGGTGAAGTCGTCTGAATCCCCACTGGGGCTCACGCTCTTGCCCCATATGCTGCCGTCTTTCTTGACCATCATCAGGTAAGACGACGGCGCAGCATATATCTTCCGTACCGAACCGGATTCGATCTTCTTGGGAATATTCGCCTGTTCGCCGGAGCCGTTACACGTTCCCCACTGGTAGAGATCACCGCTATCAGTCAAAGCCCAGCTGCTACCCCACGCGACGGTGACATCACGAACCTTGCTGACGCCTTTGACCCGAACCGGATCGTCCGGTGTCGTGCACGTTCCGTCTCCCAGCGCCGCACTATTCCCATCCCCGCAGGTTGCGCCATTGCTTCCGTATGCCCATAGCTCACCATTGGTGCCAATGAAATAGGCCACACCGCCAACATCCTCATTGGCATCAACCTGTTTAATCATATTGATCGAGGGAAGGGCGCTCAACTTCACCGGCTCCGTGACCGTCGTCTCAACGCCAGAAGACGTGCTCGGCGTCCAAACATTTCCTTGTTCATCCAGGAAATATCTTCCTCCATACCCAATAGACATGGACTTAATCTTCGGCAAACCGTAAATGTCAGTAGGCTCAAGCGGCAAATCAGGTTTAGCGGTGCCCTTGCTGTCAATCCAGCGCAATACTGTGCCATCAGATTTCAGAGCATAATTAACGCCATACCAACCAGCAATATCAATGATGTCTTTCAATCCGTCAATTTGTTTTGGCTCAAGAATCTCTTCACCATAAGATTCGCTACAGCCGGAAGACGAACATTCATCTCCCCATGTCCACGCAGTGCCATCTTTCAGCACCGCGTAGCTTCTGCCCAAGCCAGAGTACATGGTCGCGACATTCTTCAGATTATGAACTTTCACAGGATTACCGGATTTCTCGCTGAAATCGTCATCGCCCGGCTTTCCATCCCCCAAAGAGCCCAAACCGAATATCGACGCCGGATTTCCCCATGCCCACAGGCTGCCGTCTTTTGCAAGCGCATAGTTTCCGTTGAATCCGCCGATAAACAGCTTTGAGATGACAGGCAGCCCGGTCATCTTCGAGGCTTTTCCGTTATCGTCAATCGCCCATACCGTACCATCGCGCAGCACATATCCCTTGGCATAACTACCACCGACGGCAATCTGCACATCGTCAGCCGTCTTTGACGAGTCATTCGCCTTGGCAGACGAGGCGTTGCAATCGGCCATCATGCCTTGCTTGATGGTGTCGATGGTCTCCTGAGTCTGGGAAAGAGTTTCTTCGCCTGAGATTTGGGTATGGTTCAAGTCCTTGCCCTCAAAGGAATACTGAGAGCCTATCGGCGAAAGCAGATAGTCCGTATACTCAAGGTTCTCATCGTATCCAGGTATCTCGCTATCCGGCAACGTCACTCTACCGTTCTCATCCGCGGCCTGTTCGAAGAAAAACCAGCCGCCATTGGAATGCACCGGATTTTCCTTATACCAATCCGACGCTTTGCTAGTTTCCGCGTCATAGCTCCACGCCTGAACAGTCCAACCTTCCGGGCTGCTTCGCCAATCATCGAGGACATCCGCGCCTGTCTCGTCGTTATCATTGTCGTGGACGGTGATCAGCTCGTCATCCTCGCCATCCCCGTCGGAATCAGCCAGAAGCACAATTGAAAGCCCATGCAAGTAACCGGCGTCATATCCGGAATCAGTTGCGACTTCTCCTTCTCCATATTTCTTCTGGAGAGAAGTGATTACGTCGTAGTACGCCAAATACATTTTCTGCCGAGAACAGGCGGAACTCTCCTCGGTCTTGGATTCCTGCCGGCCGTCAGATGGCTTGACATCAAGCTTGTCCCCGTGAACGTCACCACTCGTCTCGTCGTCCGGGCGGACATCCGTTTTCGGCAGACTATACACGTTGCCCGACGGATCCTTTGCCACAACCGTATACTGCTTACCCGGCTTCATGCCAAACTCATCGGGCGTGAACTGTCCATCCGTCACCGAATGGGAGCTAACCACGCCGCTGCTGTCCATCACATTCACCTTGTATCGTTCGAGCGGCTTGCCGTCCTTGCCGTACAGCACGATCACGGTCTTCTTATGTACTTTCGAAGCCTTGGAGTCCGAGTAGTGAACGGTGTCCTTGTCCGAGACCGATGTCTTCGCAGCACCGTTCTTCATTCCCCACAGGGCAAAACCACCGAGGCCGGCCAAGACTAGCGCCAGTACCACCAGGACTGCGATAATTACCTTGTGCCAAGCACGCTTGCTCTTCGACCCACGAGAAGGAACTGAGGAATCGTCCATCTCTTCCAAAGATCCATCCGATACGGACGACAAATCGTCCAGTACAACCGTGTCGCCGTCCGACACAGTTGCTGAACCATCCGATAGGCCAGAGGAATCATCCGGCACGGCATCGTCCTGATCCACTGTGTTCCGCACCGGCGAAGCATCTTCGTCCAGAACAGCAGCATCAGTGATTTTCCTGCCGCACACTATGCAGAACTTCTGCCCCGGATCAATCGGCTCGCCACACTCGCAGCGCATGATTCAGCTCCCTCTGTTCCCGTCTTCTCTCATCAGAAATTCAGACTGATGGTGGCCGTTTAAGCGGCCGCCATCACGATCACCAGTCGTCCGACGAATCGTCCGACGAACTGCTTGATGCTTCTTCCAGCAGACTGTTGAAGGAGGAACTCCACATGTACCAACGGCCGCCGATCTGCACCACCTGCATGCCGCTGGACATCGAATCCTGCTTCTTCGTCTCGCCGGCCCTCAAAGTGCCGACGTCTTCCTTGGCCGTAATCACAGCAGCCACTTCCAGCTCATACCCTCGCTTCAGACGGGAATTGAACTTGGCATCATGGAAAGCGTTGTTGCTGTCTTTGATATCGTCGGAATCGACTTTGTCTCCAACCGAGAAGACGGCCCTGACCTTGATCTTTCCGCTCATCGAATCGGTGAAGTCGCTAAGCATGCTCGACATCTTCTCGATGGCTTCATCCTTGTCGCCGTGGCATTCCTTAATCGCGGCATTCGCGATGTCCTCAGGTAGATACTTCCAGACTGTTCTGGTGTATTTTTCAGCGGCATCGTTGTCCATATCGCTGGCATAGTAACGATTCACGGCAGCAGTGAGCACGTTCGCCACCTCTTGGGCGGAGGCTGGGTGTACGGCACCGGGAACACCGTTGCTTACCGCGCTGCCCGCCACAATCGCAACGGCAAAGAGCGCGTAAACGATTGGCTTGATATATGCTCCGGCAGACGCGAGCAGTGAGGAAAGAATTCCTAGCAAAGGCGCTGGACTAGGACTAGGTACAGGAGCCGGAACTGGCGTCGGCGTAGGAGCAGGAGTTGGCGTCGGAGGAACCGGCGAAGGGCCAGGCGTAGGGCCAGGCGTAGGGCCAGGCGTAGGGCCAGGCGTAGGGCCAGGAGCAGGTATGGGAGCACCGATATTGTTGCCGCATTTCCCGCAGAACAGCGCCTGATCGGAGACTTGGTTACCGCAATGTCCGCAGATTCTCATTGGTCTCTCCTATCGCACGTTCTTCGACTTCACATGCGCCACATACAGCAGCAGCACAATCACGACGGACGAAATAATTTCCTTCATGGCTTTCGGTCCCATAAGCGCAAGAACCGGACCGACATAAGGAATCTGCGCTATCGGCTTGATCAGCGCAAGAGCCCATAGCACAATCTCAACCAGCAGCAGTACAACGGCCGGTACCAGGAATCGTTCGGGATTCTTCCCTGTCGAAGAAGACGAAGACAGTGTTGCAGCCGAGGATTTGATCAATCCAAGTGCCGGGAAACCACTCAATGCCGTAGGGATCAACGCAAATACCAGCAGAAGCAGCACTCCCAGCATGCCCACGATGGCGTTACCGCCGGATTCATAGCCGAATATCATAAACGTGGCGCTGAAATTGCCGATTATCGTCACGATGAAATTCAGCGACTGCACACCCAGCAGCACCGCGGCAACAACACCCAGCACATCGACAAGGCCAATGCGCCGGTTACTGACTTGATCGGGTTTTCTCATCTCTGATCCTCCTATCGTTCTCTCTTCATGGGCGAAAGAATGATGCACTCCACCCAAACGTCACTCGGTATCAACCGCAAAATCGGCCGCAGAAACCGGTTCCAGACGACTGCGGCACCGCTCACACCAGAGGTAATCGGCAGGGTACTGAATATTGCATGTCTTACAGAGCATCCCATCCCCCTGCGCCGGAGCCGGGTTCGAAGCAGCCTGCTGCGCCGCCAGCGGTGTTCCACAGTTTGCGCAGAAGACGGCACGATCCGGGCAATGCGTTCCGCAATGAGAGCACACTTTTCCCGATTGAGGCTGCCCGCCAGCGTTCGATGCCACATCCTGCTGCTGCAGAGCATCAATCTGCATCTCGAGCTCATTCTCACGCTGTTCGAGGGATCTGATCGCCGACACCTGACTGGCATAGGCATTCACAAACTGCGGATTTGCGGCTTCGCGGTTTAACACGGCCTGCCCGAGATCGGAGAAGGCCTGAGCCTTCTGCCTAGCCAACGTAGACAGCTCGCTTCGGTACCGTATAATCTGCGTTTTCCTGTCCGCATAGGCAACCCCGCCATTGATGGCTTCGGTGACGCTATCGAAAAAGTTGCTCGTCATAGGTTCTCTCCGCATTCATGAACTTCACAGGTCGTTGTGTATTCAAGAATATGCAGCCAGTGGTTCCGCCCCGCAGGAGACACTCGACGCTTCCCCTGGATTAATGTAAACGTTGGAAAAGTCGGTTCAAACGTGTTTCCAAGCACTATCAAATTTCGACAACATACGCTCGTGCGTCTATCTCACTGAAAGGCTTATCTCTTATACTTTCTCGCTTTCACGAAGTCTCATTCCCGCAACGATTCAGCTTTTCTCTTTAAGCTTGTCGATGGTGTTCTGCATCTGCTTGAGCACATCGTTCCCGAAGACATCGTTTTTAAAACCCAGAGAAGTACCATTCCATGCCAGTACATCACGCTTATATGCGTTCTCCGAATTATCCCCATTCGGGTCGGCTCGCGTTAGACTACTGACCTGCGATAAGTAAACGCTCGAATCCACTTCAGTGTCATCAATGTAGTACTTGAAGGTATATGAGCCATCGGATTCTTTCAAACGCTGGCTTCTGTATTCCTTCTGATGCATACCGTCTTCCAAGGAGACTATTTCCGTGGGAGGCTCGTTATCGTAGGAAGGGGTATCCCTGCCAAGAATCTGAGGCATTCTTTCCCCTCCCGATGCATATGTCAGCGAAATTAAATCATGGTTGGGCTCTTCGGCAGCGGGTTGCGCCGAATACACTCTGTTGAGGATGCTCCTCGTCTGGTCATACCGCCATATCTCCACTCTCCAACTTGCCGGATCGTATCCCTTTGCTTTCTCTTTCATCCTGTCGGAATAGACGACTACCAATTCATCCGTGCCATCCTGATCGAAATCGATTAATCTGACATCGCAAAGACCTGTCATATATCCGTGACCAGAGTCCATTCCAGAACTGACGACCTTGCCAGTGCCATATCTCTTCTGCAATTCGTTAATCTTATCCAGAAAAGCCGATTTCACGGCCTTCCCGTTCTTCTGGTTCGAATCATTGGAAGCATCGGAAACGGTATCGCATCCGGCCATCATGCCCTGTTTAATGGCGTCGACAGTCTTCTGAGACTTGACAAGGGTTTCTTCGCCAGATGACAATGTACGCTTCTCGCTGCCACTGGACACTGGGTATTGATCGCCTACCGGGAAAATCCGGTAATAATCCATGTACTTGAAATCGTCCTCGGACATCTGCTTCATATTATCCAGAAATGTAATAGTTCCATCGTTGTCTGTCACCAAGTCCAGAAAGACGAAGCCTCCATTGCTGGACTGGGGCTCTCCCTTATACGCATTCGACGCTTTTCCGCTCTTTGCATCGTATTTCCACGTCTGAACCGTCCAATTCTTCGGGTTGCCTATCCAGCCCCAACCTGATCCTTTGACGTTCTTATCGATCTCGTTGTCATGGACGGTAATCAGCTCGTCATCCTCACCGTCCCCATCGGCATCGACCAAAAGCACAATCGAAAGCCCTTGTAGGTACCCGTCATCGTCCCCGGAAGCAGTCGCTACCTTCCCCTCACCATACTTGCTTTGCAGCGAAGAAATCACGTCATAGAACGCCAGGTACAACTTCTGCTTGGCACAGGTCGACGAACCATCTGTATGCTCTTCGGAGCCGTTATCATCAGATGGTTTGACATCAAGCTTGTCGTCATGAATATCGCCGCTTGTCTCATCGTCTGGACGGACATCCGTTTTCGGAAGGCTGTACACACTGTCCGACGGATCCTTCGCCACGATCGTATATTGCTTATCTGGCTTCATACCAACCTCAGCAGGTGTGAACTGTCCATCCTTCACCGAATGCGTGGTCACCTCACCATCGGCATCCATCACTTTCAGCTCATACTGCTCAAGGGGCTTTCCATCTTTGCCGTACAGCACGATTACGGTCTTTTTGCGCACCTTCGAAGCTTTGGAATCCGAGTAACGAACAGTGTCCTTACCTTCCGCTTGCCTTGTTCCGCCATTCATTCCCCACAGGACGAAACCCGCGAAACCTGCCAGAACCAGCGCCAGTATCACCCCGATAGCGATAACCACCTTGCGCCAGCGTTTCCCTTTTGCCTCATGCGGTGGAATCAAAGAATCATCCGGCACAATCGTGTCATCAGTCGACGTGCTTGCGGAATCATCAGGAACAGCGGAAGAATCGTCCACCATGGCAACGACTCCATCTGTCGCATTCTGTAGCAACGACATGCCCTCATTCGAATCCGAAGAACCAGAGGAAACATCAGCGATTTTTCTGCCGCATACTATGCAGAATCTCTGCCCGGGTTCGACCGACTCACCACATTCGCAACGCATATTTCAAATCCCTTTCACACCATTCCTGAGGCAATGCGTTCCACAAAGACAAGTTGTTCCCAAGCGCCGATTGCGTTCAGTCAACCAACATCCGTGCACCTATTTCGTTTCCGAGTATTTTGTATGAAGATCCGTCCCTTTCTGCGCCTTGCTGCCGTCGATGGAGGAGACCACGATGTCCTTGCCGCCATATTGGAAGCTGCCCAATTCCATTGGCTTGGTGCTGATCAGCAGGCCATCCTTCGTTACGTAGTAGCGGCTGTCGTCATTGACGATCTCGTTAATGGCGTCGTCCAGCTGGCTGCTGTTGTAGATGTCGCTGGGATTCTTCTCCAGATACTGCTCTATGGCTTCACGCGCAGCACTTTCCATTTCGGTCAGCGTCTGCCCCGTAATCCGTGACATCGATATATCCTCGCCGTTCGCAAGGTCATATGCTGTTCCCGTGACCTCAATATCGCCGTGGGCTCCCCATGTCGTCAGATATCGTTCCGTACGGACAACGGCATACTCATCTTTGATATAGGTGACCGATTCCCGATGAGAGATGCACTGCGGGCCGGAACTCGAGTCGGCATCCCATTCCTTTGCATCCTGCAGCTCTCGTTCAAAATTGTCTTTAATCGTCTTGTTCAGCCGCGTGAGAGCCAAGTCTTGTTTCTTTTGAGAACTGGAGAACTGGACATACGTCCATGATTCGTCAAGATCCGTGTCTTTTTCGTTATTGTGGTAGACGAATTCGACTTCGGAAGACTCCGAATCGAAGTCATACGTCACTTTGCGGTCCGTATCATCCGCATCATTCGCCGTGCCGGACTTCCGTTTCTCCGCCGATTCGCTCGTCGCTTTATGCGACGAGTCCGATGACTTCTTCGCAGAGTCAGAGCTCTTGCTCCACCCGGCACCCGTTGATGCCAACATTCCGGAGTCATATGCGCAATAGAATGCCCCACCGCATGCAAGCGCGATCACGGCTATGACGCCGATGGCTATTTTGACTGCCCTATGACTTTTGACAGGGCCGTCCTGTACCGACTCCGCAGAGTCACCGCTTCGATTGCCAAGAGCAGCACCGCAGGAAGTGCAGTATGCGGGCGAGCCTTCAATCGGTTCATGGCAGACCTTGCAATACCTATCAGCCACCAGCATCCCCCTGTTACTTCAGCAGTGTTCCGCAATTGCCGCAGAACTTCGCTCGGGCTTTATTGGGCGTGCCGCATTGAGGGCAGAAGACCTTCTCCTCGGCTGCGGTTTCTTGGAGAGAGTCCTGCTGCCGTGAAGGAAGTTCTTCTTGTTGCTGTGAAGGAAGTTCCTCGTCATAGGTGCCGATCTTCGCCGAATCCACAGCCACTTTCTCCAACTCGACTCCGCATATTTCACAGAACCTGAATTCGTCGGAATATATTTTCCTGCAATTAGGGCACTTGGCTGCGAGCACCACCGATGGAGCAATACCTAGAATGAAATCGTCCTCCACGGAGAATCGCGAACCGCAGCTCGGACAGAATTTCGCCAGCGCCGGGCATACGGCCCCGCAGGAGCAGAGCTTCGTCCAAGGAGAGTTCTTTATCTGATCGCTTTCCTTCCGGTTGTTCTCCTGCTCGATCGCCTTGTCCGCATCTGCGATCCGCGCTTCAAGCACATCCAATTGATCCTCGACGTCGGAAAGTGCTTTGCTCTCAGCCGGATAATCGGCCCAGAATGCGGGGTTGCCCTTTTCGTGTTCGGCAACGGCGGCCCCCAGATCAATGAGCACCTGCCTTCGCCTCTCATCAAGCTTCTCAAGCTCCGACTGGCAATAACGCTTTTCTTCCTCGGCAGCGGACTCCAAATCACCAATTCCATCAGGCGATATCATATTGCTTCTCCTCTTTCCGAAAGCATTACTGCTTGCTCATGGCCTTGCAGAATCCATTGTTGTGAAAAAATCCGCCCGTTTTCGGAAGTTCATGCAAACATCAAAAAAGTCATGATAAACGTTGCCCGACATTCGTTTACCCATGGGGTAGGGGGCTGCGGACGTTTTCTTGGAGATAGTCACGCAGCCCCTTATCAAGAACCACACCTCCGATCATCGAATCTGAATTTCTTCAGTCCAACAATCGGGGTGCGGTTCAGATTTCCGACGCTTTATGGGGCAGGCAAAGCGTTAGAAACTAGCGTCACATCACCTTTACAGGACTGAGACGATCTTTGTTGTCTCCAGTACCCAATTGGCCAAAGCAATTGTTTCCCCAAGCCCATAAAGTGCCATCAGCTTTCGTCGCGAAAGAGACTCCATTAGAGACGGTGATGGCCGTGACATTATTAGTCACCTTTATTGGGACACTTCGTTTTTTAACATCGCCACTGCCTAACTGTCCATTATCATTCGCTCCCCATGCCCAGAGGCTCCCGTCCAATTTCACTACATACGTGGAGTATGCACTAAAAGCGACGAAAGAAACGTTGTCCATGATTTTTGTTGGCTTAGAGTTTTCAGCATCACCGTTACCCAATTGGCCAAATATGTTCCAGAGGCTCCCGTCCAATTTCACTGCAAAGACAGATCCGTTGTCATTTGAAATGATATGGGAAACGCCATTCATTATCTTCCCTGGGATAGATCCGTAAGTATCTCCCCATGCCCAGAGACTGCCGTCTGTCCTCACTGCGTATGTTGCAGCTTGGGCGGAAAAAGAGGAGACGTTGTTCATTACCTCCATCGGAGTGTTTTCTTCTGCACCATTATTGCCCAGTTGACCGTAGGAGTTGTCGCCCCATGCCCATAAAGTGCCATCTCTCTTTAGAACGAATGTACTTCGGGCCCAGTAGCTATTGCCAACGGTATCCACATTATCCATGACCTTTATTGGATAAAGACGCTCATCAGTGTCGCCGACTCCCAGTTGACCATACGCATTTTGTCCCCAAGCCCACAAGGTGCTATCTGTTTTCAACACATATGTATTTCGCCCTTCCCAATAGCCCAATGAACTAACGATTTTGGAGACATTATCCATTATTTTTACTGGGCTATATTGATATTCTCTATCGCCTGTGCATAATTGACCGTCATCGTTCACGCCCCAGCCCCATAGAGTATGGTCTGCCTTTACAGCAAAGACGTAAGTATACCCTCCATAAACATTGACATTGGAAACGTCATCCATCACTTTTACGGGGCTAAGCCGGTTTTCATTGTCTCCAATGCCTAATTGGCCAAAGCGATTGTCTCCCCATGCCCAGAGACTGCCGTCAGTTTTCACTGCAAAAGTGGATAGACCATCATCAATGTTGATTTTGGAGACATTGTCCATCACTTTTACCGGGTTATGATGTTCTTCAGCATCGCCTACACCTAGCCTGCCATTGGAGTTGTCGCCCCATGCCCATAGGCTCCCGTCCGACTTTATGGCATAAGTGGATGAGCCATCGGAAACAACCTTCTTCACAGTTGCTTCCGTCGGAGTCGGATCCGGGACTGGGCCGGAACCGTACTGGATGTAAAGGGTCGTATCGGCGTCGGGTACTGTCCATTCCGAGTTGAGCTTGACGCTCTTGCCGGAACCGTCCTGCGCCGTGTTCAAATCCCTTATTCCGTCCAAGCTGCCGGGCTCCAGTCCGAGCTGGCGTTCCAGGTATGCCTGTGTCAGAGTGAGCGTATCGCCGGCTTTGCGTCCCAATGCTTTGGACGTGCCGCTACGCGGATCCATGAACGTTACTGTCACATCCTTCGTTTCGGGCGGAGTCACCTTGCCGGGATCCTCAATGGCCGGGCATTGGCCAATCTTCCATGGATCCTTGGTGTTGTCGAACACGGTGAAGGTTTGCTTCTGCTCCTTGAAGTCGTGGCCGAGCAGTTCTTTGTCCGCCACCGGCAATTTCAGGTGCACACCGGCCTGCAACGATGGAATGACCGACAGTTTCAATGTTGCCTCGGCTGCATGATCCGCACCTTCGGCAGTCGTCTTGAACGTGGCATCGGCCTGACCGCGCAGTTTCACGGTCTCGGTTACACCGGCCGAATCATACAGATACAGTGAGGGCTTGACCCACGGGGCGATGCCTGCCGTCATACTGCCATCGAGCTTGACGAACGTGCATGCGTTGTTATTTTCATTCTTATAGTTCAAATCATTCTGATAGATCTGATTCCATCCGTCTGTGTCATACTTGACCCCGAGTTTCAGGTTGTGCGTCCAATGAGGCTTCATTGAAGCTTCGGCCTTCACGTTGAGATTTCCCTCAACGCCCAGCTGCATCTCGGAGGTCAATACCACGGGGACTCCTGCCACGTAGAAGGTGACGGGATTACCCTTGATGGAGGCCAGCTGGTTATTGAATTTCTCGTTGATGGCACCCCATGCCTTGGCATCGAGTTTCGCGTCGGAATCCGCATAAACGTAGGTTCTGAAGTCGTCCACGTATGGCATAAAGAGCTTTTCGCCGAATTTCGGGTAGGCGATGGCCAGTTTCAGATGCACGCCAAAATCGGCTGAGAAATCGAATTTCACCGACGCTCCGGCGGACATCTGCGCGTCATACACAGCCTTGAGCACCGCCTTCTCAGTTTCCGCGCTCTTGCCGCAGGTGGCCTGCTTCTCCATCTTGGTCTTGTCATCGTTCTTGACGTACTGCCAGCCGGCATAACACGAGATATCCACCGAGGCCATCTTGATGTCATTCTCATCCGATGCAACCGCTCTGCCGGTCACGGAATGAGTTCGGAAGGAAGCGGTACGCACGGCAGTTTTCTTCGCCTTGCTCTTTGACTGTCTGGAAGCCTCACTCAACGTGGCGGTCGGCGCATGGTCCGGCGAGATATCGGTATACGACGGGTCCAGCTTTGCGTCGGACTCGTCCACAGTGGATCCGTCGGCAGGGAAGGCCGGCTGGTCCTGGTCGATGTCCGCCTGATACAGGGCATCGGTAAGAGCGGCCTGCTCGGTGTTTACCACCCACCCCTGGGCGGTCCTCTGCACGGATACCACCTTGCGCAGGAAGCCCTTCGGCGCATGTTCGCCTGTGCCGGATGCAAGCACGTCACCCGGCGCGACCTGCGGGGCAGCGGCGAACACCACTTCCGTGTCGGTCACGGACGTCACCGGTCGGCTCTGATCATCCGGATTCAGGACCACGGTTTTGTCACCGACCACCGTTGCATTCTTGTCCGGCAGATGAACGGTCAGCTTGCGACTGGCGTTACCTTCGCTGCCACCGCAAGCCATTCCCACGGCCCGGAACGTGTAGCTCTTTGTCTGAGGAACGGTCGATTCGAAGTGCCAATACGCCCCATCCGTTCCATAGGTGACCTCGGCGGTGCCAAACAGATTATTATCGCCGTAGATCTTCACCTGTTCGATGGCAGCCGACGATTCCACTTTGCCTTCAAGAATCAGTTTGCCTGTCTTTTCAAGATAGACATTCGCGCCTTCTTGAGGCGAATCCCAGCTGATGTCAACCGTCGAATCGCTCTTTGAAGGAGCCCCGATCACATCGCCAAGCAGCAGCATCGACGAGTCGACCTTGGCACCGCGAGCGGTTACAAAGGATGCATCACGCGCCGCATCGATAACGTCAAGTTGTGCCAGCGCACCGGTGGCGGCATCAACCGTTACGCCGCGAGAACGCCCGGCGACAGCCTTGCCATACTCGACGAAGGCACGGGAACCAGACGGTTTTGCAGTGACAAGCGCCAGAGCAAAGGCGCTGTCGTCCAAACGCTTGCCAGCGGCAATCTTGTTGCTTTCATCGTTCTTGGTTTCGGTGTTGACCCATTTCGTTCCATACACCGGCACGTAGCTGCCCTCGACGTTGGCGTCGGATGTATTCTGCACGCTGCCTGTCACCCAGCCGCGCACATCCAATCGCGCTTCGCCCAGATCCTTATCCGCCGAAAGATTCACATTGCCATTGGCATCAGGCACTGCAACAGTGGATACGACACTTCGACCCTGCGGAACATCAAAGGACTGGCCTGCCAACGTTACTTTGCCGGAGGTGTTTGCATCCACCGTCAGCGTTGCATACACGGCACGCACGTCTTCGCTGAGCACACCGCCTTGTCCCACCACTCCGATGGGTAATGGCTCGGAAGCCAGCTCATCCCCGCCAAGCCCTTGTGCGGTATCGGCGCGCGTGACAGGAGTTTTCACCACATTTGTGGCACCAGGTGCAGCGGCATTCGATTGGAACAGAGCCACGGTTTCCACGCGTGCGTCAACTTGCGCATTCGATGAGATATGAATCTTACCCTGTTCCACTCGTGCCAGTACCGTCTGCGAAGCGTCATGTCCGGTCTGAACAGAGAGTGCAGGAGACCCATCAACGAAAATTTCCGAATACTGCTTGGCTCCGAACACCGAAACGCGGATCAAAGCCGAAGTGGCTTTATCCGCCCCAGGCAAGGCAACTTCATCACCGGACTGGGTACCAATGGCACCAATACCAGCTAAAGATTCCACGGCAGGCACTCGACTACGCACGTCATAGCCGAGTGCCTGCGGAACCTGCGTTGCTTCGGTCGCATAGGACCGTTGCGCAGGGATGGCGCTCGCAAGCGTTGCCACAGCAGCTAAAGCCGCGGCAATACGTACCGATGATTGTTTGATTACGTTATGCTTCAACAGTCGCATCTCATGCCTCCCTCTGTGCATGATTGGAGTGCTTACGCCGCATGGCAACGATGCCGGTAACAGCCAAAATTATCGCCAGCACTGCGATGCCCGATATCACAGCTCCTGTTTTCACTACGTTTAAAGTGTTGCCGTTTGTATTGCTGTTGCTTTGATTGTGATGGACTGTTCCGTTTGGCATATTGGTGTTGGCGTTGTTGCTATTGCTGCCATTGCCCTTGTCGCCACCCTTGTTATCGCCGCTTCCGGCATTATTGCCGGACTGATTCTTGTCGGAATCGCCATTGCCTTTTGGCGGTATTGGGGTGGGCGTTTCGCTTGCCTTTAGCGAAATGACCTGGCTGTGCTCAGACAGAATGACGTTATTGGCATCGACGAATGTCACGTTAAGACGTGCATCTATGTTCTTTTGGGATTGCAATACTAGGTTTTGCGCGCCTGCCTGAGTTTTGATGACAGCGGTCACACCAGAAGGTGACGATTTGAACGTTAGCGTCTTATCGGACATTTTTCCGGTTATTCCGGCCGCGGAGACGTTAGTCGCCTCCACGTCCACCCATGCCTGTGCGGTGTTATCCGGTGCTTCGAACGATTGCGGATCGTCAGCGGCATACACCTGTGTACCGGATGCCAAGCAAATGAAAAAAGCAAAAATGATTGATACTGCCGAAATCAGGGAAGACAGTCTGGCCCTACTGGCTTTCCCCCTTCGTGCTGTCAAAATACTCCATTGAAACGTGCACATCGCCGAGCTCCTTCTTCTCCTCTGATTCTGTAGTTTGCAACTACTTACTCGGATCTCTCGTGTAGACCCGATCGTATCTATTTATCGATTTAGACACGGAAACAGATGGGCATAAGGAGGATAAGGAGGTGTAAAAATGGCAGAAGTTCATGCGAACGTGAATTCAATAAAGGTTTTGCGACATTTTCTCGAAAATGTCACGCACCCTTGCCGTTGAGCGCAACACCTGCTCCACGCTCATACCCAATTCCTAAATTCCAGCCAATGGGGCGATAAGGAGCTGCGGACGTTTTCTTGCGCATTTTCGGATTCCGACTCTGATATAGAAGTGCATAGCCCGCATCCTATGCACGATTTTCATCCGCCAACATCGTCCCCGTTTTTTCAATCACAATTTCCCGCATTCAACAACCGAAAATCATGCTCAAAAAAACAAGCCAAATTACCAATATATAGAAATCTAACGTTATCAATATAATTGAACATCAAATAGAATTACATCTCCAGCCTTGTTATAAATAGTAGGAGATGTAATTCTCGTCTGAACATCTTTTATTTTAACTAAAAATCTAAATCACAAAATCAATTTTTATCCTTATCATATCCTTCCAGCAAATCAGCTTTAACATAACCATATATACCATCATCCGAATAGCATTCAACATATTTCTCGTTCTTGTTCATCCATATATCAAACTCAGTATCATTTGTCACCTTCAAAATGGTGCCGGCCTTGATTTCTCTGTAAAAAGGGACCATAGTTGTACCAGAGTTCTCTTCCTTGCTGAAATTCATTAACATTGATTGATTCGGCTTGCAATCTTTCGCTAAGCGATACTCACCAATTGTTCGAGAGTGTTCTTTCGCCCAAGTTATCTGCTGGTTCATAAATTCCGTATTGGTAAAATTAATATATTGCACTGCAGCAAATATCACCGCAACAATGGCCAGAATTCCGCAAAAGACAGAAACAATGCCAGATATACCGCTAATTATCTTAAGCAGACCATTGATAACGCACAGTACAACTATCAAAACAACAGCCGCAACGATTGTCCTAAGTAACGCCCAACCGAACACGCTCATGGTCCGATATGTGTTGTTAATATCAAACGAAATCGTTCTGCCGTCCGATCCCAATATTTCGCGCGTGAAAGTATGAACGCCGTACCCGTCTGTACCCAATACACTCGTCCCCCAGGCTTGAACCGTGACAATAAGCCCCAAGGCACCGTACACAAGTGCTCTAATCCGTGAAACAATTCCCCTCTTCCCCACATAACCTGCTCCCACTCTGAAGGCCAACATCGCAGTACCAATTTCAAGGGGAAGAAAAAGAAGATTTAATATCGGAATCATTCCCACAAGAAAATTACCGATAACCCATACGCCGCCCACAAAGATCAACAGAAGCGCTATAACGACCACTGCAGCAGGAATAACAACATATACGTCCATTCAGCCACATCCTTCTACGAAGTTGCTCAAGAGATATCAGCAAAACACTGACGTCAAGGCTATTACCGATATTCTTCTCGTACACGTGTCTCATGATGAAAGTTGAAAAAGCATGACAAACATAAAAAATATCGATGATGAATCGGCAAATATGCCAGACAAATCCAAGCAATTCCCTCTAACATGCTTGGCTGTCGAGCCATCGGAACCGTCTGAACGCAGCATCCGCTCCATACGCATAACCAATTCCTAAATCCCAGTCAAATGGGACTCCTGAGAATCGAAATAAGCATTGCCGTACACTAAAGAAAACCTCTACATTAACAACGCGATAGAATCAGCGCTCTTCAACAATGCTAATTCCGAGCCAGTCCAAAGCCTTTTGCCTCACCATATTCCAACGCACAGTGACACATGGCTCAATACAATCCGTAAGGTGGCAACACGCAATCATTGCAAGTGCTGCAACTATCGAATAGGTAACGCTACCACTCCTTATGGATACAATAAACGCAACCAATATCGACATACCCTGCATGGATCTGAGCACGAACGCCACAAACAACGGATGACTCCCAATACAGGCAAAAACATAGAGAACCGCCACAACAGCAATCACCACAAACGTCAGCATGTCACGCCGTACGGGGGAAGAGATTGCCCAAGAAGCTATGCCGACACAATGCATTATGCCGATAAGCATGATGATGTTCAGCACCGTGGCACCAAATCTGATATCACGAGGATATTGCCAAGACCATTTTCCGCCAGCATCATTCGAAAACGCCCAGGCACCCCAAGCTGAATGGCATGAACACAGTAATGCAGCAACTACGATTTCAATGATCGTCTGCTGCAATGGCTCGTTTCCCAATGCAAACACATCAACTCCAGCCAAGCGTAGAAAAGCATCCTGCGTTCTGACAGCAGCAATGTTGCCGGAAAAACATGATGCGGCAAATCCCCACATCATCTGAGCAGCCGACAACACCGTAAGAATCGTCATCGACACGTAAGCAAATGGTCTTACAGCATTTCGCATCTTGTTCATTGCCTCAACCTCATCTGGGATTACTGCTTGCTCATGGCCTTGCAGAATCCATTGTTGTGAAAAAATCCGCCCGTTTTCGGAAGTTCATGCGAACATCAAAAAAGTCATGATAAACGTTGCCCGACATTCGTTTATCTATCGATCTTTCCCACTAATCTTGAGGCTGTGACTGCGGAAATATTCATCTATGAGGACGCTGCTTCGGATGCGCGGGCGCTGAGCGACACCATCGAAACCGTAGCCGAAAATAGGCAGATAACCGTAAATGTCACAATATTCAATCATTCAAGCGATCTGCTTCAAGCCGTGGAGAACCATGAGCCGGACCTGCTGTTCATGGATATCGATGCAGGGCAGAACGAACCCGATGGCATCAGCCTTGCCAAGCAAATCCGAATCTGGAGCACCGATCTTCCCATCGTTTTCGTGACCTGCATGCAGGAATGGGCGCTCCTCGGCTATGAGGTACAGGCTCTGCATTACCTAATCAAACCGGCCACCACACAAGAAGTGGATGTCTGCTTCAACCGCTTGGAAAAACTGACTGGGCGACGCTTGAAGAAACGTCGATTCATCTCAGTCATTTCCGACTACAAGACGCTGCGGATTCCGGTCGACGCCATTCAATACGCCGAAGTCAAAAGTAACACCGTCACCATTCATCTTCCCGGACGCTCCATACCGTCTAACACATCCATGACGTCGCTCGAGCAACAGGTCGGAGATGCGCTGCTCCGATGCCACCGCAGCTACCTGATCAATCCGAAGTTTGTAAAACGCATTGACAGCAATGATTTCGTACTCACCACCGGCGAGCGCATCCCCATTCGTATCAACGGCAGAAAAAGCACCATATCCCAATACCATGATTGGATTATGCGGCATATGGACAAAGTGGCGGACTAAGCGCCAAGCGCCAGTCGGCAGCGTGCATGTATTTCGTGGCTCGTCCACATGCCCCACACGCTACATAGGCAAACTCACACGAACAGTAAACACATGTCCGTCATGCTTCACCGAACATTCGCCGTGCAGACGTTGCGCCGTCAAACGCACCGATTCGAGTCCCATGCCCATACCATTGTGTTTGGTTGAGAAGAACCTGCCATTCCGCTCGTCGATCAAGCCGTCATAACTGTTCCGCACCTGAATCATGCAGACGCCCGGAACCTTGCCGATCCGCAAATCCGCATATCGTTCGCCTGCGCAACACCCTGCGGCCTGAACCGCGTTCTCCAGCAGGTTGCCGAGAACAACCGTCAGATCGACCGACTTGGCAAAGTGGTCCACTGGAGCCTCGATTCGTGACGTGAACCGGACCCCAGCGCGTTCCGCCTCATACGCGTAATACTGCAACAGTGCATCCAATTCCGGATTACTGGCAAGACGGTACCTCGTACTTGGAGGAACGGTTCGTGCCATCTTGGCGATGTAATCACGCAATTCGCCAAGCTCGTTCTTCTCAGCCAGCACCGACAGCACCGCAAGCTCATGACGAAAATCATGCCGTAGCCGCAGTTCGGCATCACTATGCTCCCGGTAGATACGGTAAGCGCGTTCATGCAATTCATATTGGCGATTGACGATACTCAGCTCATTCCGTTGACGTTGGACGAGAATGATTTTGGCAATGATAAGATACGCTCCAAGTTTCGTTATAAACAACAGCATCAGCATCATAAAATTAGCCGGCTTCGCAGTGCTGATGTATTCAGGTTCAGGCGTGCCGAATCGCATCCACAATGCGATGGCGCTGAATCCAGCCGGAACCAACCACAAATACCGCCAGATATAATCCGCATCCTCAACATCGAACAGATCCAGCAAAGTCTTTCCGAATAGAAAGAACAACGTGCTAATCAACAGCACACCGACTGATAAAGTTATAAACAGATGCCGCCAGCCATATACCCCCCCCCCCGATGGAAAACAGATGTTCGACGGCGTTGCTAATGACAGCGACCGTGCCTGACAGATTCATAAACAGCATCAGCACGAACACGATCTTACGCCAGGAATCATAAATAAGCCCGAGCATTGGCAGGCCCCATAATGTCGGCAACAACATCGCCATCGACGCCATGTACACATTGTCATCGACGTGCCCGTATCGTAACGCGCCAACCATTATCTGAACTACCGCAAGCACTGCGCACACCACAATCGTGGCATGCAATCCGAAGCGGAAACGTTTACGGAACAACAGCAACGTGAACGTCATGCCAGGAAGACAATCAAACAAAGCGGAAACTCCGGCACATATATCCATGCCCATCCGACCACACTCCCTTCGGCAATTCATATCAAACATTTTTTTGGGCCTCCACCACGTTACACATACCCATGTTCCCCCATCCGGTACCTGTCTCACAGTCAAGCCCAAAGCCATGAATCGTACCAGTACGTCCTGCAATGAGCTCCGCGCCGTAGATTGGTTGTCGATTTGGATGGAATCAGGGCGGAGGCCGTCCAAATCGACAGCCATTTGCAGCAAACAGCATCCGAACGTTCGTCCTGCCACGTCAGTGCACACCGTATAATGAAACTCGCTGTTTAGCCAATGTGTGGCAAACCGGCAATGTTCCATGTCTCCCAAACGAGACGCCACAAGGAACGCCGGGGGCATTGGACGAGCGGGGGCCTTAGGCCCTTCGTATCGTTTTCTGCCCGAACCCCGCCCGCAGCGCAATCCCTAGAAAACGGTAGAGAAGCAAGATTCAAGGGAAATCGCAAGGTATGAAGAACAGCATCTTCAGCAAAGCAATCACAATCCTCGGCGCGATCGCCATGCTTGTCGGCGTGGCCGCATGCGGGCAAAGCAACGACTCCACGAAGGCCACGACCGACGGCAACGGCCTGAAAAAAGTGACGTTCATGCTCTCTTGGGCGCCCGACACCAATCATATCGGCGTATATGTGGCGAAAAACAAGGGTTATTTCAAAGAGGCAGGTCTTGACGTTGATATCGTGGCCGTGGCACAGGCCGGTGCCGAACAGGCCGTGAACAACGGCGTGGCCGACTTCGCATTGTCGAACCTCACCAACGTAAGCACGTACGCTGTTAAGGGCGCAACCATCAAGCAGGTGCTGCAGGTACAGCAGAAGCCAAGCGCCATCTGGTGTTCGCTCGCTTCCAACACTGAAATCAAATCCCCGAAGGATTTCGACGGCAAGACTTTCGCCACGTTCGGATCCAACGAATCCGATGCGGTGATCCGTCGCATGATTCAGTCGGACGGAGGTAAGGGCGAATTCGACAAGGTGACCGTCGGCACGTCCACGTTCCAAACGCTGTCCAGCAACAAGGCTGATTTCGGTGGTTTCTATGCCACTTGGGAGGGTGTGCAGGCCGACATGTACGGTCCGAAGCTCAACTGCTTTACCGAACCGGATTACGGCGTTCCCGGCAATGCCGACACTATTGGCGTGATCACCAGCGACAAGACGATTTCCAACAATCCCGAACTGGTGAAGAAGTTCGTACAAGCCACCAAGAAGGGCTACGAGTACGCATATTCGAATCCTGACGATGCAGCGAAGATCCTTGTGAAGGAAGCTCCCGACGCGAATCTCAAGCTTGATTTCGTCAAGAAAAGCATGAAAACCATTGTGGACGGTCAGTATTGGGGCGATCCCGCCAAGATCAAGGATGGTTCGTTCACGTTCGGTACGAACGACGTTGAAGGCGCCCAGCAGTATTTCGACTTCCTCGCTCAGGAAGACGCCTACACCGATTCGCATGACAAGGTGGTGCACGACGCTCCGCAAGCCAAGGATCTCGCCACCGACGAATTCCTGAAATAATCGGGTTTGAACGAGTAGGTTTGTAACCCGTTTAGGTGCGAATAATCGAAAATATTGGAATGCGGCATCCTGCATTTTTATTTCATGCCCAACACTGCTTGCTCAGTTCGGGTTGAACATGGTTTGTGGGATGCCGCACCATTATGCGTTGCATTTGGCTTCATTGCACGAATTTGATTAAATACAAATATGACACGACTGATTCTTGATGTGGACACCGGTATCGACGATGCACTGGCGTTGGCATACCTTGCGACGTTCGACACTGTTGACGTGCTTGGCGTGATCGGCACGTACGGCAATGTTTCCGTCGACACTGCGGTTCGCAATACTTCGTATGTGCTGGAACGGTTGGGGCTTCGGCACATTCCAGTGATACGTGGATCGTCGCATCCTTCATGGGCTCGGTGTTTCATTCCGGATGCAGGTTGTGCGAAGTTTCACGGCACGGACGGATTGGGAGGATTCGGCCCGGCTTGCGATAGTTCGTCTTCGGATACTGCTTTTTCAGATATTTTTTCGGATAATTCCGGTTCTGATACTGTTTTTTCTCGTGATTATCGTAGTCTGATTTCCGTTGGCGGATATGCGTTGGATGATGTTCATGCGAATCCTGCGGTTGATTCGTTTGAATTGTCGCTTACTACGGATTCGGCTTCTTTTATTCATGTTGATGATTCTTCCGCCGACTCGGTTTCCGAAGGCGTGCAGTTCATTATTGATCAGGTTCGCGCTTATGGTTTCGACGTCACTGTGGTTGCGACCGGTCCGCTGACCGATATTGATGCTGCGATCGCGGCCGCACCGGATATTGCCGGCAAACTCAAACTGGTGATGATGGGCGGCACGTTGACGCAGGAAGGCAACTGTTGGGATCTGACTGCGGAAACGAACATCATTCAGGATCCGGAAGCCGCAGATCGCGTGTTCCATTCCGGTGCCGACATCACCATGGTCGGCTTGGACGTAACGCATCAATGCCTGATGGGTTCCGATGCGACCCATGCTTGGCGCGAAGCGGCGAATGCTGACACACTTACCAGCTCGACCGCATCCCAAGTCGCTGATTCACTTGATGGTTCAGCTGGTAGTTCAAATGCAGCTTCAGCTCGAACCTCGAGTGTGGCTGCAAGCCCATCTGCTTCCGATGTGCGCGTATTCCTCGCCGACATGGCTGATTTTTCCATTGCCGCAAACCTCAAGGCCGACGCGCGACTGTTTTCACAGGGCATGCCATTACATGATCCGCTGGCCGCCGCCGTTGCTGTGGACCCGTCGCTGGTGACCTGTATCGACCTACCAATGAAAGTCGAACTCGAAACCGGCGATTTCCACGGCACCCGAGGCCGAACCATCGGCGATCCCGCCGGACTGATCGACTCCAACGCACCCCGCATCCACGTGGCCCTTCAAGTCGATTCCCACCGTTTCGTCTCCGACTTCACCACCCGCATCAAGTCTCTGCAGTAATACACTGTGGGAAAAGCCTTATACTCTCCCCACAGTGAACGCGATCAATTAGGCAAAAACTACTTTTTGACGCCGCCGAAACGACGGTCGCGGTGAATGTAGTGGTCGATCGAACGCCATAGCACGTCTCGACCGCAATCGGGGAACAGTTCCGGCACGAAATCAAGTTCGGCATATGCCGCTTCCCACGGCAGGAAGTTCGACGTGCGCTGTTCGCCGGAAGTACGAATCACCAAATCGCAATCAGGAATATCAGGATTGTACAGGTGTTCGGAAATCATTTTTTCCGTTACGCGATCGCCGGAGATCTTGCCGTCACGCACTTCCTTTGCGATTGCCGCGCAAGCATCCGCAATTTCGGCACGTCCGCCGTAATTCAGGCAGAACACCACGTCGATGGTCGTGTTGTTTTTGGTACGTTCCTGTGCTTTTTCCAATTCGTCGATAACGGATTTCCATAGTTTCGGACGTCGGCCGGACCAGCGCACGCGCACGCCCCACGCGTTCATCTGCTCCACACGACGGTGGATGATGTCACGCGAGAAGCCCATCAGGAAGCGCACTTCCTGCGGGGAACGCTTCCAGTTCTCCGTGGAGAACGTATACAGCGACAGGTAGCGCACACCGGCTTCGATGGCACCTGCGATAGTGTCGAACACCACCGGTTCGGCAGCCTGATGCCCGTCGGTGCGAATCAGCCCACGCTGCTGCGCCCAACGACCATTACCGTCCATGATCACGCCGATATGGCGCGGAACCTTGTTCTTCGGAAAATCAGGAATAATCGACGGGTCAGAAAATGGTGCCGCCGGAATGTCAGGGGACTTGTAATCCACGTTCTCAAAAGCCATACCCGCTAATCTAGCAAGCGCATGGAACGAATCGGACGTTCCAAATAGTATTCACCCCATTTTTCTACCATTTGTCGGGTTTCCGGAAGCAACGCCGTGCCGTCCAGCTCTCCCCAATCGCCGTCTACAAGCGCCTGCAGCTGGCAGATCGCATTCCACGAAACATCAAACGATTCACGAATATGATCGGTCAAACACATTAGTCCGCCCGCGGAAATTGAAAAGAACCATGGACGATCAGCAGAAATCGGCTCCCCGCACACCACGCAGGCACGCAAACGCGGCGTCCAACCAGCGATCGCAAGAGCACGCATCACGTAGGAATCGCCAATCGCAGCAGCCTCATGCGCATGCTTGGAAAGGGCATTCAACGCTCCCAGCACCAGCCGATACTGTGCCACGGAACGCTCCTGCTCCGTCACTACCAGCTTGTCAGCGGTTTCGCAAATCACATTCGCTGCGGTATACGCCTTGAAATCGGTGCAGATGCCTCTCGCATACGCCGACACCGACTCGGCTTGGGAAATCACATCAAGCGAACGCCCTTCCGCAATAAGCAACGAGACGCGCATGAAAGGCTCCAAACGACCTCCGAAACGCGATTTGGTTCGACGCACACCTTTGGCGACGGCGCGGATTTTGCCATGGTCACGTGTCAGCAAAGTGACGATACGATCAGCTTCGCCAAGTTTGACGGTACGCAAGACCACGCCCTCGTCCTGATACAACGGCATTCACACACCTCCTTCGCCTCGACTCGTTTTCTTAACTGAACTATCTATACTTTCCGCACGTTCTCGCGCCAGCCGCACTCTCCCGCGATATCAGTAAATAAACAATCCCCAGAACGCGAACACCAACAGCACATACAGCATGGTGACCGCCGTGATCCAAAACATCACACGGCCGAACCTCGTCGACGCGAGCACCGGCTGGCGGCCACTCACAATCGCGCCTATAGCCCCCTTACGCGGTGGCCATTGTGCAAGACCACGATTCGTCGCCTCCTCGATAAGACGCACGAACACGCGAGACCACGCCCACACCACAACAACACACACCATTTGAATAACCGGCCAACTCCAATACATCATGCCCGGATCCTCGGCGGGAGCGCCACCCCACGCTAGCTTGACCACGCCCATAACCACTTCGCTCAATCCTGCACCAAACAGCACAAAAGTGGCCATGGTGGCAACGGCAAGCGTAATCAACGCATTTTTGAACACAGGTCTCAGCCCCAACACATATCGGCGTCGATGCGCATGCGCCCAAATCTTACGTACGAGCACAATCAGCCACAGCACGCCGATCACCAGTAGCAACAGCACCATGCTGACATGCAGCACCACGAGATAAATGGTCAGCCCGCTGTTCGCCTGCAATTCCAACGGCACCGCAATCGACTGGTACAGGTTAGTGCCGGCCACACGTTCGCTGGTCTGTTCCAGTCCTTGCGTGGTACCGGCGGCCCAACTGATCACATCATCCACGTAGGCGTCGGCGAACGGAGTGCCGCTGTTGGATTCGTCGCCGAGTCGGAGCACATGGTTGGCGATGGGGTATGTGCGCACGGTCACGTCCCAATTGCCCGCCTTATGCGCCATGTCGATGATTTTCTCCGTACCTTCCACCTGCGCGGTCATCACGTCTTTGGTGCCGTATGCCACAAGCGTGGGAATGGAATAGGCTTGGGGATTCAACGTGTCGAGGTCGAGATTGGTCAGGCCGAACAATTCCGCATCGATGTTGAACGCGCGGCGCACAATGGACTGGTATCCATCATGCGCTCCGACCAGCGCGAAATCCTGTGCGGCAAGGAATCCCAACGAATGTCGTGGCGAATACACCATTGGGCTCAGCAACACCTGGAATGCCACGTCGGGGTCTTGATCAAGCAGATATGAGGAAATCCAAGTGCTTTCGGAAGTCGCGTAAATGCCGACATTCGAAGCGTCAACGTTGTCGAGATCACGCAACATGGTGATGACCTGATCGTAAATGGCCGCGGAGCCCGGGTAATCACGAGTCGCATCGTTGGTGGACCATACCGGCTTGTCGAGCACGGCCGTCACGAAGCCTGCGGATGAGAGATCGGTGGCCATGTCTCCAAATGAGTTGTCACAGGTACCATATCCGGCACCATGCATGAACACCACGCCGGGCCGATTGTTTCCCGCGTCTTTCGGCTCTCGAATCAACACTTTGACCTGTTGTATTTCACCGGTTGACGGCTGTTTCGCCTCAATGGTGACATATCGTTGCGTCACTTCGTAATCGCCTCGTTTGGCAAGGGTTTTGCCGGAAGGATTATCGAAGGTCACTGCCGTGTCGGATGATAACGTTTCGATGGTTTGACCGGTTGGCTCGTACTTCCATGACGATGCCGTCAAATTGGATACCGACACCAGAATGCCCAGCAGGATGATGAAGATAGGCAGACTGACCATCAGCCGTCTGCCCCTCGTCCACTGACTGGATTGGCTCTCCGCGCTGGACATGACTGACTGACGTTCCTGATCTGACACGCCGTTCATTGTACCGACTCCAGCTGAAATGGCAATCGACAACCAGCAAAACCAGCGGGCGGCCGATCACAATCTGCAATCGACCGCCCGCGGTCAGCGAAATCAACAATTACCTTGCGCCACCGGCACCACCACCGGTCCTGTGGCGTTGACGGGCACCTGTCCGTCCGCTTCCATCTGCGCGGCGATCTCCTGCGCTTTGACCAGCAGCGTTTCCACAATCTGGTCTTCCGGCACGGTTTGAATGACTTTGCCCTTGATGAAAATCTGTCCCTTGCCGTTGCCGGATGCCACACCCAAATCGGCTTCACGGGCCTCGCCCGGACCGTTGACGATGCAGCCCATAACAGCCACGCGAATCGGCGCGGTCACATCCTTTAAACCTTCGGTCACCGCATTGGCCAACTGAATCACATCAACCTGGGAACGACCGCAGCTCGGGCAGGAGATAATGTCGAACTTGCGCGGACGCAATCCCATGTATTCCAGCAGCTTGCACCCGACTTTCACTTCTTCGACGGGCGGTGCCGACAGCGAAACGCGAATCGTGTCTCCAATGCCTTCAGCCAGCAGCGCACCGAATGCCAAACAGCTTTTGATCGTACCCTGCCATGCCGGTCCAGCTTCGGTGACACCAAGATGCAACGGCCAATCACCCTTGGAAGCGAGCAGACGATACGTTTCCACCATGGTGATCACATCATGATGCTTGACGGAAATCTTGAAATCATGGAAGCCGACGTCTTCGAACATGCGCGCTTCCTTCATGGCGGACGCAACCAGTGCCTCCGGCGTCGGACCGCCATATTTCGCATACAGTTCCTTATCGAGCGAGCCCGCGTTCACGCCGATGCGCAACGAAATGCCCGCGTCCGTGGCGGCTTTGCAAATGGAAGGGCCAACCTCGTCGAATTTGCGGATGTTGCCGGGGTTCACACGCACTGCAGCGCAGCCCGCGTCAATGGCCTGGAACACGTATTTGCTTTGGAAATGAATATCGGCGATGACCGGAATCGGTGATTTCCTTACGATTTCCGGCAATGCGTCGGCATCATCCTGGCTTGGTACGGCCACACGCACGATATCGCAGCCGGCTGCGGTCAGTTCGGCGATCTGCTGCAATGTTGCGGGCACATTGGCGGTCAGCGTGTTGGTCATGGATTGCACCGAAATTGGGGCTCCCCCACCGACTGGAACGGGACCGACCATAATACGGTGCGATTTGCGGCGCGGATGCAGCGGGCTTTCGCTAATGGCTGCCTCACCGGTTTTACGGAACGGCTTTTCGATTTCTGGCATACGTCAAATCCTTGCAATAACAAGGCTCCCGACTTAGGGAGCCTTGCGTCACTTACGTTTCGTCTGTTTGTTTTGTTTCGTTTTCCGTTACTTGTTTATCAGGTCGTCGGCTCGACGACGGGCTTCCAGCTCGAGTTGGCTCATTTCCTCCACGGAAGCGAATAGCGGATTGCCGCGCAGTTCCGCATCCATTTCGTCCAACACTTCCTTGACGGTATCGACGATGCCGAGATATGGCAAGCGATGTTCGAGGAAGGCGTGAACGGCCTGTTCGTTGGCAGCATTCAGCACGGCCGTATGCTTTTCGGAAGCTTCCAAGCAATGTCGAGCCAAGCTCACTGCGGGGAATGCCTCATCGTCAAGCGGTTCGAACGTCCACATGGCGGCTTTCGTCCAATCACAGGCCGCTGCGATGTTGCCAAGTCGTTCGGGAGCCGATAGGCCAAGCGCGATCGGCAGACGCATATCAGGCGGTGAAGCCTGTGCGATGGTGGCGCCATCGCGGAATTCCACCATGGAATGCACGATGGATTGCGGGTGCACGGTCACGTCGATACGGCTCGGAGGCACGTCGAACAGACGGCTCGCTTCGATGACTTCAAGCCCCTTGTTCATCAACGTGGACGAGTTGATGGTCACCACCGGACCCATATTCCAAGTAGGGTGGTTCAACGCCTGTTCAGGCGTGATGTCGGTCATCTGCTCGCGTTTCCAACCGCGGAACGGACCTCCGGAAGCGGTGACCACGAGTTTCGACACTTCACCGTGCGTGCCCGAACACAACGATTGCCAGATGGCGGAATGTTCGGAATCAACCGGATTGATCTGCTGCGCACGAACCTGTGCGTCGAACAGCAGATGACCGCCGGCCACAACGGATTCCTTGTTGGCGAGCGCCAGCTGCGATCCTGCCTGCAGTGCCGCAATCGAAGGTTCAAGGCCGATGGATCCGGTAATGCCGTTCAACACCACGTCGGCACCGGATCCGGCCATGGCGATTACCGCTTCCGACCCGGCCATGATTTCCACATGGCTTGCGCCGGCTTGGTTTAGCGCATCTTGGAGCGCATGGACCGCGTTTGTATTGAAGATGGCGACTTTCGAAACGTGAAATTGGACCGCCTGTTGGGCCAGAAGTTCCACGTGGGAGCCGCCTGCCGCAAGTCCGACCACGTTGAAACGGTCGAGATGGCGGGAGATGACGTCAAGTCCTTGGGTGCCGATGGATCCGGTGGATCCCAGAATGACTACGGTTGAGGTTTGCATGGGTTATGCGTGTGCTCCGTATTTGTTTTGGATTATTCGTGTGAACGCGAAAACAGGCTGACGGTCACGTCAGCCTGTTCAGTGCGATTGCCTATTCAAAAGAGGGGAACGACAGGTCGGGAATATCGACATCCAGATTGCTGTTGGATGCTTCGAACATCGGATTGGTTGCCGGCTTGGTTTCGTTCCTCTTCTCTTCCTCTGCCGGTTTCGCCGGTTCAACGGGAGTTGCCGTTGTCGAGTGATCTGCGGAGGTTGCTGGTTCCAGCGCGAAGGAGGGTGGGACGGTCGGCAAGGTTCCGAGATTAATCGAGTCGGTATTGACCTGCGGAAGGTTCGGCGTCGACAGGCTTGGCATGCGCGGGGTGAACGTGTCTTCGACCGGATCGGGAGCGTCGATGTTCTGGGCCATCTGCGCCAAGGCAGCCAACGAAGAATCGGGAGCGATGTTGATGCCGTGAGATTCTTCCGGCTGATGTGCGACCGAAGTGTCTGGAATCACAGGAGCCGCAGGCGCGGCCGGAGCGTCATAGCTCGGCGCGCCATCATCAGAAAGCGGATTGAACGCTTCGGTTTCCGTTCCTGCGGAAGATGGCTCCTCGTCAACCGCATTGGACGCTTTGAACAGGTGTGCCAACGACTGTTCCGGAGCCGCTGGAGCAACCGGAGCGGCCTGAGGTTCCGGCGTTACAGGAGCTGCCGGAGTTACCGGAGCCGACGGGGTGCTGATGGTTGGCTGGAACACAGGCGGAACCACGGGAGCATACGTCGACGCAGCGGTCTGAGTGGCCGGAATGCTCACCGGGGACGTTGCAGGCGTGGTGAAAATCTCACGTTCCGCCTTATTCAAAGCGTCGAAGGAGTCAGTGCTGTTTTGAACCTGAGCGGGCTGCGCAATAGGTTCTGCGGAAACGGCTGGAACTGCGAATAACGGCGAGACCACCTGCGTCTCTTGGGATGCCAGACTGGTTGCGGGCGGATTGGCTGCGGCCATCGCGCTTTCGGAGGGCTCGCCCACGAAGTCGGCCACACGAGCATAGGATTCGAGTCTGGTCAGCAGCTGCACGCATTCGTTCAGGTAATAATCCACCTGACGCTCGTCATAGCCACGCTTGCCCTTGCGCTGGGTGAAGATCACATTCGCCACGGTCTGGGAGTTCAGATCGACAAGTTTCTTGGCATCGTCTTCCGACACTTCCTCAACGCCGAGCTCGCCAGCGGCCTTCGTCAGGCACTGATCGACGATGCGATCCACTTGCTTGCGGTCATAGCTCGGCTCCTTGCCTTCTCCTGGCTTGAAACGTTCGCCGTGCTCACGTTTGGAATGGGCGTCAAGCTGGCGGAACAGACTTTCGGTCTGCGCTTTCCACGCCACACGACCATGCTGCGAAATCTCCCATGTGGTCTGCTTGTCCACCACGGCGCGCTCCAAACGAGCAAGGGCCGCGTCCACTTGGGCGATCACATAGCCGCCTTTGACCAAATCGAAAGAAACATTCTGAATATCATGCTGGGTGAGTTGCGCTCCCTCACCTTCGTACAGCATGTGCGCACGCTCAAGAAAAGCGTCCACCTGTTCGGAATCATACCCCCACTTGCGCTTTGAAGTACGAGCGATCCCCGATGCGTTCCTCTCGGATTCAGGTTCCTGCGCCATTGGCTATCGACCTCCTACTGCACTACTCAACGTCCTTACTCTACGTGATTGATTCGACGCTTTTGGCTTTCTTGTGGAAAATTCAGCGAATCGACACTCAAATCACACCATTTTTCACGCATTTACTATGGAAGGAACCCCTATTGGGCAGCGCGACACACGTTGAAGCTGTCGCAGGCAACGAATACTGTACAGTAGAGCTTTGCGGGCGATTAGCTCAGTTGGTTAGAGCGCCACCTTTACACGGTGGATGTCGGGGGTTCGAGTCCCTCATCGCCCACCTTTTGTTTCCGCAGAAAATAAGCCGTTCCGACTCTTCTGATATTCCCAACTATCTCGCGTGCACGTCAGCAAAGTCATGACTTTTGTCAATATAGACAATTTCATGGAAACATCTTCTTCGACTGCTTCCGCAAGCAAAAAGGCTTGGAATCATGTGATTCCAAGCCTTTATATGAGCGCCCGACCTTGGCCATGCGTGTCGAGGCGGGTAAAACGAATACGATCAGCGGCCTTTGCCGAATGCGCGCAGACGGATGCCGTTCCAGTCACCGCTGACGGTCAGCGGCGTGGCTGCATTCATGCCGGCGGTCTTCGCGGCGGACTGCACGGTGCTTGAACTTGCCGCGCCCGGGCGCCCCGGCTTCGGGGTGAGCACCCACAATGGACCATCGTCGCCGAGGACCGCATACGCATCGACGATGGTGTCAGACAGTTCGTCTTCGTCATCGCCGTCGCGCCACCAGATAATCACGCCATCAACGGCGGAATCATAGTCCTCGTCGACCAGCTCTTCACCGGTCAGCTCCTCGATCTTGGCGCGGATCGAGTCGTCCACATCATCGTCCCACAGCCATTCCTGTACCAGGTCGCCGGCGTGGAAACCGAATTCTTCAGCGTTATCAGATGCCGTTTGATTCACGTTCGTCAATATACCAACACTGCTCGAACATATACGTTACGAACCGTGGAATTGCTCACTTTGCGAGATTGTTTTTTCTTATATCTCGGAATGCGTCACTCTCCCGCGGAGCATTGCGGCAGGGATGCACCCTTGCCGTCTCGGACGGCAACCAGCGCATCGTACGCCTCCTGCAAAGTGGACACCTTCACCACGTTCAAACCTTCCGGAATATGATCCACAACGCTGGAACAATTGGATTCCGGGGCAAGGAACCAAGTTGCTCCGTCGCGTTTCGCTCCGAGCATCTTCAAACGGATGCCTCCGATTTCACCGACTTCACCTTTGTCGTTCATAGTGCCCGTTCCCGCGATGATCTTACCCCCAGAAAGTTTTTCACCGGTCACCTTGTCGATCAGACCAAGCGTGTACATCATGCCCGCCGACGGCCCGCCGATGTCGTCCACATGCATGGACACCTTCATGCCGGACACGTCATAACCATGCTCTTCCAGGAACTTTTTCGCCGCTGCGGTGGCGGAATCCTGCGATGACGTCATCTCCTTGTCGCTGGACTGCTTGTATTCCTCTGCGGTCTGCCCAACAGGAACCACCGCTTCCTGAGGCATCACCGTGGATTTCGAATCGGCCCACGCCACCAATGCCTGCGCGTTCGACACCGGGTACCCTGGCACGCCTGAAGCATTGACCGTGACCAACAGCAGTTGGCCTGAATCCTTATACGTTTTCGCACCGGAAACGGCGATGACCTGCTTGCCGGAAACCTCCCCGAGCACATTCTGTGTCGGGCCGGGCACCTGCACCACATACGCGCTGGGCATAATCAACACCAATACGCACAGTACCGCCACCAACGGTCCTGCAAGATAACGCCATGAACGCGCGGACAGCCAACCTTCCGCGCCTATCAGCCATCGTTTGACACGTCCCGGAGCTCCGCTACGTGTGTTTTTGCCGTGAATTCGTCGTGTTTCCTTCATCTTGGGCATACCTCCCATAACATAGTATGGAACCAACCAAACTTGAAAAAACGCTTAGGAAAAGGCAGGGCCGGCATGGACGAGAACGCGATCCGCCAATGGTTTATCGATTGTTTCGGACCAATTCAAGGCGAGATGGCATGGAACCAGTTTTCCAACATGCCGGAAGAGTTGCGCGACCAGTTGATGAGTCAGGATGTGAGCAAGCTTCCCAAGCCGGCCGAGGTCAGGTCGATGATGCAGGCGTTCACTGCGGGCGGGCTCAACACTTTCGGAGACATCCAGCACATCACCGAGGAAGGTCCAATCAACGTCAAACTGGCGAAATCATTGGCATTGCAGCAGGCCAATGGCGAAGGATCGGAAACCAGTGTGAGCGCGGAGTACGGCGAGATGGCCCGGCGAGCCATCAGCGAGGCGAATCTGTGGCTTGACACCGCTTGCGAATTCAACCCCGCGCAAGGCGAAACGCAGGTGCTTACCCGCGCAGGCTGGGTGGAAGGATGCATCGATTCCTGGGCGCAGTTTGCATCCCCGATTGCCGAGTCGATGAGCGACGCTCTGGCTTCGATTTTGTCACAGCGTTTCGGCGATTCCGAATTCCATACGGAAATTTCCGGCATTTTCGCCGGTCCGGTGCAGATTCCGATTCCCGATGATATGAAAGATCCGGCAAAACTCATGCGTTTCGTCGGCAATACGTCGTTCGCCATGCAGCTGGGACGTGCCGCCGGCGATTTGTCGCATGAGGTGCGCGGCAGTTTCGACCAAAGCATTTCGTTGCTGAAGAATCCGGCTGGAGGCCTGATCGTGCAGAATGTCGTCGAATATGCGAAATCCTTGGAAATCGACGTGAACGAAGTAATGAGCTATCTTGCACTGCAAGAGCTCGCCCATTCGCGCCTGTACGCTTCCGTGCCGTGGCTGATGCCACGCTTCGAGGCGCTGTTGGGCAAGTATGCCCGTGGCACCAGCATCGATTTGGACGCCATGGAGGAGCAGATCCGCGATGCGCAGTCCGTCGACCCGGATTCCATGGCCGACGCGGTGAACATCACCAAGGTGGCGTTCCCTGACACGCCTGAACAACAGCAGGCCATGAAATCGCTGGAGAATCTGCTCGCCTTGGTAGAGGGTTGGGTAGACACCGTAGTGTGGCGCGCCGGCATGGCTCATATTCCGCATATCGAACAGCTTCGTGAGATGCTCCGCCGCGAGCGCGCCATCGGAGGTCCTGCGGAACGCACCTTCGAAAGCCTGATCGGCTTGCAATTACGCCCGAAGCGCATGCGTGAAGCGGCCGCATTGTGGGATAACATCTGCGCTACGGAAGGCGCGCAGGCACGAGACGCGAAATGGTCACATCCCGATCTACTGCCGCAACTGCCGAATGATGACGATGACAACACCTCACAGTCGCAGAACAACGGATCGTCGGAAAACACGGAAAATACGACGTTCGCCGCTTCCAATGCCACCGATATGGCGTCGCAGCCCCTTGGCGACGCCGATGGCATGACCATCGATTGGGATGCCGAACTCAGCAAGCTGCTTGACGAGGAAGAGCACAGGGGCGGCGAATCCGATACCAATGGCAGCGACTCTGACGATTCCGCAGAATCCGGCAGCAACAACGATACCGACGCCGAGTAATCGCGCTATTCCGTTAGCAGTATCAGCGGAAGAAGCGCGACACCCGTCGTGCCCTTTCACCCTCATTGCCTTCACGGGTACGCGCATATGAGACGTCAAGCGTGTCTTCGGCGCGCGTCACGGCCACATACATGAGCCGGCGTTCCTCCTCAAGCACGTCGTCATCCTGCGGCAACCCATACGGTATGAGTCCTTCCGAGCAGCCGATAAGGAACACGTGCTTGAATTCCAAACCTTTGGACGCGTGGATAGTGGAAATGGTCACGCCGCTCAGATCCGCGCCGACGCCCAATGCCTCCAACATGGCCAGTCTGGTCTGCGTGTCGTCGGAAAGTGCGGAATTCTGCCATCCGCTATCCCTGCGCACGCGATATCTCAAATGCTGTTCGGCCAATGCCTTGCACAGGATTTTCTGCTGCGCGTTGACTCTGGTGAGAATCGCGCAATCGGCCGGCGACTCCCCCGCATCCACCAGTTTGCGGATGCGCGCCGCCACACCTTGCGCTTCCTCCCAATCGCTGCCATATATGGTTTCCACGACCCTCCGTCCTTTGCTCCTTTCAGAGCTGAGCTTCAGATAATCGGCCCGTTGCGGCGATGCCGCAAGCACACGATTGGCATAGTTGACGATCTGCGGCGTGGAACGGTAGTCGTTGTTCAGATTGATGTCAGCGGTGAGCGGACCGAATTCCGAATCGAAGTTGAGCAGACTGTAGCTACTTGCGCCCGCGAACGAGTAGATGGTCTGCGCCGGATCGCCCACCACGCAAATATTGCGGTTTGAGCCGAGCCATCGGGCGAGCAGACGGTGCTGCAATGGCGAAACGTCCTGGTACTCGTCGACGGTAAGCCATCTGATGTTGGAGCGGATAGCTGAGGCCACTTCCTCGTCGCTTTCCATCAGATGACAAACGATCAGCAGAATATCGTCGAAATCGATTTCGTTGCGGTTGGTTTTTTCTGCCTCATACGCTTTGTATACGTCTACGAATTGGCTTGGTTCGAGGCCTGATGGCGGCTGTCGATGCGTTGCCGCGCAAACCCGCGCGTAATCTTCCGGTGCGATCAGTGAGATTTTGCACCAGTTGATTTCCGCTTGCAAGTTACGTATGGTGTCGTCATCCACTTGGAAGGTGGTGACGCGGCGCAGCGAGCGCTCCACCAGTTCACGTGGATTTCTGGAAATGAACGGCATCGGCCCCTCGCATACGTCCGGCCACACTTGGCGTAGCTGATGGAGGGCCGCGGAGTGGAAGGTGGCTGCTTTGACGTCGGCTGCGACATCGAGTTTCGATAGGCGGCTACGCATTTCCGCCGCCGCTTTGACGGAGAATGTGACTGCGATCGTGCTTCGTGGATTCCACGCTTTGGTGGCGCACGCATAGGCGATTCTGCGGGTAACGGTTCGCGTCTTGCCCGCGCCCGCGCCCGCGATGATGCGCACTGGACCGTCCACGGCCGTTGCGGCCGCCCTTTGCGCCTCATCCAATCCGTCAAGAATCTCTTCCGCTGTTGCACTCATACGTTCCATTGTGGCAGATTGCCGTCGCCATGTGACGATTTGCCCGCGGTTCACCTGCAGTTTTACTGGCAAGTCGGCAACGCTTCGCCCTTATTGTGTATTAAGGTTGGAATTGTGACCGAACGAAGCAAATTTATGATAGCTGCCCTGACGAGTGCGGCGATGCCGAACGCCGCCATTGCGGGCGCGCGTGCCAGCGAACAGACCAACCCGACCGACGAGGGGTACGGCGTCGACCATGCCGTGGTTCAGGATGCAGCGGGCAAGCTGTATGACGTGTTCGCATCCAACACGCCTGAAGGCCGTAAGCGTCTTGCCGGTCGCGTGCGCGCTGCGCAGACGCTCTCGCAAGCCCGCGAATTAGGCGGATTGGGTTTTGCCGTCGATAGCATAGTAGCTTTTTCAAACGGCGATTTGAAGCATTCCGCCACTGGAGATACGTCCGTGCTGGTGGCCACCCACCATGTGGGTCAGGCGCGGCCGTTGGAGCTGCTGACTTTGGATGATTGTTCCAGCGTAGGCACCGCTTTGGGCGCGATTCATCGCCTTCGTCCCGACTTCCTGCAGGAAGCGGGCTATCCGACGTTTGTCACCGGCCAGATTCGCGCTCAGCTGACCGCTTGGATCAAGCGCCTGCGTCAGGCTGGTCATGTTCCGCAGGAGATCACCACTAGTTGGGCGAATATTCTTGAGACCGACGGCCTGTGGTCGTTCTCCACTTGCCCGGTGCATGGCGGGTTGCGTGACGGCGATGTGCTTTTTTCCGGTTCGTCCATCACCGCGGTCACGAATTGGCAGGATATGCAGGTCAACGATCCTGCCCGCGATTTGGCTTGGATTTTCGCCAAGCTTGACGAGAACCACCGCAATGCCTTGCTTTCCGCATACGGTCACATGTTGGGCAATCGTTTGGATGATCTGATTATGCTGCGGGCCAATCTGTGGCTGCAGATGGAGCAGGTCGGCGATTTTATTTCCGCTTTGAACAAGGCAGACAACGCCAAGATTATGCAATTCAAGGCGCAGGTGGAACGCCTGGCCCACCAGTTGGGTGTCGCCACAGCGAAGAATCGCGTGCAAACTGAAACGAAGCAGGAGTCCAAGGATCGCCCCCAGCGCCCGCCGAGCACAATCACCGTAGGCACGTTGCTGAACGAATCGGAGCGTCGCCGTAACGCGGCCGCACAGCAGAATGATTCCGACACGACCGGCGAACGTCATGTTGACGCTGTGGATATGGATGATTCCACTGGCGATTTCGACGCGACCGGCGATTTCGACGTGACCGGCTCCCAGCCGGTCCGCAAGACGAAGGAAATCGTCAACGACGCGACGGAAGCGTTCGCACCGGCCGGAACCCAGCAATCACAAGCACCGTCCGGCAATACGAATGAACATGAGGCGACCTCGGTCAGCACTTTCATTCCGGAACATTCCGCAAAAGAACGGCACGAATCCATGCCGTCAAGTTCCACCATGGTAATCAGCAGGCTGGAAACGGCCGACGACAACGACGATACGAACGAAGAATCGATTCCCGCATCGCACAGCGAGGCCGCGACAGTACTCATTCCACTGTTGGAGCGAGATGAGGCGACCATGCAGAAAGCGCAGGCGCAGATCAATCAGTGGGAGGCGGAAGACGCCACCGATGAGAAGCTACGCGTAGAATAGGCGCACATAACCCGTACATACACGTGCGCATGCATTGCGCATTATCACGAAGGAGCATCCATGGATATTGAACTCGGCATTCAGAATGTGGCCCGCACCGTCACCTTCAGCACCGAACAGAGCGCCGATGAGGTCAACGCGGCCATCGCCGACGCCGTGGAGAACGGCAAGACCATCAATCTGACGGACGACAAGGGTCGTCGCATCGTGGTGCCGGCAGGCTCGCTCGGCTACGCCATCATCGGTTCCGAAACCAAGCACGCCGTCGGTTTCGGCAACCTCTGACCCGTTCGCATCACCAGATTTCAGCTTCGAACTGAAACACACGTTTTCGACGTAACAAGAAAAGCCAGACGTTCGCGCCTGGCTTTTCCATTTTGGGCGATCAACTCGTTTCTGGTTTCATATCTCAATTACGCGTCGATGATTGCGTTTCGGTTTTTTATTTTCGCCTTCGACGATTCTTTGCTCAAGCGGACGCCTCGATTGATGATTTCCTGAACTGTTTCGTCGCTGGTGAGGTTCTCCCCCAGCGCGTTCGGCTTGCCTTTACCGTGCCAATCGGATCCGCCAGTCACCAGCAGGTCGTGCCGGCGCGCAATGGTGAGCAGACGTTCACGCTGTTCTGATGGATTGCCGCGATGCCACACTTCCAAACCGTCCAAGCCTTCGGTGATGAGAGATTCGATTTGCCGGTCGGTCAGTAATGTCCGATTGCGCCGGGGGTCTCCGGCGTGGGCGATAACCACCACCCCGCCCGCACCCTTGACCGCGGCCACCACGTCGTGCGTGGTCGGTGATGGCGTGGGAATGTAATATTTCGACGTTGCGCTCACCGCATCGGCGAAAGCGTCGGATCGTGTTTCATATACGCTGGCAGCCACCAATGCGTCGGCGATATGCGGCCGACCTATCGTGGTGCGTTTGCCTTCACGCACCTGCGCGAGCACATCATCCCACGTAATCGGAAAATCCTGCGCCATCAGTTCGACCATGCGCTTGGTTCTACGCAGTCGCGCCTCGCGGGTGGACGCGAACATCTCGCTGATATCGGCGTTCAGCGGATCATATTGGAATGCGAGCATGTGCACGGATACGCTCTCATCGACGGCAGTGATTTCCGTACCGCGTAACAACGGCAATCTGACCTCCCGCGAAGCAGCCAACGCATCCTGCCAACCGGAGGTCGTGTCATGATCGGCAATCGCAACACCATGCAATCGCAATGCTCTCGCTTCCTGCAACAACGCACGCGGCGTTTCCGTACCGTCGGAAAAAACGGTATGGCAGTGAATGTCCCAACCTTCAGCGGGCGGTGCCGCAGTGCCTACGCGAATCATGTATCCATCGTAAGCTGTTTTTGGCGCGACTCGGCACAATACCGCGTAAACTAGGCGATGACAACGTTTGTATTTTGATTCAAGGATGCACGATGAGCGATTTTTCCGGCGAACTGGTTGCCGACGCCACTCTCGACGATGCTTATACAAAGCCGCGCGGCTGGCGTCACGGCGCCACTTGGACGTATCTGATCATGCTGGCCGCTTCGGCTGTCGCGCTGGGCGTATCGTTCGTGCTTTCCGCAGAGACACTGAAATTGGCTCGTAATCCCGGTCAGAAGCTCAGCTGTGATGTGAATGCCGTGATGTCGTGTTCCACGGTTGCGGAATCGTGGCAGGCTGAGATTGTGAGGTTCGCCGGTTTGAGTTTCCCGAATGCGTTCTTCGGCATCGCCGCGGAATCAGTGTTCGTAACGATCGCAGTGATCGGCCTGACGAAGGTTGCCGTGCCTCGCTGGTTTGCGTTGTGCACATGGCTGGGTGGACTGGCCGCGCTGGCTTATTCGTATTGGCTGACCTCGCAGTCGCTGTTTGTAATCAACGCGCTATGCCCGTGGTGCCTATGCCTGATGTTCTCCACCACCGTGCAGTTCATGGCGTTGTCTCATGCCACGGCGGTGGTTCAGGAGATTCCGGCCAAAGGTGCGGGCGTGCGCACTTACTACCGTCTTAATTACGATCTAATGGTCGATGCCGTATGGATTGTGGCATTGATCGTGATCATTCTCGTCAAGGATGGCCCGATGCTGTTCAGCTGACGTTAGGTAACGTTCAATCAGCAGTAAGGATTCGCTTTCTTACAGAAGAAGCCGACTGAAAACAGCCGGCTTCTTTCTTTATGCTACGTATTCGTGGATTTCAGTTTCGCATATGCGGTTCATGCGCGAGTTCCGCACGAACCGCATGCGCAACTCACAGCAGTTCGATCTTCCCGACGATAGTGGCCGATCCGGTGAGTTTCACATCGTCGTCGGTCACGTCGACGCGCAAAGTACCGCCACGCACGGTGATTGTCCAATGGTCGATGCCTGTTTTGGCACGCAGAGTGATGGCGGTGGCGCACAGGCCCGTGCCGCACGACAATGTCTCACCGCAGCCGCGTTCGTTGACGCGCATGGTGGCGCTGCCCTCGTTGTCGCCTTCGCTTTGTTCGTCGATGCGCACGAATTCAACATTCTGGTCGCTTTCGATTCGGGGCGCGACCACCGGCTTGGTCACCAAATCAAGCTGTTCCACCGTCGGCAGGCTGGAGAACGCGTCTTCGATGACGGCGACCACGTGCGGATTGCCCATGTCCACGAACGTGCCGCGTGCGGAACCGGCCGTGCCGGGAATCGTCACTTCGTATCCATCAAGATCGCCACACTTCCATGAACCCATCTCAACCTGGAACACGTCATTGCCAAGAGTCGGCACATCGCCAAGTGAAGTCAGAACCTTCACACCGGCACGGGTGCCGAGACGGAACGGTTCACCGCCCGGCTGACCGGCAATACCCTGCCGTTGCGCGAACAGGGTGATCGCACGCGTGCCGTTGCCGCACATCTCAGCCAACGAGCCGTCCGCGTTGCGGTAGTCCATGAACCAATCCGCATTGTCAACAGCACAAACGGCAATCTGCTTGTCGTTCAAATCGGACACCGCCTGCGGATGTGTAAGGCGGATCAAACCGTCGCCACCGATACCGAAATGACGGTCGCACAGGAATCGCACTTCATCGGCGGTAGGCTCGTACGTGCCTTCGGCGTCTAGATACACCACGAAATCGTTGCCGGTGGCGTGTGCTTTGTAAACAATGCTTGGAATGCTCATACCGATTCACTCTACACGCGGTAGGCTATTGAAGAAGTTGGACACAACACGTGTGCGTTATGTTGCAGTATGTTTGCGTGCGGAACAAGGGAGGACGTATGACTTCAACGGCACCAATCGGCGTTTTCGATTCCGGTTTGGGCGGGATTTCCGTGGCGCGCGAAATCCGCCGCGATATGCCGAACGAACGCGTGCTGTATTTTGGCGATTCCGCGAACGCTCCGTACGGAACCAAATCACCTGAACAGGTACGCAAGCTGTCCGACGCCATTGTGAAACGTTTCGTGGAGCAAGGAGTGAAAGCGGTTGTCATCGCTTGCAATACCGCCACTTCCGCCGCAGCCAACGAATTGCGCGACAAATACGACATTCCGATCATCGGCATGGAACCAGCGCTGAAGGTGGCGTGCGATCGAGGCCATGGCAATCGTCAGCGTGTCATCGTCGCAGCTACTCCCCTGACGTTGCGGGAACGCAAGTTCGCCGTGCTGATGGATCGTTTCAAAACAGACCATACGATCTTTCCGGAACCCTGCCCCGGTTTGGTGGAGATCGTCGAGCACGGTCAACTCGACGATCACGATGTTGTGATGCACACGCTGCACCAGTATTTCGACCAATACGATCTGTCAACAATCGACTCCGTTGTGCTCGGATGCACGCATTTCGTGTTCTATCGCGACTATTTCCGCGAACTGCTGCCCGACACAGCGGCAATCATCGACGGCAACGAAGGCACCGTGCGCCATCTTGGCGTGGTGCTTGAATCGTTGGGCAAGCTCTCTCCGGAAGACGCGGAAGGTGGCATCGAGCTGGCCAATTCCGACACTTCCGCGCAAATCGCGCAATTAGCGCAATCACTGCTTGGTCGCTGATCGCGAATGTTCCGATAGACCGCGCAAAGCCAATTGAAACCCGCAAAAACTGCTCAACCGTTATCAGACGTACAACGACGAAGTGGCGCTGGCCAAGGAATACGAGCAGGACGGCCGCGTGCTCATCCTCGCGCCGGAAAGCCTGTACGGCCTGAACACGTTGAGCAAGTCGTTCGAAGGTTTGGAACGCATGTACCGCGCGGGCTATGCGGCAGCCGAGGCCATTCCCGCATTCCTAAAAAGTTGAGGATGGCGTCCGTATCCATTACCTGCGAGCGGTTCATGTCCAAATTGAGACATAACGCGAAAATTTTATAAAACTCCTATATTGTGTCCTATTGTTTTTCGTCGACATAATCGACGGAAATGTTGACATTAAAGGAGAATGAAATGAAGAACAACGCGTTCCGTCGCCTGCTGGCCATGGCCGCGGCGGGTGCCATGCTGACGTCGATCGCCGCATGCGGCTCGTCGTCCGGCGATGACACAGCCTCCAACGGTTCCGATAGCACCTCACTGATTTCAGTGAACAACAGCGAACCGCAGAACGGTCTAATTCCAAGCGACACCAATGAAATGGGCGGCGGCAAAGTTATTCGATACCTGTTCGAAGGTCTGGTAAGCTTCGATGCAAAAGGCAAGCAACATCTCGAAGTCGCCGAGAGTATCACCCCGAACGAGGATGCCACCAAGTACACGATCAAGTTGAAGGAAGGCTGGAAGTTCACCAACGGCGAGGCAGTAACCGCCCATTCCTTCGCCGACACCTGGAGTTTCGCCGCCAATGTGAAAAACGCGCAGAAGACCGCAAGCCGATTCTCCACCATCAAGGGCTATGACGAGCTGCAGGATCCGAACGTCGATCCGAAGGCCACACTTTCCGGTCTTTCCACCCCGGACGACTACACGCTGGTCGTCGAGCTGAACAAGCCTGATTCCGTATTCCCGACCAAGCTCGCGCACCAATCCATGTTCCCGCTGCCAAGCGTAGCATTTAAGGACATCAAGAAGTTCGGTCAGGCTCCGATTGGCAATGGTCCGTACAAGTTCAAGTCCTGGTCCCACGACAAGAACATCATCATCGTACCAAACAAGGATTATAAGGGCAGCCGCAAGGTATCCAACAAAGGCATCGAATACCGCGTCTATACGAATGAGGATTCCGCTTACTCCGACGTGCTGTCCGGCAACCTCGACGTGATGGATCAGATTCCACAGTCCGCGGTGAAGACCTTCCGTCAGGATTCCGGCGTGATCGCCTACAGCCAGGCAGGATCCTCATTCCAGTCCTTCGTCATTCCGGAACGTCTTGAGCATTTCGGCAACGACGAAGAAGGCCAGTTGCGTCGTCAGGCCATTTCCATGGCCATCAACCGCGACCAGGTCGTCAAGAAGGTTTACAACAACACGAAGACCCCGGCCACCGATTTCACTTCACCGCTCGTCCCCGAATATGTGAAGGAACTGGAGCAGAACGGCGGCAACCTGAAATACAACGCTTCCAAGGCCAAGGAACTCTGGAAGAAAGCCAATGCCATCAAGCCATGGTCCGGCAACTTCCGAATCGCCTATAATGCCGATGGCGGCCATAAGGAATGGGTCGATGCCGTGTGCAACCAGATCAAGAACACGCTCGACATCGACGCCGCTGGCGAGCCGTACGCCACGTTCAGCGACGTGCGTAACCAGGTGACCAACCGCACCATCAAAACCGCGTTCCGTGCTGGCTGGATGCTGGATTACCCGTCCGCTGAAGATTATCTCAATCCGCTATATGCCTCCAGCTCCGCTGACGGTCATGGTTCGAACGATGGTGATTACAAGAGCGCGGAATTCGACGAGCTCCTGAACGCTGCACTTGCCCAGACCGACGTAAAGAAGCGAACCGAGGACTTCACCAAGGCGCAGGAAGTGCTGGCCAAGGATCTTCCGGTGATTCCGCTGTGGAACGACAACGTCGCCGCCGCGTCCGCGACGAACGTGAAGAACGTATCGTTCGATTACACCAATCTGCCTACCTACAACACCATCACTAAGTGATGTTTCCGGCCGGTGGACGAACGATTCGCCGGCCATATAGGGAGCTAAAGTAAGTGGGGTTCGAATCCTTCATGGATTCGAACCCCACTTACTTTTGTGGCCTGTTTTGCCGGTTTGCCACTACAGCATCAACTCTGCACGTAGCTGCCCTTCGGAGACTTCCAACCGCAGTTCATCATCTCGCTATTGAACACCATTGCGCCTTCACCATGAGCCGGAACGACGATCATACCGCCATCGCCATGATGACGGGCGACACCATCCAGCGCCGCCTTCGCGGCCTCGATTGGCTCCTCCTTGGCGTACAGAACACGATCGGAAACCTGATGCGCAGCGACTTCCTTGACGAACGCCTCACCGATGCCGGTGCAGGAGATCGCGACGGAATCGTTGTTGGCATAGGTACCACAGCCCGGCAGAGGCGAATCGCCGACACGTCCCGGCATCTGGTTGGTGATGCCACCGGTGGAGGTGCCGGCAGCGATGTTGCCGGACGAGTCACGGGCGACAGCGCCGATGGTGCCATGCTTCTCCCACTCGTCGCCGTTGGATTGCGCCTCGCGCAAGGATTCCTGACGTGCCGGAGTGATGAAATAATCACTGTCGCACAGTTCGATTCCCCACTCCTTAAGCAAATCATTACCAGGCTTGGCAAACATGACATGCTTAGTCTTTTCCTTGATGGCACGCGCTACGTTGATCGGATTCTTAGACGTGGTCAGACCACATGCGGAACCAACCTCGCCATCGATACCGGTCATCAGGCAGGAATCCATGGATACGATGCCTTCGCTTGTCAGCGCAGCACCACGGCCAGCGTTGAACTCCGGAGCATCCTCCATGACACGGATAGCCGCGCACACGGCATCCTCCGCCGGAGCCCCCTGCTCCAGCAACGCATAGCCAGCTTCAAGAGCCCTGTTCAAATCCTGCTCCACCTGGGCACGACGTTCTGGCGTATCCTTTTTGCCACGATTGCCGGCACCCGCGTGAATCACCAGCAGAATCCCGTCCGGATCAGCTTGGGCGATATGGACCGTCGACTGAGGCAGTGCAGCTTCGTTCATTGATATCTTCTCCACTCCATTTTTATTGATTATTCGCAGATATTTTACGTCGTCCTTCGCTAAGAAATGACCGAATACGCAAAAATACGTCAATTAGACCGCGTAGAGTCAATTGAAACCCGAAAGGACGGACGACGAAAGGACGGGGCGCATATGGCTCATAGAACGGCAATGATCGACGTCGGCGGCGGTTTCCGTGCGATCTACGGTGCGGGCGTGATGGACCGCATGCTTGAGGACGGCATCAGCGTCGACCATTGCTACGGCGTTTCCGCCGGCAGCGCCAACATGGTCTCGTTCATCGCGAAGCAGCACGGGCGCAACCACACGTTCTACACGCAGTACGCGTTCCGCAAGGAATACGCGAGCTTCGACAGCTACGTCAAGAACCATAATTTCGCCAACCTCGACTACGTGTATAGCACGCTCAGCAATCATGATGGTGAAAATCCGGTTGACTACGCGGCTTTCGAAGCCAACCCGACCGATTTCACCGTGGTTGCGTGCAACGCCGAAGACGGCTCCACGAAGTATTTCAGCAAGTCCGACGTGGGCTATGACAATTTCGACATCCTGAAGGCGTCATCAGCGGTGCCGGTGGCTTGCGAACCGTATGCGATCGATGGCGTCCCCTATTACGACGGCGGCATCGCCGATCCGATTCCGGTGCAGAAGGCCATCGATGACGGCTACGACCGTATCGTGGTGATACTCACCCGTCCGAAAGACACCGTACGCGAACAGAAGAGGGACATCGGCCCGGCTAGGATTTTGAAGCGCAGCCACCCCGAAGCCGCAGAAAAACTGCTCAACCGTTATCAGAAGTACAACGACGAAGTGGCGCTGGCCAAGGAATACGAGCAGGACGGCCGCGTGCTCATCCTCGCGCCGGAAAGCCTGTACGGCCTGAACACGTTGAGCAAGTCGTTCGAAGGTTTGGAACGCATGTACCGCGCGGGCTATGCGGCAGCCGAGGCCATTCCCGCATTCCTAAAAAGTTGAGCACTACCCTCATATGAACACTCCAGCCGATAGCAACACGCGCGAAAACGCCAACACGAACACCGACATCAGCATCACCGCGAATGCCACGGGATTCAGCACGAAAACACTGAACCCGCAGATTCTCGTGACCTTGTGGAATGTGGAACGTTTGGGTTCGTTCTCCGCGGTCGCGCGCGAAACCGGCTGGTCGCAACCGGCCATCAGCCAACAGATCCGCAAGGTCGAACGCGAACTTGACGCAAAACTCGTGCAGCGCACGTCGCATGGGGTGGGATTAACGCCGATCGGCCGTATTCTGGCACGCCACGGGCAGCTCATCGACAATCGCGTCACACAGGCCGTCAAAGATGTGGAGGAATACCAGCGCAACGGATCGACGCATATTCGCCTAGTCGCTCCCCCATCGGTATGCTCGTCGTTCGTGGCACGCGTACTCGTGCATATCAGCAAAACGTCCGATATTCGCGTGAGCCTCATGCAGATGGAGCCACCTGAGGCCATGGACGCGTTGGAACAGGGGCTTGCCGATTGCGCGATCATTTTCCAATACAATTCACTGCCTGCCTTAGTTGGTCCGGACGATTTGGAAGTCTCCCCCTTCGGCATCGACCCGCTGATGCTGCTGATCAGTGCGAACAACACGATCACACGCCAGTATGAAAGCTCGCATCTGCCGGTCCAGCTGGTTTCGGCACGCGGCGAACAGTGGATCGCCGGCTGCGAGACCTGTCGGGCGAATCTGGTGTCGTTAGCACGTACCGCCGGTTTCACGCCGGAGATTACGCATTCGACCGACGATTATTGGGCCACGCAGAATCTCGTGGAAGTCGGCATGGGCGTCTCGATCGTGTCCCGTTTGGCCACAACCGCCGGAACGCAGCCTGACTTGGCCGCGCTTCCGATTGCCGACGACAACGCGTTCCGCACAGTCTGTTTCGTCACAAGAAAAGTGGACGACCGACCGGCAGTGGCCCGCGTCAAAGACGAAATCGAAAGGGCGTCACACCAGTATTTGGAAAACATCTGATTCATCGTTTGATATCCGTGCTTATTCGCAATCGCGGAATACTGCAGCAAACAATTGTTTCCAGTATTTTGCTATATCGTCATAATCAGATTAATAATTGAATAGCAAAAGCATCTGATATAAGAAAACTTCATAACAGTCTTTGCTTTCAGTACAAGAACACACTGTTCGTGCAAGCATCGGTACGTCATGCTGGAACCATGGAAGAAATCATGGAAATGAAGCATCGTACCGGTTCCGGCTTTGACGCCGACGCCATCGACCACACCACCGCAGCCGATCTTGCCGCAGTCGGCTCCGACAAGTGGACACGCTACCCCGGCTGCATCGGCGCGTTCATCGCCGAAATGGACTACGGCCTGGCTCCCTGCATCCAAGAAGCCATCGACAACGCCTGCGACCATTGCAAACTCGGCTACATTCCCGAACCCTGGAAACAGCGCGTGGCAGCAGCATGCGCAGGATGGCAACGCTCGCATTACGGATGGGATATCGATCCGAGCATTATTCGCGTGGTTCCCGACGTACTCGAAGCTTATGAGATTTTCCTGCGTGAACTGGTCGGTACGGGCAACAGCGTGATCGTGCCGACGCCTGCCTACATGCCGTTTTTGAGCGTTCCGAAACTGTACGACGTTGACGTGATCGAAATCGAAATGCTGCAAAGCGGCGACGCCGAAACCGGAGAGGCGCAATGGGTGTTCGACTTCGACGCCATCGAACGCGCGTTTGCGGCCGGATGCCATGCGTTCGTGCTCTGCAACCCGCACAACCCGATCGGCAAAGTGCTCACCTTGGAGGAGGAGCTGCGTCTGAGCGATCTTGCGGCACAGTATGACGTGCGTATTTTCAATGATGAGATTCATGCGCCGTTCGTGTTTGAGGGCAAGCACATTCCGTTCCCCACCATCAGCGAGCAGGCCGCATTACAGTCGATGACCGCTACCAGCGCGTCGAAATCGTTCAATATTCCGGGCACGAAGTGCGCGCAGGTGCTGCTTACCAATCCTGCGGATCGTGACACGTGGGCGGTCAAGGCGGAGTGGAGCGAACATCAGACCGCCACCATCGGCGCAATCGCCACCACCACCGCATATAACGAAGGCGACCTGTGGTTCCAGGATGCGTTTGCCTATGTGCGCAGGAATTTGGCGTTGTTCGACGAGCAGATGCGTGAAAGGTTCGCCGGCGTCGGCTATATCAAACCGCAGGGCACATATATCGCATGGCTTGATTTCTCGCCGCTTGGCATCGACGATCCGGCCGCATACTTTCTTGAGAAGGCGCAAGTGGCGTTGACCGACGGGCGTTCATGCGGCGAGACCGGTGCCGGATGCGTGCGCGTGAACATAGCAATGCCGTATCCGCTGCTGGTCGAATGCCTGGACCGCATGTATGGCGCGTTGCATGCGGATGGATTGCTGTAAACTTCGCCACATATTCAGTGTTTTCCTCAACCAACGGCAGCATAACGGTGAACGTCGTGCCCTTCCCCACTTCGCTGTCCACCGTTATGGTGCCGCTGGAAAACTGCATACTATCGACATGCGATGGGAGGTTGATATGCGTTTGAACGCGAGTACCAGCATTGAGACGGCCGCCCGCGAAAAGGCCGGCGATAATCTGCTGTTCTTGGGATTTCATGGATTCAGCAATGATGAAAATGAGATGATCCGCATTATTGATGCGATTTATGATGTTCCGAAGCAAGACGCATCTTCAACGGACAACTCCATTGCTCCTGCCCAGCATCCGAATTATCTGTCGTTCCGAGGCACGTACGAACGTCCTTACATCGGAAGCTACTACTGGTATCCAGATGGATGTTCCGTAGAAGAGCGTCGACGTGAGTGCAGTGCCGTAGGCGACGCCGTCGTACGATTGCTGGATTCGCCCGCATACGCGCATTTCCGCAAGGTACTGATCGGGTTTTCGCAGGGCGGATACCTGTCGTATCGCATGGTTGCGGAACATCCCGATGCGTTCGACAGGGCGATTCTGATGAGCCCATCATTCAAAGGCGAAACCGCTGAGCCTTTGCCCGCGACCGGACGCACGCGATTCGCACTCTGCTACGGCAGCGAAGACCGCACAATTCCTTTAGCCGACCAACAGTGCGCGCACAACAAACTTGCGCAAACCGGCAATCTCACGTATTTCGAATATCCGGGAATGGGCCACGGCATCTGCGATCAGGAAATTCGTGACCTACGCGCCTGGCTGGGATTGTGATATGCGCTGCGTGAGGAGTTCTGCGCATCTGAGACTCCGCACGCGTGCCCATAAACTCGCTTTCACCCCTCGGATTGTCATTGAAACCAACTCGGAACTCTTGATACACCCTAATCGTCGAAATTTATGGACATACACCCAGTTCATCTGAACTGAACCGCGATATCTGGCTTATATATGGCAGATTTGGCATCTTGACCTGAAGTTTCTCGCTTATATATGGCACATGCCCTTCGAGAAAAGCCACTTAGGGGGCATGTTTTTGACACTTTTCGCACGAACACCTGCCATATATAAGCGAGAAGCCTCCGTACGAACCTCAAAATCTGCCATATGTAAGCGGGATAGGCGGCAAATCATACAACTGCGAAGTACGCTGAGCCTCATCAAAAACAACATGGTATGTATGTCTTTTAAGAAAAAGCGAGGATCATCCTCAAAGCTGCCCCGAATATCAGGATTTTTCAGAGAGACATATTCATAATCAGGATTATCACAACGCCCAATACAGCGAACAATACTTCCATTAAGGATACTTGACCACAGAGGATGTCAAAATTTACGTCAGATTTGACATAATTCGTCTCGTCCTCCCCGATAGCAGTTTTTCCTAATTCAGAAATCGGCTTCACAAGTCAGGACACGCAACGACAATCAATGGCCAACCGATTCTCAATGAATTCCTGAGCTGATTAGCTCAGGAATTCCCTCGAAATCGAATCCCTCCCATACCACCGGACCTCCTCAATGAAGTCCTGAGCTGATTGGCTCAGGAATTGCCCTTCCACGGTGCCGGGGAATGAATTGCCGTTCGTCCTCAATGAATTCCTGAGCTGATTGGCTCAGGAATGTCGTGATGCGTTCGGTGAGCGAGGATGAAATGCTGCTCCTCAATGAAGTCCTGAGCTGATTGGCTCAGGAATCTTCGCAGTGCTTCCGGCATGGGTCATCGCCGCCTCTCCTCAATGAAGTCCTGAGCTGATTGGCTCAGGAATCCGTGCCCCAATGGTCGAGGTTCACGGTCTGTCCGTTGGATCCTCAATGAAGTCCTGAGCTGATTGGCTCAGGAATTTCTCTGGCGCTGGTGAAGCCACGCTGGTGATGGCTCCTCAATGAAGTCCTGAGCTGATTGGCTCAGGAATGGTCGGCACTTGGAGTTCGATACCGGGATCTGTCACCTCCTCAATGAAGTCCTGAGCTGATTGGCTCAGGAATTCTCGCCTTTTTCCATGGCCTCGCGGAAATTGCCCGTTCCTCAATGAAGTCCTGAGCTGATTGGCTCAGGAATACATACTACCGGGGTCAAGCGGGTCGTATCCGATATCCTCAATGAAGTCCTGAGCTGATTGGCTCAGGAATTAACCGTCACGAAGGTCGGCGGGGTCGTTGTCGCCTCCTCAATGAAGTCCTGAGCTGATTGGCTCAGGAATCTACCTCATAATCGTATGCGATACCGTTATGCGCCACTCCTCAATGAAGTCCTGAGCTGATTGGCTCAGGAATTTGGTGCGCTCGCGGAGGATGGTACGGTTGCGGTGTCCTCAATGAAGTCCTGAGCTGATTGGCTCAGGAATATTTTATGAGCGCAAACGATCTGCCCATTAACTTTTCTCCTCAATGAAGTCCTGAGCTGATTGGCTCAGGAATCCGTGATGCCGTCAAGCGGGATACGCCACAACGGCATTCCTCAATGAAGTCCTGAGCTGATTGGCTCAGGAATCATGGTGTGCCGTATGTGCTGTTAAGGGTTGTACGTCTCCTCAATGAAGTCCTGAGCTGATTGGCTCAGGAATGGTCTCACTCTAATCCGTTCTATCGACTGAGCGAATTAAAAACCTCGCGAGAGCAGAACGGATATCTGCCTCCTCCAGTCAGCTATTACTGACAAAAGAGAAGTAAACCCTTATATTTCCTCATGCGAGAGATCATCGCGTGTCGCAGCAATGATTCACCTCTCGCGTTTCGAAAAACACAAAACACTTTTGAATTATCAAGCCACAATCACATAAACGAAAAACAATTAGAGGAGCGAACGTGAAATCAAATGACCGTCGGAATGGTTAAATCACTATATCCCCGTCGCCCTAAGAACGACATTCCCTCTCTCGCCTGCTCTTCTTTTCCAAGAAAACAGACAACAACTGAATCCGTTGAATCATCAATTTCAACTTCTATTAAATTTTGGACAACCAGCATTTTCGCAGGCCGAATCCGTAGAAGGAACACACTATATTGCAGTCGCTCTCCGTAGCGTCGCAATATTTTTGCCACGTGATCACGACGTTTATCATCGTTGATGTCGTATGTCACAAGATAACTTCGTTTTTCGTCACTCATCATTCGCCTCCCGATATAGAATCCTTGTTTCCCGCTGGCTCTACCGAATTCGTATTCCTTTATATTCAGGCTGCGTTCCGTCAAGGTATCCCAAAATCATCCGGGCCTGAATCTCGACAATCCGTCTCCACGATGCCTTGTATTTAAATATCGGATGCGTAATTTCCGTCTCCATACGCCGCTCGTATGCTTGGATAACGGTCTTACGTGTCTCATCAGTCATACGTACTGATTCAAGCGCATGTGAAAATCCGCCTACGCTGATTTCACCGTTATTGATGACTGTTTGCACTACGGAATCTGCTATGGGAGCACGAAACTCCTCCATAAGATCTAACGCCAGAGCCGGTTTGTTTCGCTTACTGCTATGCAGAAAGCCTGCATGCGGATCAAGCCCACAGGAAATCAATGCTCTTACACAGTCTGACAGCAACAGCGTGTAAGTGAAATCCAGCAATGAGTTAAGTTCGTCAGGAGCGGGACGACGCATTCTTGCAATCCATGGCCAATCAACTCTCTTTTCAGGCTTAACAAGATGCCCAAACTGCGAAAAATAGAGCGACGCGGCCTCACCCTCTAATCCCAAAACGTCCTGCCACCTATTCGCGTTAGCAACCTGTTTTTCGATTTGTCGTAGCTGAGGCAATACCAGATTGTCTGATTCTGAACGTCTGAGCAGTACAGACTGGTTATGTATTTTGGCGATGATAAACTCTCGCGCGAGCCCGAGTCTGCCTTCATGAGAAGCAACGTGCTGACCCACTCGATGTTCACCATTCGGACCATAGGATGATGTCGCCCATCCATACATCCTTCCAGCTCCACTACACCATACGATTGGAGTATCACGCCACATCAGCTCACGAACGAGACCGCTAGACAGATCCGTATTCCCGTATATCTGCAGACCTTGAATAGTGTCCAATGGCACGGATGCGAGTTCCTCACCATTCTTCTGTACTATCATTCGACCTGATCGCGTAAATGCCTTGGCTCCCGGAGTTGCCAAATGCGTTACTTGGTTGTCTGGAGACGACACCATGATTCTATGCGTGACTGCGCATATCTGACGTTCCTCAGGAAGACATATTCCAGCATGAGAGCAACGCATGCATCTTACGCTATCTTCAAGAGGCTCGGGAGCATGACCAGCATTAATCAGCGCTCTGGTTTCTTCTACTGCTTTGCGTGCCTGATCATAATCTTCTTGATCAAGCTCGACTTCTACACGACGATGGTGCGTAGTGAAGAAAATTTCAGTGCCTGCAACGGCAAACCCCATATCTTCCAAACAAGCCGCCTGCAAAGCTAACTGCGTTCGCATTGCTTCGGTAACTTGCATCGCACGTTTTACTGGGGTGGCCTTATATTCACGAATGACGATTCCTTCATCGGTCATACGCGCCGCGTCAAGACGTCCGGAAACGCCCCATCCCTCATGTCTGATATTTACCGCTTGAAACGAGTCGGCATCCGGAGCACCGCCATAACGATCAACTTTTCGATGATCGTAGGTGCCCTGCGCAATCTGCGCCGATTCGACTTTCTCTCCAACGGCCTCCAACCATGCCCTGCGCGGACAGAACATGTAGTTGGCAACCAAACTAATCGGGATGGGGTCATCGTCCATGTTTTTCTCCGATCTTTGCATTTACAAAGAAATTATTTCTCCTGGTTCAAGCCAACGTTCCGGCGCGCTAGCGTTGTCGGAAACAAACTGGTTGAACAGCACGCAGGCACACACGTCTTTTTCGCGCAACCAATCAGCAGCAGAGCTAATTGTTGTCATGTCGGTCGTCGTGGTCTTCTGTTGTATGCCGAATTCGGCGAGCGCGCCACTACGAACTACCGATCGATATTTCGCAACCGTCCAAGGCTTGTCTGTTATGGGAAGCACAGCGAAGCGGATAGATCCTTTCAACTGAAACAGAGCCGTACTTGGATCACGATCATCGTTTCCAGCACTGGTGCAAACCCACGTAGGGAAAGCAGACACGCCCATCAATGCACACCAAGCGCGAGCGTTATCGGTTTTTGACGGCGCATGCAGTCCCGTCGCAGTGCGACTCGTCGCACTATTTTTGCCCGCTTCGTCAACAATATCCTTCCCCATCAACCCATCTTGTACAGCTTGAACGGAACGCTCAGCTACCTTTTGAGCCAATGGAAGCAATCGACCTTGAACGAATTCCTGGCCTTGGTTGCGTGTAACCATTTCCCAACGCGAGGCACCTGCGTCAGACCATAACTTTTTACTCCGTTCACCTGACCAGTACGAAGGTTGGCCCAATGCCCCGAAATACCGGTAATCGCCCCAAGTTCGCAAGTCGTCAATCGCCGCTTCGCGATCTTGAGACAGTTTCTCCCAGCCACCCGGCACGCCCAAAGCACTCAATCTTGGTGACATAGTGGCATGCATGGAAGAGCTCTTTCCTGCATCTCTCGCATCGGAAACCGTATAGTCTCCGCGAGATTGCAATGCCTTCATGGAAGACCATCGTTCTGCATGATTACTGACTATGACGGATACTGCTTCCATATCCAAATCATCACTTATCGTCAGTTCCGCATGACGAAAATCGACCCACCGGATCATGCAATGTCGGCCACTATCATCATCTTCCAGAATTGAAGCAAGTCCGACCATCATGAGGTGGGAAAAGGCGTCAGTAATATCCGCTGGTATCCGAATAGCCATTACAATCCCTCCTTCGAACAGGTGATGTCAGCCGCTCTTAAGAGTGCTTCCATATAGGAGACTCCCCAGAAACCATATCGTTGATTGGTTCGATCAATAAGGGCTTCCCACCCTCCAGATTCAAACAAATCATCAGCGATATTGTTCAGCGCCGGCGCTTGCGCTCTAGATGCTCCTCCGCTCTCCGGCAATAGATAGTCCGTCCCGTGTTCGAAGGTCGACCGCCCATGACCATGCGAAGTTCCAATGAGTCGTTCGATCAGCTGTCTGCGATATTCCGGCAATTGACGAAGTTCCGTTTCGGTTTCACATGCCAACACAAATTCAGCCACGGATCGCTGCTCATGACGCCACCCTCGCAGCTGACATTGGTTCCGGAACTGCTGTTCCCACGCACGAGAGCTGAATCGACTTTTGGCACGAAACTTTCGCTGCCCCTGCGGCTTTCGTCCTTGATAAAGCAAAGTCTGGAAGCGTGCATCGATTTTGCCTTCGTCATGGTATTCGCCAGCAATACGAAGATTCTCGACCATGTCATCATCAAAACCTATCATGCGTGCCAAGGCCTCAGCTCGTGCCGCAACATGATCTTGGTGGCCTTCCTCTTGTCGATGAGGACCACCAAGCAATAATTCATATTTTTTAGCTTTGGCGCTCAATATCTCCTGATCGGATTCCGATCCTGAATCACTGGCATGCAAACTGACAACCACCCACCAGGTTTTGCACCCAGTTTCATCTTCTTCATACATAATACGGTTGAGCACAAAAGTATTTGCATCGGCAAAAGAATCTGAAGACATTTCCGATGCTGGTGTACAAATCAATTGCAAATCGCGATTCATCTGCTCTTGCTGCTCAGCAGTAAAATCGCCTATGTTATTCGCCAACGCATAGGCCTGCGTAAAAGCAGTCTTGATTCCATCGTGACCGTCAGCTTCCTTATAGTAACGCACCATTTTCCCGAGGGCGCATGCATTGTATACATCTTTAGCCATGCTCTTCCCATCAAGGTCGAGCATTACCACTTCCCCCTCCGAAGAAAGCTCAGTGAACATTTTCACGGAAGCGTCCAAGACGATGACATCACCGGTTTTAATGCGCCCATCATATGAATCAGGTTGATTCGCATCCGCAGCGCCTAGAGGCAAGACGCGTTGTCCTTCCTCGTTTGAAGCTCGATACAGGAAAGCCCTTATAGCACCACCTTTAAGACTCGCCTTCAGCTTTGCCGCTTGTTCCTGATTACGCAACGGGAACAATTCCTCATTCTCAGGTTCAGTTTCCTCAAGCAATGCGATGGCAACATTCGTGTCCTGCGGCAGATTCCTGACCACAACACCGATGTCCGGGGAATCGTCCGCCAGATCATCACGTAACCACAGATTGAGATCCACACTCCCCTGTTGGAGCCCCGGCAACCGCAAATCAGCAGACAACTGTTCATCCGTGGATGAAAGGTTCTCAGCATCCCACGGCTCTAAACGTTGGAACAGCAGACGACGAGGCTTCTCTGCAGGAACATAATTCCCTTGCAGAATCGATTGCCGAACTGACCACGCACTCATGTTCGGTAATTCCGAATCAGTCCGAGGAAGTTCCTCCAACCAAGCCAAAGCTTTATCAAGATCCCGCTCATCGTATGGAGCCACTGTTTTAGCAGTTAGCCGTTTCCCATTGATGCCAAAGACATACATATCGCCCTGGGGGTTCAGCCCACGACGATTGACACGGCCAGCGCGCTGCACCAACGCAGATGCCGGAGCTAATTCCGTAATAAGGGTCGTGAAATCAACGTCCACTCCCACTTCCAACGTCTGCGTGCCAATGATGCAACATGGAGATTCAGGCGAAGCATCTAGCGACATAGCATCACGCATTGCCGCAAGGATTTTTTTCTTATCGTAGGCGCGCATTGGACCTATGTAGCTCGCTACTGGGCGACTGATACCAGCTTTCTTCAGCTGAGTCGACAGTTCTTTCGCCACTTGCTTGGCTTTTTTAACCGTATTGACAATACACCCGACTACACCATTGCCAGTCTCGCCATATTCACCAGATTCTTGATTCTGGATCATTCCAACGCAGATATCAACGATCTTTTGGATCTCTTCCTTTTCCGTAGTGCTGGTGCAATCCAGAATAACCGGCTTCGGTTTGCACAGTCGATCAGCAAGCGACGTATCAACCGTCAAATCCTCTTGCTCGATTTCCACGCTGGTCCGTTTTGCACCCTCACTAGCTGGAGTCGCTGTGGTTTCCACTACCTGCAGTGGAGAAACGCATTCACTGAGAGGATAGTCAGCCATACTTTCAATGCGATCCACCTGTTGCGCTGTTTCAAGCAGCTGCCGGCTTAGATGCGCTTCATCGGCCACCAGCACAGTATCGTAGGCAAGCAATCCGGCTTCCATAGAGCGCATGGTACGGCTGGTACCATAACCACGAAATAGCAAACGACTACCAAACATGTCAGGTGTAGCGCAGATGACAGCACAGGTCTGCGGATAATACCGCCAATCTCTCTGGTAAGCTATACCGCCACGCAATTCGACAACATTCATAACGGAAGGCTTATCAGTATGAGGCAAACCATCATGCACACCAGCTCTGAGCTTGAGGCCTTCCTTATAGTGAATCATGGATTCACTCGTGTGGATTTTGCCGCAAAGCTCGTCAGCCTCATCAAATTGGTCATCGACAAGAGAGCGACGATTCACCGTTAACGCCAAGCGCCGAGGAATGCGCCGCAACGGAAGGCAAGACAAGATCTCATGTTCTTTTCGGCTTTCGTCTTCAGCTAATCCGACCATCGCATTAAGGAATACATGGATATCAATAACGCTGGTTTTGCCAGATGCCGTTGGCACTGAAATACGATCAGGCCAGCGTCCTTCTTGCGCAACATACCGCATCAAACGGAACTGCCAGCGGTATGGAGTGCGACCATCATGAGCCAAGGCAACAAACTGAGCATACTGCTGTTCCATAAAAGCTAAAGCCTGAGTCACTTCAACCATGAAGGAACCCCCTTTTCAAAGTGTCCGTCAGGCACAATCATGTTTTTGGGAAAATCAAGAGGCACGAGGAATCCACCTCCCAAATGTCGACTCTGCCCAACAGCTAGAGCGGCACAATCAAGCGACCCTTCACCATCAGAAATGGCGATTAAAGCACTCATAGCACGTAGCACATTGGAACTATTGGTATGATGCGCATAATCAATCATGTTCACGCGACTCACCCGTCGGCAATCGAATATCCTGAAATTAGAAGACTGATCAGCAACTGCATCCACCGTCTCCCAATACCGCGATTCCCTCGTACCCTGAATATCATTGGGAACATACTTATCACGCCATACATGGCCCAGTGCCAAATACATTGATTCGGCAGCTCGCCAATGACGCTTTTTCTTGGGATCCGGCATCGGTCGAGTCTCCGCAATGGCAAGAGGACGAGGCATCCAGTAGCGCACGAAACCGACGCTTACTGGTTTCCATAGATGTTCCGCATCGATCAAGGCAGACTCCCCTAATCGCAGCTTTGGAACAGCTTGAGAAAAGTACAGAGTTTTCCCATTCGAACGCTTGCAGACATCGTACAGTTTCTGCATGTCATGTTGTGGCATGTCTTTGGGAAGCATGATAAGGAATCCCGGAAGTTTTCTCGCAACATCGTCACGCAATTGAATTCCATAGCTCGATTTCAATTCTGAATCGAGAATCTGAATAGCAACATTGTTCGCCGGACGCTTTATCCCACTAACATATTTGCCAACCAGAGATGGAGCGGGATCAACACCCCATTGCTTCACCAAGAAACGATGCAACGCAACTGCCCAACCGACGTACTCCGATTCGGAAGGTTTCCACTCCGACTTTTCACCCTGATGACCTTCATCAACAGTCACGCTCATGACAATCGCTCTTGTCCACGGGGCTTCGAGGGCTCGCTCCGAGTGGACAAAAGGAGGCCGGTAGCCGGCCAAGCCCTCAGTCTCCTTTGGAACATAGTCATTAAGAAAGTTCTGCTCAGCCTCCTTTGCCCTTATCTTCGACTTGGCAGCATTCTTTCCTTTGCCTTTTCCCCCGGGATTCGCGGCCATATAGGCACGTTTCAGCTCTTCCAGCCTTCCTGTTCCCGGCACGGCAAACACACGATTATGCCTAGAAATTCCGGACAGCATCGGGCCTTTCTCCAGCGTCCATGTCTTGTCGCGCTGAACCTCCGGTATACCCCCACCAGCTATGACCTTTAGTTCCACAACAGAACATGCCTCACCCAGGTAAGGAACCTCACCACAAAGCAGGTTAAGAGTGTTGATGACCTCTTGGTTAGGATTCTCGTCCCACTGCCATGTCAATAACAGGGATTCCACCGCATTCTGGCAATACGACATCGCTTTAGAGGCTTTATCCGGGCTCTTCTTTACTTTCCCTTTTTCTAAATATCCCTTGTCTCGGTATGAAATAGCATCGCTAGTTGGTGGAATAACGCGAGGCAACAGAATACTATGCGGAGGATTATCCTCCAGCCATGCTAAAGCATTTTTAATCTGCTCGTCCGTCAGAACACGATCATCCGTTTGCCTTTCGAAATCAAACGTGTTGTATGCGGCAGCAACGCATGCCTTATAGAGTCTGTCTGGAGAAGGGTAAGGTTCCGGTCTACCGCCGGAATCGCTTCCCTGATACGTCCCCAGCAGAAAGTTCGCTGTAATAGCAAAAGCCATGAGACGTCCTTGATCTATTCTTCGGCAGAAGCATTGTCAAGAACCGCAGGATTTCCCTGTACCAAAAACTCTTGGCCATTCCACACAATGCCGGCCTTTTCCCGAGCCTGCTTATAAGCCTCCTCCAGCAGTTTCTCGGTAGATACCTTAAAAAGACAAGTAGACTTTCTCAAGCAGACTATTAAAAAGGTCCCGAACCTTCTGGAGTAATCCATCGGATTCGGGACCTGTTATGTTGGCGACCGTTCACTGGCTAACCGGCATTAGTCAGATTTCAGCCGTCAGTTTTCACCAATTAGCCAGATCAGGCCTTGGCGACCTCAACGTTCAGCTCATCGCCGGCCGTCACTTCGAAAGAGGTGGCGAGCGTTTCGGAAGAGACGAGTTTCTTGAACTGCTCGACCTTCGCCACGTCATCGGCCGGCACGGTCAGCGTCAGCGCGATGCGGTCGGAGATTTCCAGATCGGCGGCCTTACGGGCGTCCTGCACGGCGCGGATCACGTCGCGGGCGTAGCCTTCGGCGATCAGATCATCGTTCAGCTCGGTGTCGAGAATCACGAAGCCACCGGTCGGCAGCGCGGCGGAAACGGAGTTGGCGGCCTCTTCGGCGTTCTTCTCCTCCACGCTGTTGATCAGCTCGTATTCGCCTTCCTCAAGCACGATCTCACCGTTCGGCGTCTCGCAAACCGGAGCGCCATCTGCGTTCACATGCCATGCGCCGGACTTGGAAGCCTTGATGGCGAACTGTACGTCCTTGCGCAGGCGCTTGCCTGCCACGCGAGCGTTCACACGCAGCTCGTTGATGATCTTCAAGCCTTGGGCTTCGGCATCCTCAAGCGTGCACAGTTCAACGTTCTTCACGTTCAGTTCGGATTTCAGAATCTCGTCGTATGCGGCCACGGCATCAGTGTTTTCCACCACCACGGTCAGCTTATGCAGTGGCTGGCGCACGCGGATCTGCTTCGTCTTACGCATCGACAGGGTACCGGACACGACCTCGCGCACCTTCTCCATCGCGTCAACCAGAGCCGGATCGTCAACGAGCACACGGCCCAGTTCGGTCGCTTCGCCAGTCTGCTCGTCGGCAAGGAACGGCCAGTCGGCCAGATGCACGGATTCGCCACCGGTCAGACCACGCCACACGGCTTCCGCTTCCATCGGAGCGAGCGGTGCGATCACGCGCATGAATGCTTCAAGCACGGTGTACAGCGTGTTGAACGCGTTCGCATCCTCATTCCAGAAACGGTCACGATTGTTGCGGATATACCAGTTGGTGAGCATGTCGATGAAATCAGACACTGCTTCGCAAGCGTCGGAGATCAGGAAGTCATCCAGCGAGCTTTGCGTCTTTTCGATCAGACGGCGGGTACGTGCCAGCAAGTAGCGGTCCATTTCCGGCAGTGCGGCGACCTCATCGGCACGCAACGCACGAGCATCGAAACCGGCACCATTATTGGCGGCGTTCGCATACAGGGTGAAGAAGTAGTACGAGCTCCACACTGGCAGCATGACCTGACGCACGGTGTCGCGAATGCCATCGGCGGTCACGATCAGGTTACCGCCGCGCAGGATCGGCGAGCTCATGAGGAACCAACGCATGGCGTCGGAGCCGAAATCGTTGAACACACCGTTCACATCCGGGTAGTTGCGCAAGTGCTTCGACATCTTCTGACCATCGGAACCGAGCACGATGCCATGGCAGATCACGTTCTTGAACGCCGGCTTGTCGAACAGTGCGGTCGCCATGATGTGCAGCACGTAGAACCAGCCACGGGTCTGGCCGATGTATTCCACGATGTAATCGCACGGGAAATGCTGTTCGAACGTTTCCTTGTTTTCGAACGGGTAATGGTACTGGGCGAAGCTCATGGAACCGGATTCGAACCAGCAGTCCATCACGTCGGTGATGCGGTGCATGTGGCTCTTGCCGGTCGGATCGTCCGGGTTGACGCGGGTCAGCTCGTCGATGTACGGGCGGTGCATGTTGACATTGCCCTCATGGTCGCGCGGATAATCGCCAAAATCAGCCTTCAGCTCGTCCAACGAACCGTACACGTCAACGCGTGGATACTTCGGATCATCGGAAACCCACACCGGAATCGGCGAACCCCAGAAACGGTTGCGGGAGATCGACCAGTCACGGGCGTTGGCCAGCCACTTGCCGAACTGGCCGTCCTTCACATTGCCCGGAATCCAGTTGATTTCCTGGTTCAGTTCGAGCAGACGATCCTTGATCTTGGTGACGGACACGAACCACGAGCTCACCGGCTTGTAGATGAGCGGCGTGGCGCAACGCCAGCAGTGCGGGTAGGAGTGTACGTAGCTCTTCTCCTGGAAAAGGATCGCACGCTGCTCTTCCGGAATACGCTCCAGCGGGCCGTCACCGGCACGCAGGTTACGCAGAATCGGCTTGTTCGCATCGAACACGTACATGCCCTCATAGTCCGGGCACAGCGCGGTGAACTTGCAGCCCGCGTCGAGCACGTCAACGCTCTTGATGCCCTTGGCGTTGAGCGTGTTCATATCGTCTTCGCCGTACGGAGCCTGGTGCACGAAACCGGTACCTTCAACGGTATCGACATAGTCGGCGGTGAAGATCTGATAGCCTTCCGGACCCGGAACCTTGCCTTCGACGGCGTTCTCGTCGCCTGCGAAGTACGGGAACACCGGGTAGTAGCGCCAGCCTTCCATCTCGGCACCCTTGAGTTCGCGCACGATCTCATAGTTGTCGCCGAGTTCCTTGGCGTAGGAGCCGAGCAGTGGCTTGCCCAGATAGAACTTCTTGCCCGCGAACTTGCCTTCGGTCGGACGCACTTCCACATAGTCGATGTCTGCGCCGACCACAATGGCGAAGTTGGTGGGAACGGTCCACGGCGTGGTGGTCCAGAACACCGCATAGGCGTCTTCCTCGTCGCGCAGCTTCACGGCCACGGACACGGTGGTGTCCTGACGATCCTGATACACGTCGGCGTCCATGCGCAGCTCGTGCGCGGAAAGCGGCGTCTGATCCTTCGGACAGTACGGCAGCACGCGGTAGCCCTGATATGCGAGGCCCTTGTCGTACAGCTGCTTGAACGCCCACATCACGGATTCCATGTATGGAATGTTCAGCGTCTTGTAGCCATGCTCGAAATCGACCCAACGTGCCTGACGGTGCACGTAGTCCTTCCACTCGTTGGTGTACTTGAGCACGGAGGCACGGCAGGCGTCGTTGAACTTGTCGATGCCCATTTCCTTGACCTGATCGACCGAATCGATGCCCAGTTCCTTCTGGGCTTCAAGTTCGGCCGGCAGACCGTGCGTATCCCAGCCGAACACACGATTGACCTTGCGGCCCTTCATGGTCTGGTAACGCGGAATCACATCCTTGGCGTAACCGGTCAGCAGGTGGCCGTAATGCGGCAGACCGTTGGCGAACGGCGGACCGTCGAAGAACACGAATTCGTTCTGGCTGTGATCGCCGGAAGGACGGCGTTCAATGGACTTCTGGAAAGTGTCGTCCTTCTCCCAATAATCAAGGACGGATTCTTCCAGCTTCGGGAAACTGGGGTTCGGCGCTACATTGGCGCTCTGCTCACCCGCAGCTGCCTTCGGATACACGTTGTTTTCGCTCACCGTATCTCCTCGTAGGTTCTTGCTATCTATCTCCTACGAGGACGATGGCCGTAACGTCTGCTGGACGCCGCCACCGCGGTACCACCTCGTTTGCCGCACTTTCAAATATACGTGCGACCGCTTGTATGTTCGGCTATTCGGGCCTTCCCGCCGGGTCTAATAAGTCGCTCACGCGACCGTTCTTCCGGAAGCTCCCCGCTGATAACGGATCATCGCTCGCATTTCGGTTGTCACTATAGCATGCAGCGCGAACTATTTTCGCTTGTTTTGCATGATTATGGACGATTTCACAATAGGTTTCATGGCGATTCACAATAGCTCTTATGTAGGATTACATACAACAGAAATGCCGATACTGACAGCCCATCAGTATCGGCATTGTAATCGTATTTTCAATATGTATTTTTAGAACATACTATGTTCGATCATTCGGAGATTTCACCGGAAGCAAGCTTGGCTTCGAGCTCTTCGACAATCTCGTCGTGCATCTTCTCGGTGATCTTCACCTTGAAGAGGAACACGAGCAGGCTCAGCACGATGATGCCCAGCGGCACGTAGAATGCGCAGACCTTGAACATGCCGATGTTCGCGGCGGTCATATCCGCGGCGGTTGCGTCACCGATCATGCCTGCGGCTACGGCGATGAAGCCGACGATACCGTTGGAGCATGCGCCTGCGATCTTGTCGAGCATCGGGCGGACGGACAGGGTGACGGCCTCGTTACGCTTGCCGTTCTTGAGCTGACCATATTCGATGGAGTCGGTCAGCGACAGGATGGCGGTCATCTGAATGAAAGTCTGCGGCAGGTAGAAGAAGACCAGACCGACGATGACCATTGCCAGATTGCTGGAGCCGACGGCGAACAGCAGGTAGCCGACGATCATGAGCACCATGCCACCCAAGTACAGGTAGCGGCGCGGAATGCGCTTGTTCAGGATCGGGTACAGCGGAGCCATAACCAAGCCGGTGATGACCGGGATGACGCCCACGATGGAGTATGCGGCGGTGTTGTCGAGGATGTACTTGAACAGGTACATGAGCACGCCGGTGGTGGCCACGTTGGCGATGGCGTACAGCAGGTAGCTCAAGGCAACCCACAGCAGCTGATCGTTCTGGGCCAGAGCCTTGAAGGCCTGCAGCGGGCCGCCGTTGTCTTCGGCCTTGGCACGCAGCGTGGTGGTGCTTTCCTTGGTGCCGAACGCCACGGAGCACACGGTGAGGATGCCGAGGATGGCCACGATGATGGCGAAGCAGGTCCAGCCGGACTGGCTTTCGACGTACTTGCCGGTGAACACCCAGCTGAAGTAGGTGACAATCGGGATGACCACGATGGTCAGACCGTTGTAGCCGATGGAGCCGCCGAAGGAGCCGAGTGCGGTGTAGGTGGAGCGCTCGTGGGAGTCGGAGCTCAATGCCGGGATCATACCCCAGTAGGAAATGTCACGCAGCGAGTAGAACACGTCGAGCACAATGAAGGTGATGACGAACAGCACGATGAACAGGGTAGTATTCACGTTCACCAGACCGAACAGACCAGTGTAGACGAGCACCAGCAGGATGGCGGAAACGGTACCACCGATGAGCTGCCACGGCTTGAAGCGACCCCACTTGGTGTTGGTGTTGTCGATGATGTTGCCCAGCAGCGGGTCAATGAAGATTTCTGCGATACGAATCACCACGACCAGGCCGGTGATGATGCCAATCAGCTTGGTGGCGACGCTCTTATCGACGCCAGAGAACAGCGAGCTCGTCACGTAGACGATGAAATAGGTGCTCAGTGCGTTGTAGAACGCGGACTGGCCGACGTTACCGAACGAGTACGCCACGCGAGACAAGAGGTTCCCGCCTTTGGAACCGTTGTTGCCATTTCCCATCTTTGCTTCTCCTTAGAAGTCAGATACAGGTCCTTCCTTGACCTAACTATCAGTATATCCCCTTACCTAAAGTTAGTAAAATTTATCACTGAACATATCGCCTATCGGCGTGTCATATTTTGTGAGCTTCTGTTCGAAAGATAGCCAAAAACGTTTTTTTTTCGCCATTTACACAACAAAATAGGCAAACTGTCGCATTATCTTGTGGCAGCTTTTACCAAAATCGATATTTACGATATGCAAAAGCTTCCACGTCGAAACGAAACCAAGCCAATCTGGAAATAGCCCGATTACTATACAGAAGTAAAGAAATAACCGCTATTTTGCCGGCACAAAACTATCGCGCACCACCAGCGACGTCGACAGGTACGCATGCTGACGAATCGTGCGTTTGCCGGAAATGGCATCACCCAACATCAGCGTCGCCACACGCGCAAGCTCGTTCTGATCGATGGAGAATGTGCTCAACGGCGGCGAGGTCAACTGCGAAATCGTTTGATTGTTAATGCTGATCACGCTGATATCGCGCGGCACCAGCACGCCAACCGCATTGAACGCCTGCAGCACGCCAACCGCAATCACATCGGCAGCTACGATCACGGCATCAGGCAGCACGCCATTATGGTCGCGCACGAATTGCTCCCCCAACGCACGGCCGTTGCTCACGGTGAACAAGCCGTCGGAATACACCAATCCGTCGGATTGAATACCGAAACGCCTTGCCTCACGACGGAAATATGTGGCGCGATTCTCCTCATCGACCTCATAAAAGTTCATCAGGCAGCCCTTGCCTCCGATGAATCCAACGCGCTTCATGCCCTTGGCAGCACAGGCCGCGACCGCATCATGCATGGTCTGCTGCAAATCAGGCTGCACGGAATCGAACAGATTCGGCGCCGGATTCACGTCAATGAACACGCCATACGGCATGGCCCTATGCAGCCGCTCCAAGTCTTCCTCGCTGATCTGGTCGGCGCCTATCGCCATGAACCCGTCGAATTTGGAACTGCGAGCGATCATATCGTCGAGATTGTGGAACACCGTCATTTCCATGCGTTGCTGTTCCGCATTGCGTTCGAGCGCTGAACGCAAATCGGTGAAATAGGAGTCCCGCAACGCCTCGTCGGACTTTTCATTGTCAAGCAATGCAACCTCATGAGGGATGACGATGCGCTTGGTCTGCACGCTATAGCCGAGGTCCTCGCTCGCCTGAATGATCTTGCGACGAGTCTCTTCACGCACCGATAGGGTGGGATCCCCGTTCAGAAGTCGAGACACCGTAGCCTGAGAAAACCCGGTACGTTGCGCAATCTCTTTAATCGTCGCCATGTCTCGCTCTCCAATTTAGTAAATCGTTTACCCATGAAAGGATAACCTATTATTGACATAACGACAAACCAAGCGAGATTTATGCAACGATTACGCAAGCCAATTATAATCGCTGCTCATGCAGCAGTCTCATGAACGTATGACGGAACCGCCTTCACGGAAGGCGGGCTGGCCGCAGCCGAATACCATGCATGGCAAAGACAATAAGAAATCCCTTGCTTCAAAATCGCAATTTCAAAGCAAGGGATTTTCCAGAGGATCCGTGCCGTTCAAAGCCACCGGCCATAAGGGCGGTATCAGCCGACAGGGATCGAAGCGCGGCTAGTGTAGAACGCTAGCGTGTGCTCGCATCGCTCCAATTCAGGAGACTATTAGATTATTCGAGTTCTACGGCACCTGTGTAGAGCTGATAGTACTCGCCCTTCTGCGCGATGAGCTCGTCATGCGAGCCGCGTTCGATGATGCGGCCATGGTCGAGCACCATGATCACGTCGGAGTTGCGCACCGTGGAGAGGCGGTGGGCGATCACGAACACGGTACGACCCTTCATGAGGTTGTCCATGCCGGCCTGCACCACCTCTTCGGTACGGGTGTCGATGGACGAGGTGGCCTCGTCGAGGATCATGGCCGGCGGATCGGCCACGGCAGCACGTGCGATGGAAATCAACTGGCGCTGGCCCTGGGACAGGCCGGAGCCGTCGCCTTCGAGCACGGTCTGGTAGCCGTTGGGCAGCATGCGGATGAAGCCGTCGGCGTTCGTGAGCTTCGCGGCGGCGATGCATTCCTCATCGGTGGCGTCGAGGCGACCGTAGCGGATGTTGTCCATCACCGTACCGGTGAACAGGTTCACGTCCTGCAGCACCACACCCAGCGAACGACGCAGATCCGGCTTGCGGATGCCCTTGACGGAAATGCCGTCATACAGGATCATGCCGTCCTGAATGTCGTAGAAACGGTTGATCAGATTGGTGACGGTGGTTTTGCCAGCACCGGTTGCGCCCACCAATGCGATCTTCTGTCCGGGCTTGGCGAACCAGGTGATGTCGTGCAGCACCGGTTTGTCGGGGTTATAGCCGAAGTTCACGTCAGTGAAGCGCACATCGCCCTGCAGGAGGGTGAGGCGACCGTCCGGTGAGGTAATGGCGGTTTCACGGGCTTTCATGGCCACTTCGGCGGCACGCGGGCTCAAGGATTGCGCGGCCTTGAGCGAACGGGTGCCGTCATCGCCTTCCTCGCGCTTCCACGCCCAGTGACCGGTTTCATGGTCAACTTCGGTCATGGTGCGTCCATCTTCGCCGAGTTCCACGTTCACCAAGGTCACGGAACCGCCGTCGTCCTCCGGCTGCTCGTCCATAAGCGCGAAGATGCGGGATGCGCCTGCAAGCGCCATCATCACCATGTTGAACTGCATGGACACCTGGCCAAGCGGGTTCACAAAGGAACGAGACAACGTCAACAGCGAGATCAGCGTACCCAGGGTGAGCGGGCCAGCACCGGACAATCCGAAGTTGCCAAGTCCGGAAATCGCTGCGGATCCGCCGAAAATAGCCAGCAGAATGTACAGCAGGTAACCCATGTTGCCTACGATTGGCATGGTCACGTTGCCCCACGTGTTCGCTTCGGCGGAAGCTTCGAACAGTTCTTCGTTCTTCTTGTCGAAGGTGGTTTGGGTGGCGTCTTCATGGTTGAAGACCTTGATGACCTTCTGGCCGTTGACCGCTTCCTCCACGAATGCGTTCACGTCGCCGATGGCGATCTGCTGCTTGACGAAGTAACGTCCGGAGCGGGAAACGACCTTGCGTACCACCACAAACAGGATCATGGTGAATGCGAGCACGAAAATGGTGACGGGCACCGACAGCCACAGCATGGAGACGAGCGCGGCGATTGCGGACACCGCGGACGAGAACATTTGCGGGAACGATTGGCTGATGGCCTGGCGCAATGTGTCGGTGTCGTTGGTGTAGCGGCTCATAATGTCGCCGTGTTCGTTGGTGTCGAAGTAGCGGATGGGCAGGGTCTGCTGGTGGGCGAACATGTCGTCGCGGATCTTCTTCAACGTGCCCTGTTCCACGGTGACGATGACCCACTGCCACAGCCAGCTGCAGAAAATGCCGGCCGCATACAGGCATGCCATAAGCGTCAACGCACGCAGCAGCGGCATCCAATCAGGATTGGTGGCACCGACCATGGGCAGAATGTACGTATCGACCAGCGACTGTAGGAACAGCGACGATCCGGCCTGGGCCGCGGCACCGACGAGAATGCACACTACCACAAGTGCCACACGCCACTTGTATTGGAAAATGTAACCGAAGATACGCTTGGTGGTGCCGGGTGCGGCTTTCTGCATCGGCGGTTTGCCGTGCGATTGCTGCATGCCGGCCGCGTTGTTGTTGTCTTTGGATTTCAATGCGGAAGTTTGTTCAGTCATCTGTTGCCTCCTTTCACTGCAGTTCCTCAGGTTGAGCCTGATTCTTGGTTTGCGATTCGTAGATGGAGCGATATTCGTCGCAGTTTTCGAGCAGTTGTTCATGCGTGCCGGCCGCCATGATGCGGCCGTGGTCCATGACGAGAATCATGTCGGATTCCTGCACGGAGGCCACACGCTGGGCGATGATGATCTTCGTGGTGTCGGGAATCTCATGATGGAATGCGGCGCGAATCAGCTGATCGGTTTTGGTGTCGACCGCGGACGTGGAATCGTCGAGAATAAGGATCTTCGGCTTTTTCAGCAGCGCACGCGCAATGCACAAACGCTGGCGCTGACCGCCGGAAACGTTGGTACCGCCCTGTTCGATGTACGTATCGTACTTGTCGGGGAATTCCTGAATGAAGCCGTCGGCCTGCGCAAGCTGGCATGCGTGACGAATCTCTTCATCAGTGGCGTTCGGATTGCCCCAACGCAGGTTTTCGGCAATGGTTCCGGAGAACAGCACGTTCTTCTGCAATACCATGGCGACCTGATCGCGCAATACTTCCAAATCGTAATCGCGCACATCCACGCCGCCGACCTTCAGCGAGCCTTCGGTCACGTCATACAAACGTGGCACAAGCTGCACCAAACTGGACTTTGCGGAACCGGTGCCGCCGACGATGCCGACGGTCATACCGGAACGGATCTTCAAATCAATATCGTCAAGCACCGGCTTTTCGGAAGTGGCGGAATAACGGAAGGCGACATGGTTGAAATCAATCTCACCATTCTTCACTTCCATAACCGGATTTTCCGGATTCGTAACCGTGCTTTCCTCGTTCAGCACCTGGCAGATGCGTTCGGCGGAGGCCTGCGAAATAATGCACATCACGAAAATCATGGACAGCATCATCATGGCCATGAGGATCTGCATGGCGTAGGTGACCAGTGCGGTCAGATCGCCGGTGGTCAAACCCAAGGCCGCATTGTTGCCGGACGCCACGATCTGCTGGGCGCCCATCCATGCGATAAGCAGCATGGACACGTACACGCACAGCATCATGAGTGGATTGTTGAAGCTCATAATGCGTTCGGCCTTGGTGAAGTCCTTGAAGATGCGCTGCGAAATGCGGTTGAACTTTTCGGTTTCGTGGCTTTCGCGATTGTAGGACTTGACCACGCGGATGCCCTGCAGGTTCTCGTCGACCACGTTGTTGAGCTTGTCGTATGTGTGGAACACACGCTCGAACACCGGGTGCACCAGCACCACCAGGCCACACAAGCCGATGGCGAGCACCGGAATGCAGCCGAGGAACACCAAAGAGATGGATGGGCTGATGCGGAAGGAGAAGATCCACGCCACAATCACCATGATCGGAGCGCGCACACCCATGCGGATGATCATCGAATACGCGTTCTGCAGGTTGGTCACATCGGTGGTCAGTCGTGTGATGATCGAACCGGTGGAGAAACGGTCGATATTGGTGAAGCTGTAACCTTGCACCTTCTCGAACTGGTCGTGACGCAGGTTTTTGGCGAATCCTGCGCCCGCAATAGCCGAGAACTTTCCGGCCAAAAAGCCGGATGTCAGCGAAACCGCCGAACAAATCAGCAGAATCAAGCCGAATTTCAAAATCGCCGGCATGCTGCCACCGCTGATGCCCTCATCAATCAGCGATGCCATGACAGTCGGAATAAGGATTTCCAGCACGCTTTCCACGGCTACGAATACCGGGGAGAGCAGGCTGGCTTTTTTGTATTCGCGCAGGGATTTGCCCAGTGTGCGAATGACGTGTTGCTTTGGTTTTGACGTTGTGGACGTCGTTGCGTTTGCCGCTGTCACTCCTTGTCCTTTCTTTTTCGTACTTACTTGCTTACGTGTGTTACCTGAGGTTGTTTGCGATCGCCATTTCCTGCGACATTCGCAGTATGCGCGAAACGTATTCATCATGAGAATCGCGATTATGCGGATTCCGCCCATCGCATGATTCTTGCGATTCTTGCGAAACCTGCGGCTTTTGCGAAACCTGCGATTCGCCAAAATCCTGTTCCTGTATTTCCAAGCTTGAATATCGGCTTTCGTCTCCGATCAAACCTGTTTTCACCAGATTCGTCTGCATGACGTCAAGCATGTGCATGAATTGGCGGATCTGGTCGTCATCAAGACCTTCCAACAGGATTCGTTCCATGTTTTTCGCATTGTCGTGCAGCACTTCGGCAATATGCCTCGATTTGTCCGTCAATACGATCTTTTTCAGACGTGCGTCACGCTTCACCGACTCGCGGGCGATCAGCCCCTTCTGCTCCATCAGTCCCAACACTCGGCATGATGTGGATCGGGTCACGCCGAAACGTTGCTCGATGTCTTGAGGGAAGATCTCCTCGTTATCATGTCTTGCCAAGTACACGATGATGTCAACGTTGCCGTTGCTGACGTCTTCCGCCTCTTCGGGACGGGTGACGCGCAAATACCGGTTGACCACGTTGTGCAGCGAGCGAATGGCCACGCTGGGAGGCTTGGTCAGGCCACTTTCCCAGACTTCGGCAAGTCGTGAACCTGACGGTTCCTTGTATTGTTCATTCGTCACTTCTGTCACACCACACATGCTAAACCGTTGCATATACAACTGTTGTACATGCAACGATTAGCGTGTCGCGCATCTCATCGTCCGCGACAAAAAAGGCCGAGGAATCAGATCCGCACCGGTTCAGCGTTAACGGATCGAATCCCTCGGCCTTAAGCCTTGAATCCTACGAAACTACTTGGTGAGTTCAGCGTACTTCTCAAGCATGTATTCGAAGATCTGCTTGCCATCGGCGCCCATCAGCACCGACATGCTGTTGATCGGCATGGAATCGAGGAACAGGCGGGTCATGTCGTTGTCGGGCACCACCGGCATGCGGCCGGCTTCGCCCTCGGCACGCAGGATTTCAAGCACCTTGGAACCGAGCGGATCCTTACGCCATTCCATGAAGTTGGACCATTCGGTGAGCGGCTGGGCCTTGCCGTCGCCGTCGAGCTCCACCACCGCGGAACCGGCAATGTCACGGCTGGACGTGCCGACCTCGATGGTGTATTCGCCGCTCTCCACGTGCCAGTCATTGAACCTCTCAGACCAGTAGGCAAAGGCGCGATCGTCGAGCTCGAAGGAGACTTCTGCGGATTCGCCAGCCTTGAGGAATACCTTCTTGAAGCCCTTAAGCTCGTGTTTCGGGCGAACTACGTCGGCCTTGCCAGGAGCCACGTACACCTGCACGGTTTCGGCGGCGTCAACGTTCGAGGTGTTCTTGACCACTGCGCTGACGGATGCGGTACAGGCACCGGTCTTGACAGCCTTCACGTCGCTCACTTCGAACGTGGCGTAGCTCAGGCCGAATCCGAACGGGTAGTCGACGGCCTTGTTGTAGGTGTCGTAATAGCGGTAGCCCACGAACACGCCTTCGCCGTAGTCGACATGCCCCTCTTCGCCCGGCCAGTTGATGGTGCTCGGATCGTCGTTGATGTCGAACGGAATGGTCTGCGCGAGCTTGCCGGACGGGCTCACCTTGCCGAACAGCACGTCAGCGAGCGCCGGACCGCCGGACTGGCCGAGCAGCCAGGATTCGAGGATGCCCTTGGCGTTCTTGGCCCACGGTGCCACGGTGACGACGGAGCCGTTGGAGAGCACGACCACAACGTTCTTGTTTTCGGCTGCGACGGCTTCGAGCAGTGCGATCTGCTTGGCCGGCATGTCGAGGGTCTCACGGTCGAAGCCTTCGGATTCGGCTGCTTCGGGGAGCCCCAGGAACATGAGCACCACGTCGGCGCCCCTGGCAGCGTCGACGGCTTCGGCTTCGAGTGCCGGATCGGCCGGTTCGAGATCGAGGGTGAAGCCTGGGGCGAACTTGGCATCCACGCCGCGTTCGGTGAGGGTGTCGAGGAAGCTGGTCATCTTGGTTGGGGTGATGTGCGAGGAGCCGCCGCCCTGGTAGCGCGGAGTGCGTGCGAATTCGCCGATGACCGTGACCTTGGCATCGTTTGCGACCGGCAGGATGGCGTCGTCGTTCTTGAGCAGCACCATGGATTCGATGGCGGCCCGGTGGGCGACTTCGTCGTGGGCTTCGATGTCGAAACGATAGCCTTCGATGCTCATGGCCGCGCGGGTCTTGTTGACCAGGTCGATCATGCCTTGTGCCATGCGGTCGAGCTGTGCCGGCTGGATGCGACCGTCGCGTGCCGCGTAGACGATCTGGTCGTCGGTGTAGCTTGGCGGCATTTCGAGGTTGAGGCCCGCGTTGAGGGAGGCCACGCGATCATGGTCGGCACCCCAGTCACTCATAACGATGCCTTCGAAACCCCATTCGTCGCGCAGCACGTCGGTGAGCAGCCAGTGATCCTGGGCGGCATGCACGCCGTTGATGCAGTTGTATGCGCACATGATGGTCCACGGCTGGGCCTCCTTGACGATGTGCTCGAATGCCGGGAAGTAGATTTCGCGCAGCGCACGCTGGGAGATGTTGGCGCTGATGCGCAGACGGTCGGTTTCCTGGTTGTTGGCGGCGAAGTGCTTGAGCGAGGTGCCCACGCCCTTGGACTGCACGCCTGCGACGATGCCGACTGCCTCATGGCCCGCCAGATACGGGTCTTCGGACCAGTATTCGAAGCAGCGGCCGCCAAGCGGGTTGCGCTTGATGTTCACGCCGGGACCGAGGATTACGGCAACCTTCTCCTGAATGCACTCTTCGGCCATGGCTTCGCCGACCCGGTAGATGAGTTCCGGGTTCCACGAGCTGGACAGACCAGCGGCCGGCGGAAAGCAGGTGGCAGGCACGCAGTTGTTCAAATCGACTTCGCCGGTGGTGGCCGAGTTGGACTTGCGCAGGCCGTGGGGGCCATCGGTGATCATATAGCCGGGAATGCCCTTGGCTTCAACACCCTGCAGATGCCAAGCGTCGCCGCCGGAAGTCAGGGATGCCTTCTCTTCAAGCGTCAGATCATTGATGGAAGGATAGGTTTTTTCGCTCATACGTTCCTCTTTCGCATCGTTTTCTTGAGTTCGTATCGGTTAACCGATCTGCATGAGACCTCAACCCCGAAATCTCTACTAACCGGTTGGTAGGTACTTTATCAAAACCAACACCGCAACACGCCAATCTTCTTTGAAAAATCAATTAACCGACCGTAAAGTAACTGCAGTATTTACAACTTGAGAGAAATGACGATTCATAAGCATTGCAGCGCACATGAATCGCCATCAATGAAGGGCAAGAGAGGGAATCATCATGGCCAACGAAGAAGTCGACCGAAGGGCGGAGATTCTCAACGCGGCCGTCGAACTGTTTGGGACGCTCGGCTATTACGGCACTTCCCTGCAGAAAATCGCCGATCGCGTAGGACTCACCAAGGCTGGCGTACTGCATTATGTCGGCAGTAAGGAAGGACTGCTCACAGCCGCGCTGGACGAAGTCTACGATTCCGAAACGGAAGACATTCTTACCGACATGGTACGTGAGCCACGACCGTTGATCGCCGACATGTGGCGCAGAATCGTGGCGGTGAACGCACGCAGACCGCTTCAGGTGCACATGTTTTCCACGTTGAGTGCCGAAGCGATCGACCCGAACCACCCTGCACACGAGTACTTCGCCAATCGTGAGCTGCATAATGCCGATACCGCGCTCAATATCCGTTGGTGCACGCCCGAAGGCGTTGATACGCGTCGGCTGCTTAATGCGGGATTCGCCATGATGGATGGCGTGCAGCTGCGTTGGCTGCGCACGCCCGGCCAAGATCTGAACGCCATGTGGGCGGAATGCGAAGACACCCTGTTCCCCCTGCCCATGTGGGAGGGCTACCGCTAAGCCTCTGCCCCGGCACTGCATTACTGTATGGATGCAGACGTAGAAGGAGGCATGTATGCGGATTTTGCTGGCACCGGACTCGTTCAAGGAGGCCGCTTCGGCTGAAGCAATCGCACAGGCGATGGCTCGCGGCATTAAGCGCGGCGACCCGCAGGCCGAATGCCGGCTTTTGCCGCTTTCCGACGGTGGCGAAGGATTGACGCACGCCTTGGTTCATGCCACTGGCGGCACGTTGCATGATGTTGAGACAGTTGACGCGATCGGCCGCCCGATTACCGCTCAGTTTGGCTTTCTTGGCAATAATCATGCTTCTTGTATTCTCCACACCGCCGTGGTCGAATTGGCTTCGGCAAGCGGACTTGAACGGGTCTCCCCTGCCGACCGCAATGCGTTGGTTGCTTCCACGTTCGGTACCGGCTTACTGATTCGTGCTGCGATTGACGCTGGCGCGGATTGTATTGTGCTTGGTTTGGGTGGTAGTGCCACTACGGATGGTGGCACGGGATTGGCTCGCGCGCTTGGATTTCATTTTCTTGATACGGCAGGTCATGATATTCCGCTTGGTGGCGGTTCTCTTGTTGATTTGTCGAGGATTGATGATTCGGAAGTTCCCGATTTTGTAAAAAATGTTCCGATTGTTCTCGCTTGCGACGTCACCAATCCTTTGACCGGCCCGGAAGGTGCCGCCCATGTGTTTGCCCCGCAAAAAGGCGCGACCGCAACACAGGTCGAGCTTCTCGATCAGGGGCTTGCGAATCTCGCGCGCGCGATCATGCAATATAACGGCCGCGATATCGAGCACACTCCGGGAGCGGGCGCTGCGGGAGGTACCGGAGGTGGCGTGCTTGGCCTGTTCAACGCAACAGTGAAGCCGGGAATCGAACTCGTGCTTAATCTTGCACATGGCCGTGAAGCGTGCGCTTGGGCTGACGTCGTCATCACCGGAGAAGGTTCTATCGACAGTCAAACGCCATACGGCAAAGTGCCAAGCGGCATTGCAAAATTGGCGCAATCGCAAGGAAAACCAACCATTGCCATCGGCGGAACGGTAACCCGTGACCCACACACCGTCGAAGCACTGAACGAAACCGGCATTATCGCAACATTCGGCATTGCGCCCGAGCCAGCAGATCTTACAACGTTGATCGCCAACACGGAACGCAATGTCGAAATCACCTGTGCCGCAATCGCCAGCACATTGCGCATCACCGCAGCTACTTCACCCTGCGAATCAGCATGATGAACACCGCACCCAGCAGCACCGCGACCACAGCGATCGGGAACAGCGCCGCATAACTGCCAGTGGCAAGCACAATCGCACCGGCAAGCTGCTGTATGGCGTTCATCACCGCGGAACAGTCGGCGTTCATTGACGATGGCAACTGGTTCAACGCATGCGTCTGATCAGACACCAGTACGAATCCGGAAGCAGCCATAAACAACGCGTATGTCACGGCAATGGTCCATTCATGTGAGCCGCCTACGATCAGCATTTCGTAGGCGGCTCATATCAGTCTGGCGTGTCGATTATCGAGTTCTGCGACACGGTTTATTTTGGTTGCTTATGCGACGGTGAAGGTGGTGCGCTTCAGGTCTTCGCGGCGGCTGGAGTGACCGATAAGCACTTCGAATTCGCCCGGCTCAACGATTCGGTTAGCTTCAGAATCGACGATGGTGCAATCGGAAACCGGAATATCGAAGGCAACGGTCTTGCTTTCGCCCGGTTCGAGTTCCACGCGCTGGAATGCTTTGAGTTCACGATCCGTCCAGCTATAGGAGGTCACGATGTCGCCGATGTAGAGCTGCACTACTTCCGTGCCCTTGCGATCGCCCGTATTGGTGAGGGTGATTTCGGCATGCACGGTGTCGGTTTCGGCGAACATGCCGGATTCCGGAACATTGGTGACGGTCGGTTCGCCGTATTCGAACGTGGTGTAGCTCAGGCCTTCGCCGAATGCGAATGCCGGATCCTGTGTGAGGTCGGCGTAGCGGTTGCCGTGCTGGCCGCGAATCTGGTTGTAGTAGACCGGCAGCTGACCTGCATGGCGTGGGAAGGTGATCGGCAGGCGTCCGCTCGGCTCGGTTTCGCCGAGGATGATTTCGGCGATGGCCTGGCCGCCCTTCATGCCCGGGCTTGGAGCCCACAGCAGAGCCGAAGTGCCTTCGGCCGGTGTTTCGTCAACAATCACACCGTTGGTACCGATCACGGATGCCGGCAGCACCTGCGGCTTGGAGCTGACGAGTACCACCACGAACGGCTTGCCGGTTTCGCGAGCCACGTTCGACAGCGCGTCGATCAGTGCATTCTGGCCGCCGAGCAGTTCAAGCGTAGCGGTGGAGCAGCCTTCACCAATGGCTTGAATCACATCACCCACCACAGCCACGATCAGGTCGCTTTGGCGAGCGTTTTCCACGGCTTCATCGAGCAGTGCGCGGTCGAGCTTGGCGGAAACGCCGATCTTCGGGCGAGGCTGGCCATCCGGGTAGAACTCGCCTTCCGGATCAGGCACCAAATCCACGATATTGGCACCGCGGGAGTACACGACCTCGCAGCCTTCCGGAGAGAGCTGCTTGAAGCCATCAAGCACGGTGGTGATCATCTCGCGCGGGTGGCCGTCAGGCATCCAGTTGATCTGACCGGAGCTGCCCGCCCAGTCGCCCAGCTGAGTTTGCGCATCGTCGGCAAGCGGACCAACGACCGCGATACGCTTCGCGCCAGCCGCATTGAACGGCAGCGAACCATTGTTCTTCAGCAATGCCACGGCTTCGCGAGCCACTTCGAGATTGAGCTGCTGGTGTTCTTCGGAGCCGATCACCGCATTGATGCGTTCCTGATCAGGCAGACGCGGATCTTCGAACAGTCCAAGACGGAACTTTAGTGCGAGAATACGAGCCACGGCGGCATCAATCAACGATTCGTCAAGCAGACCGGTCTTCACGGCTTCGATCGCACCCTCGTAGAACTTCGGGGTGGTCATCACCAAGTCGTTGCCGGACTTGACCGCGTCAGCGGCGGCCTGCACATAGTCCGGCTTAACCTTCTGCTCCCATACGGAACGTCCGACGTTGTCCCAATCGGTGATAAGCGTGCCCTGATAGTTCCAAGCGCCACGCAGCCTGTCGGAAAGCAGCCACTTGTTGAAGGTGACCGGCACGCCTTCGATGGATTCGTAGCCAAGCATGAAGGTGCCACAGCCTTCCTTGGCCACGCGTTCGAACGGCGGCAGGAACCAGGATTCCAGCTTGCGGTGGCTCAGATCGGCTTCGGAAGCGTCACGGCCTCCCTGGGTTTCGGAATAGCCCGCGAAATGCTTGGCGCATGCGAGAATCGCGTCTTTGGCAAGCGGCTCGCCCGCCTTGGCACCACCCTGATAGCCTTTGACGATGGACGATGCCATTTCGCCGATCAGGTACGGGTCCTCGCCAAAGGTTTCGCCCACGCGACCCCAACGGGTGTCTCGCGCGATGCACAGCACCGGAGAGAACGTCCAATGCACGCCGGTAGTCGACACTTCCTCGGCGGTGGCACGGCCCGCGGCCTGCACTTTTTCGGAATCCCACGTGGTCGCCATGCCCAATTGTTCCGGGAAAATGGTGGCTCCCGGCCAGAAGGAATAGCCGTGAATGCAGTCGTCACCGATCACCAGCGGAATGCCGAGACGAGTTTTGGTGTTCACCGTTTCCACGGCTTTCGGCAGGTCGGACGGTGAGGTGTGCAGAATGGAACCAACATGCTTGTTGACGATTAGATCGTCCAAGTCGCCGCTTCGCGCGTCAAGTTGCATCATCTGTCCGACTTTTTCCTCAAGGGTCATACGGCCAAGCAGATCGGCGATGCGTTCCTCAGTGGGAAGTTCCGGATTCTTATAGGGCAGATTCACCGTATTTTCAGTGGTTTCGGCCATGGATTGCTCACTTTCCTCATTGAAGCGATTTCCTTTAATTACCAATTGGTAGTTTAACACGATGCAGGCACGCGCGCAACTCGGCATGACCATACCAACACAGAAGGCGAGAAGCCCGTCAGACCCCTCGCCTTCTCACACGAATACATGCAATGCAATCTTAAATAATCAGCGATATGCATCCCATAATGGAGCGGGAAACAGCATGTTTTCCATCTGAGCCCACTCTTTGCACAAATCAACTTCAGGTTCACGCAACCACCATAATTGCACGCCATCCATGATTTCCATGGCCTTACGCACCACCGGACGCATACTCGACTTCCACGAACCCAATTGCGGAGGAATCAGCCAAGGATATCGCGAATAATGCTCCCAAATATCGTCCATACGGGCAGTGAATTCATCATGCAACGGATGATCAGGATTCAACGACTCCGCAGAAAGCACGGTAAACAACTGCACCATCATGCGTCGGCGCGAGTTGTGTTTCACCAGGTAGCGCAGATACGCGGGAAAATGCGGCGCGGCAGGATCACTGCCAGGCATACCGGATGCGAAGAAATCCTCAGGAGTGCCCGTTTCACCGTAATACTCGTTGAATACCATCGCCAGCATATTGTCTTTATTGCCCACATACCGAAGCACACCCTGCTTGGAGATGCCAACACGATCAGCCACATCCTGAATGGAAATACCGTTGAACCCACGCTCGCTGATCAGCTGCACCGCGGCATCCAGCACTTCCTCACGCCGCTCCTGCGGTGATTTTCGGATACGTTTCGGAGTCTCTTCCTCTGCCATGATTCCGAGTCTAATGCACCTTATGTCGATTGCCGTTGATTGACTGACTATGGCATGTCATCGTGAGAGGTATCCGCCCGAATCCATCCATGACGCCATACGCGAGTCAGATCCCACGCCTCAAGATTGCCGCCGTTGCGAGGATCCCGCGGCGGTTTCCCTTCGCCACTACCCGGTTTCGCGGAGCGCGCAAGCTGGTAGCTCCAATAGATCTGTCCCGCCGACACGTCCCATGCCGCGCGTTGCAATCGTGACACTTGGCGGTATGCAGCCGATCGGTTTTGGCTGTGTAGGGCCCACTGATTCTCCACGCACCACTCGCCCACCAGCACGGGAATACGACGAGCCGCCGAACGAATGGCGATACCACTCGCGCCCACCAGCATCCGGTACAGCCATGGCAGTCGCCGCGATCGCAGGTACAGCCGGCGTGCCGGTCCCGAAAACAGCGGATCCTCCATCGCGATGAGATACTGATGGGTGTCGAGCATGACGTTGCGCATGCCAGCACGACGAAACCAACCGCCCCAGCGGAGTAGTCGGAAACCGTCATGGAATACGATCACGGTTTCCGGACGCAGCACGGCGCGCAACCGGGCGTAAGCGTCGCGGTAGAAGCGCTTCAGAAACCGCAGTGAGACATACGTGCTACCGGAAGCCTCATGAGAGTCTTTCGCCGTGTTCGACGTGCTATGGAACACCGACCAGCTCACTGGTTCGTTGAGTACTTCGATGCTGTGCAGGGCCGGTTCGTCGCGGTATCGGCGAGCCAATCGCTCCAGCACGTTCAGCGTGTACTCCACCAAGTCCGTATTCTGCGCCCATTTGCACACACCCGTCAGACCGCCGTTGTCGAAACCATTCTGCGATTCGGGAACGGTATGCAGGTCAATCATAATCTTCAATCCCGTCTCCCGCGCCCAACGGAACGCGCGGTCGAGGTACGTGATGCAGCCCGGATGCCCGGGCCAGTCGCCGAAGATGAAATACGGTATGGGAATGCGTACGAGGTTGATTCCGTGACCGACGATAATACGGAAATCCTCCAGGGTGATGTAGGTTTCGCGGTGCCGGCGCAGTTCCTCGGCGAGATTCCGTTCGGACCAGAGGGATACGTGCGTGCGGTGCATCCAGATTTCATCGTCTTCGGCGCTGCGGGTGAACGGTTTCGGATCCATCCATTTCTCCAGCACCAGCCAGTTGCCGAGGTTCACGCCGTCGATTCGCTCATCGATGCCTAGCACCATGCGTCTCACCGCCCTTACGCTCGGGGGTTGCCCGACTTTTCGTTTCCGTCCATCACAACCCATGGCAAAACCCATTCGGCCCAATGGGCCAAGGAACCGTGCGTCATTCGCAACGTTCCTTGGTCCATTGTATGTGCCCCGCGAGCGGCCACACGGCCGCTCGGAATCGGATCACGACCGGATCAGGGTCGTTGAATGATCGTGGTGGCCGCCCGGGCGGGATCAGTCGACAGGCTTCGTTTCGTCCGCCTCATAATCGAAGAAATCAAAATCGGCGGTCTTCTCATGCAGCGAAGCATCAGTGACGGCAATACCGACCATAGTGCCGGTGAACTCACCGAACTTGCAGTATTCGTCAGAGAACGTGGTGGTATCGAAATCCGGACCGATCTTGGTCCAATTCTCGCCATCATAACCCCATTCGAACCAAGTGCGACGGCCCTCAATGTTCAAACGGAAGTAAATCGGCTTATCTTCCACGGCAACACGAGTGTCAAGCATTTCCGTCTTTTCGCCGTTTTCGAGACGCACGATCGAAATCGCGCTGCCGCCAAGCGTCTGCGAATAATACTTGCGCAGGAAAATGTTATTCATGTTGTCGTAGTAGATGGTCAAGCCAGCGCTGTGCTGGTAGACTTCCGGCTCGAACTCCATCTTGGTGGTCACCGTGGCATACACGCTCGTCAGCTTGCGAGTAAGCAGGCTCGTACGATTCAGCGAGGCAAGCGATTCTTCACCGCGAACACGCAGCCAGCCCGGGCGTTCCGTAGCATTCGCAAACGTGCTCGGCATCTGACGCGGCGAGTAATACCAGTTGCCCAATTCGCCGCCATCAAAGTCATCAAAGTTCGGAATCTCCGGCATCGGCACATCCGGCAGATTCGGTTCCTCAACCTCAATCTTCGCCAGATTGGAACCGTCAGCCATACGCAGCCAGCCATCAGACGTCCACTGCATCTTCTGGATAGCGGTTTCACGGCCAAGCGTGCAACGCAATTCCGGCACGAACGGACGGCTCGTCAAATGCACCAGATAGGTTTCGCCATTCGGCAGGTCAACATACGAGCCATGCCCGGACTTTTGCAGCACGGAATCCGGGTTGAAATAGCGCGGCTTCAGATGATCGTCATCGGCACGCTCGTTCGACTCCTTCGGCTGTGACGTAACCAGCGGGCCATTCGGATCCGGCTCGTACGGACCCCACACATTGCGGGAACGCCCCATGGTCACGGAATGGTTGTAGCCAGTACCGCCCTCAGCGCACATAATATAATACCAGCCGTCACGCTTGGTCAGATGCGGAGCCTCAATGCAGCCACGATCAGTAGCACCACGCCAAATACGCTTCGGATAGCCAACCACATGCTTGGTTTCCGGATCATATTCCACGCAGCAGATCACACCCGGCTTCTCATAGCCTTCGCGGGTCTCCCACTCCAAGCTGACGATGTACTTCTTGCCATCATCGTCATGCAGAATGGACGCATCGAAACCGGAGGAAGTCAAATACACCGGCTCGCTCCACGGGCCTTCAATATTCTTCGACTTAATAAGATAATTATTCACGTCGAAATAGCGTGCATTCATGGAATTCATAACACCATAAATCACGTAGAACATGTCCTCTTCCTCACAATACGTGAGGCAAGGAGCCCAAATGCCCTTAGCGCTCGGCAGCTTGGTAAGGTTCGGATTCGTGTCATCGGTAAGCACATGGGTAAGCAGCTCCCAATGCTTCATATCCTTCGAATGGTAGATCGGAATGCCAGGGAACCATTCGAATGTGGAGACGGCAACGTAGTAATCGTCGCCTTTGCGGCAGATGACTGGATCAGGATTGAAGCCTTTAAAAATAGGATTCTGCAGCATTATCTCTCCTTTGATTTCTGCTTTTCTTTTTTCGTTTTTTACTTATTGCGATTTTGCTTTAGTTATTGCGGCGCCCGCCGCTTACTGCAGTGTTATTTGGTTACTGCAGTGTCCGCCGGAGTCTGCGATGCTCTATTGCTGACACGCTCCAAGGCCGCTCTGGCCAGTCTTTACGGTCTTCAACAGAGCATCGCAGACTCCGGCTCGTAACGCTTTTGCGTTACGTTGCGTTGCACTTACGTTGTGTTACGCAAGTTGATGTTTTTAGTGAGTTTTTTCTTTTTTAAAGGATGGGAGGGAGGGGGAACCAGGATTGGGCTATGCAGCGGCCTAGGTCCCAAGAGTCCCAGCCGATCCAGCCAGGGGTGTTGACCGTGTCGGTGAGCAGCTTGTAGTTCCAGTAGTAGAAGCCGCTGCCGTTGCTCCATGCTTCAAGCTGCGACTTGGCAACGCCTTGGTAGAGCGCACGCTTTTCTTCGGCACTGAGCGTTTCCGCCTGCGCACCTTCCTCGCCGTTGAGCACGCTCTGGCCGCCGTGGGTGTCCACACCACAGCCGACCGAGTTGAACAGGCACCACTCGCCCACAATCACCGGGAAGTATTCGCTCATTTCGGCGACCATCGGAGCGTACGTGTTGCGCACGAAATCGTCGTAGCCTTCCACGGTCTGCGGGCAACCCATCATTTCCGCGGCCATCAAGTACTGGTGGGTGTCGAGGATCACGTTTTCGAACTCTGACGCAAGCTTGCCATCTGCGCCACGCATGAAGTCCTTCCACTGTTCGATATCGAATCCATCATGGAATACCACAGCCTTATCAGTCGGCAAAGCACCCTTGTCGACGTCGCGCAGGCGACGATATGCGGTGATGTAGAAGTTCTTGAGCCAGTCGAATTCAATCGGACCGGTGCCTTCCGCAAGTTCGGCATCGACGGCCTTGTATCGTTCGGTCACGTTCATCATCGGCCAGGACGTGGTGGTGTTCGGCTCGTTGATGATTTCAATGCCCATCAGCGCTTCCCTATTGCCATAACGCTTGGCAAGACGCTCGAGCACACTAAGCACGAATTCAACCTCTTCCGGCAGTTGTGCCCACTTGCACACGCCGGAGATGCCGCCATTGTCGAAACCGTTCTGGCTCATCGGAGCGGTATGCAAATCAATAAGAATCGTCAAACCGTATTTTTCAGCCCAGTTGAAAGCCTTATCAAGTTCATCAATACACCCAATGAACGGTGCTCGATCGCCGAAGATGAAATACGGTACCGGAATTCGTACGGAATTCAATCCCCATGATTTGATGGTGGCGAAGTCGCGTTCGTTGATGTATTCGGCGCGATGCGTTTTGATGCGTGCCTCATAGACGGCCGGGTCGAGCTGCGTCGGCAGGTAATATTCGTCGTCGGCGGTAGTGCCATCGAACAATGCCGGGTTCATCCACTTTTCCAGAACCAGCCAGTTACCCAGGTTCACGCCCTTGATGTAATTGAGACCCATATGCACTCCTTCGTACGTTTTCACCATAGTTTCTATTACTTAGTAACTACTTAGTTAAATGATAATACATTTTTCTTCTCTGCGCAACTTGTAACGAAAAAGCGTTTGCCCACGGCGACCAGTAACCAATCACCACAGACAAACGCCCTGCAACACAACACCGGCTTGCGAAGGTGGCAGGAAGAGAAGGGAAAATCCACCACCCGGCATTCAACAAACCGTTGCCACAGCCAAGCTGACGCGTTACGCACACATCCGCGTCAGCCAGGCAACTCCCCGTCAGTCCAACACGAATGCGTTAAACAAAAACGGAGCAAGCGTCACCTTGATACCATGATCGACATTGCAAGGATCAGCAAATTCAAAACCCTCGGCATCGTCACAAATCCTTCGGATTCATCAATTTGCAATTGTTCGCTTCCTTACGGAAAACCCCGGACCCGATCGAGAAGGGGAAAACGACGGATCCGGGGCAATCATTCAAGGAAGGATTACTTACTTGACCTTCTTGATGGCCATGATGAAGAAGCAGCCGATGATGGCCAGGGCGATGGCGGTCGGGAAGGCGAAGTTATAGCCGAGGGACACCACGATGGTGGACATGACGACCGGGCCGCACATCTGGCCAAGGGTGGTGCCCATGTTCAGAATGCCCAGATCCTTGCCAGCTTCTTCCTTGTTCGGCAGCACGTCGACGAGCAGAGCCTGGTCGACTGCGTAGTAGACGGCGTAGCCGAGGCCAGCGATGCCCGCGAACAGGTACATGCCCAAGGTGGACGGAATCAGCCACGGCATGGCGATGCCGATAGCGAAGAGCACGGAAGCTACGACAACCGGGACCTTACGGCGGCCGATGAGATCAGAAACCGGTCCAGAGATAAAGGAGCCGACCAGAGACATGACCATCATGATCATGGAGACGACGGACACGGTGACGGCTGATTCCTTAACGGACTGGCCGATGTAGTTCTGGATGATGTAGAGCTGGTAGACGTTGATCATCTGGTAGCTCATGAGCATGCAGAAACGGCCGGCGAAAGCCTTGTAGAAGTCGTGGGCGCCAGCGAACTTCGGCGGGCGGAAGGATACGAGGATGTCCTTGAAAGAGCCCTCTTCCTTCGGCAGGAAGTCAGCGGAACGTTCCTTGGGCAGAATGATCACCGCAACGATACCGCCGAGGAACATGAGCACGCCTGCAACAGCAAAGCCGACAGTCAGGTTCTCGATGAAGAATGCACCGATCATGGTACCAATCGGGGCGCCGATCGTGGAGCCTGCACCATAGAAGGCGGACATAGTGCCACGGATGCCGGACGGCACGCGGTCAGACAGCACGGCGACCAGCGGGGCAATCATGCAGTTGAGGCCGAACATGCAGGCGCAGTAGAAGATGGTGAGCAGCACCGCGTTATGCGTGGTGCCGGTCAGGAACAGGGTGACGCCACCGAGCACCGCACCGAAAACGATCCACGGAGTACGACGACCGAACCTGGAGCGGGAACGATCGGAGAAGTTGCCGAACATCAGGTTAGAAACCAGGGACGCCACTGCGGTGAACGCATTGACGATACCGACGAGGGCGTCCGGATCGGCGCCTTCGATGGTCTTGTAGTGCATCGGCAGCAGCACGGCGGAGACGATGCCGAGGCCTGACATCCACAGGATGCCGAACACCAGGAAGCCAGCGCCGAAGCGGATGGTGTTGACCTTGCTCAGCGGCTTGCCGGTTTCAGGAGACAGCGACGGATCCTTGTCCGCGGCTGCGATGTTGGCGTTGTACGCCACCAAACGCTCCTCTTTGCTTGCGATTGCTTCACTCATGAAACTCTCTCCTTCGATTCATGTTTCAGTAGTGTTTTTGTTGTGTGACACGGACTGCCCCGCCCAGTCAATTAACTACCAATCAGTAATTAACGTATTTGTTACCGTAAATCATTTCTGCCAAAAGCGCAAGTCAATCGTGTTCGATTTGTTGATTTTGCGAATCCGACACCATGATTCCATGTTTAGCTTTACTCTTAAGCAGAATCTCGGTTTTTATTACCTAGTAACTGCTTAGTTAAAGCGTATTACAATCTCTTTTATCTGTCACTTCTCAGCGTGTTCCAACGTTTCTGCCACACTTCCTCTCCTCCGTACTGTAACTTAGTAAGTACAAGAAAAGGAGAGAGCATGCGCCGCCGAATCGAAGATAAACGCAGGAAACGAATGAGCGCCGAAGATCGCAGAAAAGCGATACTCGAAACCACCGTTTCATTCATCTCCCAATTCGGCTTCTGGGGATTCACCATTCGCGACGTGGCACAAGCTCAGAACATCACCGAAGCAGGCCTCCTTTACTACTTCAAATCCAAAGAACAACTCCTTGAAGAAACCCTCAAATACGCCGACCGCACCAACCAAATCGCCATTGCAGAGCATCTTGGCGTTGAAGGCGTGACCGGCGAAGTTTTGCAAGACGGCATCGCATACCATTGCGCTCTCGGACTCAAGGCCATCTCCACAGGAACCGTGGAAACCAACGCAGACCGACCCGAAATGGTTCGTCTCTACACTCTGCTCGAAAGCGAGGCCCTAAGCAAAGACCATCCGGTGCACAAGTATTTCGAACAGCGCGAAATCAATCTGCTGAAGGAATACACGTTCGCAGCCAAACGAGATGACGTCGCCTATCCGGAACGCACCGCACTGCAGGTGCTATCCGCCATGGAAGGGTTGCAATTGCGGTGGCTCAACGGATCTCACGATGTCGATTTCGTTGGGGAATGGAAGGCCCTGATCGACCTTCTCATTCCCTAAACGTTCTCTTTGCGGCGATTTCAGCCTGCGATCACCACAACATTCCAGCGGCCGATTGCCAATGGATCACCCTCCTTGACGGCTGTACCCTCCTTCAGTACGACTTCAGCAGTTGCAGCCTCATCAATATTGCCGTCGGTGGCGATGACGACCGGAGCGACCACCACTTCACCTGCAACCGGGCTTGCAACGGTAACTTCGTCGGCGGAATAATTGAGCAGATACGTCACGTTCTCGCCGAGGGCATTCACACCCTGACGAACCGAGATCTGGCCCGCGAGCGCGGTTCCGGCAACGGCAACACCAGCATGTTCCACAGCCTCGCGCATAACCGCACGAATGGAATCGGCGTCAAGCAGCGTAGCAATCCACTCGGCATCGCCCTTGCCGAATGCGTGACGGGTGACCGCGGCGTAATCCTTCCAAGCATAGTGGCCGTAGGATGCGAGCACCTCAGTATCAGCGTCGGCGTTCAACAGTTCGATCAGCGACTGAGCATCGGTGGACGCGGTTTCGGCGAGCGCACCTGCGAATTCCACGGAAACGTGGCCATTCGGGCGGGTGAACTGGCTGTAAGTCATGCCGAACACGTCGGTGAGATTGTGCGGAGCGCGGTCGGCCCAAACGGTCACTTCGTCATCGGATACGAAAGAACGCATGGTGGAAACCAAGTGGCCACCATTTTCAACGAACGTACGCAAGCGATCCGTAGTTTCCTGAGACGTGCAGTAGAGCGCCGGAGTCACGATCATCTCATACTTGGCGAGACGTTCGGCCGGAGCATCGGACGGCACGAAATCGCATTCGACGTTGAGCTCGAACAGCGCGTCGTACACGTTGCGCACCACGTCGTTGTACTTGAGGTTGCCGCCGAACGGGAAGCCCGCTTCGATGAGGAACCAGTCGAGCGCGGTGAGTGACTCGTTGCTGACCATGATGGCCACCTTGTTCTGCTTCTTCAGGTGAACGAGGCGCTCCCCCACTTCCGGCTTGCCGATTTCGTGTCCGAACACGCCTGCCTCGCGGTAGGTCGGGTTCGGTTCGAGGTCGTGGCTCAGCAGACCCTTCCAGTAGGTTTCGAACGAATTGTGGATGGAATGCCAGTGCCAGTATTCCACCATGTCAGCGCCGGAGGCCAAGTGCGAGTAAGCCTGCAGACGAAGCTGTCCCGGGAACGGAACCCAGCCATGCTGACCCTGCGCTTCGGTTTCGAGCACGAGGAAGTTCTTGCCGTCCTTGGTGGAACGGGTCATATCGCCGCCGAATGCGATTTCCTTACCGGTCAGATCGTCTTCGGTCGGATGGTAGATGTCGACGCCGGTGATGTCCACTGCGGTCGCGGCCTTGAAGTGGTCGACGGCCGGCTGCACGCCGAAGGAATAGCCACGCCATTCGAAATCGAAATTGTGGGTGATGAACTGGTCGTCATGAGCGTATTCGCGCACAATATCGGACTGCCACTGCAGGAAGGCACGCACCTGATCGCGACGGAACTTGTCGAATTCGCCGCCGAGGGACTCGTTAATCGTGGCGGTCACATCCGGGAAGTCCTCCCAGGAATTGATGCGGTTCGACCAGTAGTCAAGACCGAAGCGATGGTTCAGCTCGTTCAGATCGCCATCGAACTTCTCATACAGATACTTGATGAATAGGCGCTGCATGTCGTTGGACACGGAATCGTAGTACTTGGTTTCGTTATCGACCTGGTAGCCGATCACTGCCGGATGGTCGGCAACGTGGGAGATCAGCTTGCGGATCACGCGTTCACCGTAGAAACGGTAGGTGGCATTGACGATGTCCATGATCTGGCGTGCGCCATACTTGCCTTCACCGTTCGGGGTAACCGCGAGCACGCTCGGGTCAAGCTTGACGAGCCAGCTCGGCACTGCGTAGGTCGGGGTGCCTACGATGACGTCAATGCCCGCGCGCTGTGCTGCGTCGAGTGCGCGGTCAACGTAAGTGAAGTCGAATACGCCCGGCTGCGGTTCGCAGGTACTCCACGTGGATTCGGCGATGCGAATGACGTTCAGCCCCGCTTCCTTCATCATCCTCATGTCTTCATCGACGCGGTCGATGCCTTTCATCATGAGGTACTCGTCGTAATATGCGGCACCGAAAAGAATGTGATCTGCCTCGTAACGACTCACGGATCCTCCATCGTCTTCATTGACTTGTTACTAGTTACTACTTGTTGCTACGTCTAAGGTTGTTCTTTTGCGGTATCCCCGAGTTTTTCTCAAGTATCCGTATCTAACAGCCATTAGATATAAGAAATATAAATCTTCCCGATTCAGCTGTCAAGAACTGCAAAATTTCAGGCGTGTCTTACCTAACAACCATTAGATACAGCGTTTCCCCTTGACCAAAACCAACCAATCACAGCAATCCACACAAAAAGCTATCCCAGCGAGCAAATCTTTCCAGCCACTGGAGCAAGCTTCCCGCAAACACACCTCCAAAAGTCCTGATTCTTCCAGCTAGTGGAGGAATTGAGACACAAAAGGCCATAGAAACACAGCTCGCAAGAAAACTGCACACGGCTTAGCGGTAGCTGTCCCAGACAGGTGAGGGGAAGATCATCTTTTCGAAGGCAAGCCATTCATCGTAGAAATCGATGGGAGGCTTACGCATCCAACGCAGTTGAATGCCGTCCATCGCTTCCAAGCTTTGACGCACCATCGCACGCATATTCTCCCAACCGCCGATTTCAGGCGGCAATTTCCATGTGTACTGGGAATAGTGTTCCCACACGTATTTCGGACGATTCTCGAAATAGTCGTGCAACGGATGATCCTCACTGAACGACTCAGTTTCTAACACCATGTATAGCTGCAGCAAGCTGCGTCGGCTAGCATTGTAACGTACCAAAAAACGCAAGTACGCGGGAAACAGCATGCCTTCCGGATCACTGCCGGGTAGTCCCGACGCAGCGAAATCAGCCGGAGTGCCCTCCTGATCGTAATTGTCGGTGACCAGCAGCGACAGCAACCGTTCCTTGTTGCCGATGTAATGCAGCAATCCAGGCTGGCTCATGCCAATCGCATCAGCAATATCTTTCAACGATGTACCGTAATACCCCTTTTCCCCGATAAGACGGCTCGCCGCAGCGACGATTTCCCGCTTACGCTCCTCAGGTGTTTTACGAACACGTTTCTTCCCCTCATTAGCCATATGGACAGTGTACTATCTACTACCCATTAGACAGGCGGAAATCATATCAAACCACAACATTCCCACTCGCCACATAAAAACGGGCCGACCTTCAACAGACCAGCCCTGAATTACATTCAAAACCACTTCGAGATCACATTCAGTCAGCCTCGGCCAACCAAAAATATTCGAAAAACAGTTTTACTTCTGGAACACGTCAGGATGCTTCGGATCGCCAGGTTCGTCGGCAAGCACACCTTCGAGTCCTAAGAATTCCTGCCAGAATTCCAGCGAATTGCCATACGGAGCGGCCTGGTGGCCACGCGCCTGCAGGTTCGCCTTCGCCTCAAGCACGTCTTCCTCGCGAATGCCGTCGAAATACGATTCGAGACGCTCACGATTCGTCGGATCATAGAACAGCGATCCGATGATTTCCGTCAACCGTTCCGCACGCGCCACAGGCAGCGAATCCCAGTGACGGAATTCAATGAAGTTCTTCAAACGCACATCGTTGAAATGCGTGGAAATCACATGATTGATTTCGTATGCGTTGAGTTCTCGATCAGGATACACGTCGTTCGCGTTCTCATAGAATGCAGGATGATGCAGATCAGTTCCGGGAGTTTCCAACGCTTCCGGAGTGTGCGTCAGATCAGCGAACATCATCGGCGTGCTCAGCACGTCAACCGCATAATCTTCCCAACCGAAGCGAGGATCAAACAGTCCCGGAATAACGTTCGTACGCTGGAAATCCAAATAATCCCACATGCGCTGGCGCAGCAGCGGATACGGATTCTCCCGCCCCTCGAAGTACGGGGTGTTACGGAAGAACCATGCAAGAATCGGACCGATCACCGTACCCAAACGCAACTTGGAAATCGCATCCTCTTCCGAAACATAGTCAATGCTGATCTGCGTCGAAGCGGAGCAGCGCATCATGCACGGACCAAACTGGCCGACACGACCCAAATACGCGGTCATCGCCTTGTAACGGTCTTTCGGATTGACGGGAATGTCGGCATAGCCGGACTTCGGCTGGTATCCGTAATTAACCAAGCGGAAGCCAAGCTCGTCAAGCACCGGATCGACTTCGCGGCGGAACGCTCCGTAAATCGTGCGCAGATCCTCCGGCTTGTGCAGAATACCCAGCGAACATTCCAGCTGGCCACCCGGCTCAAGCGACACGGAAATACCTTCGCGCCCAAGGCCAACAAGCCTGCCGTTCTCCCAGTATTCCTTGCTTTCGTCGTAATACGGGCGAATGCGGTTCAGCAACGCCTCGATGCCGTTCTCCTCGTAATAGTTCACGGCGGTATCATCGCTGTTATGCACCGGCAGATGCTCGATTTCCACGCCGAAACCGCCGGTTCCGCGCTCTTGGCAGCCTGATTCGAAGAATTTGACCAGACTTTCCACATGCTTCGGATTCGGCTCAGTAAGCAGGTGTGCGTAAGAAATTCGTGGTGCTGTCATGTTGGCAATCCTACCGAAACTCATTGATGAGCACGGCGCGATTGCTATACGAAAAACTGATAGCCAACTCTTGCGTATCCCGAATCGAGTACACATTTTCAATTACAACAGACATGCTCTGCAAGACCGACCAATAATAATTAACAGCTGTCAATAAAGTCAGAAGCAATTACCACTATTTGGAGAATTGTTTGTATATATCAATAAAAATACCGACGCTGAAGATGTTGTCCGCGTCGGTATTTTGGTCAATTCCAGTCAGTGCTTATTGATTTATCCGCCTATGATCAGGCGACTTTTTTGCTTTGCGTCGTCTCACCCTGTTGCGCGGCCTTGTGAGCCTTCTTGGCGGCTGCGATCATCAGTTTGATGCGGTTGAGCTGGTTCGCTTCGGATGCTCCCGGATCGTAATCGATGGACACGATGTTGGCTTCCGGATGCAGTCGGCGGATCTTGCCGAACATGCCTCGGCCGGTCACGTGGTTCGGCAGGCAGGCGAACGGCTGCGCACAAATCACGTTCGGACAGCCGGATTCGATGAGCTCAAGGATTTCCGCAGTCAGCAGCCAGCCTTCACCAGCCTGCACACCCACGGAAGTGACCTCGTCGGCCTTCTTCACGAGTTCCGGCATCGGCAGGTCCTGGGAGAACTTGCCGTGTGCTAAATCGATCGCCTTGTGCACAGGAGCGTTGTACATGTCAAGCGCCTTGCGCATCAGCGCGTAGCCAAGCTTGTTGCCGCCCATGCCGAGGTAATGCTCGTTCCAGTCGGAAATGTATGGGCGGGTGGTCATGAATTCCATGATGCCCGGCACCACAGCCTCGCAATTCTGCGATTCAATAACGTCGACCACATGGTTGTTGGCGTCCGGCTGGTACTTGACGAGGATTTCGCCCACCACACCGACGCGCACCTTGCGCGGCTCGTCCTTCAACGGCAGCGCGTCGAAGGATTTCACAATCTCCTTAACGAGCGTCTGATACGGCAGATACCCCTTGCCGATGAACTTGCGTGCCGTCTTGGAATAGCCGTGGTGTTCGAGCGTTTCACGCACGATGGTGTCCCACGTGTGGTACAGCTGATTCGCACTGCCTGGCGTCACCTCGTACGGGCGTACGCGATACAGGCATTTCATCAGCAGATCACCGATAATCAGCGCCTTGATGACACGATGCAACAATACCGGAGTGGCGGTGAAGCCCGGATTGTCTTCGATGCCCTGCGTGGAAATGGCGATCACTGGAATCTGCGGATAGCCAGCATCGACCAATGCCTTGCGGATCAGGCCGAAATAGTTTGTGGCTCGGCACATGCCGCCGGTCTGTGTGATGGCGAGCGCGGTGTGTTCCGGATCGTATTTGCCGTCCAAAATCGCGTCCACGAGCTGACCGATAACCATGATGGCCGGGTAGCAGGCGTCGTTGTTGACGTATTTCAGACCGGTTTCCACGTTTTCGCGGCTGGCGTGTTCGAGAATGTCGAACTTGTAACCGCCGGAACGGATCACGGATTCCACCAAGGAGAAGTGGATCGGGCTCATCTGCGGAGCCACGATGGTGTAGTCCTTCATGTCTTTGCCGAATGGCACGCGGTTGGCGTACTTCGACATGGTGGCGGAATTGTGCGCGGATTTCTTCGCTTCGCCGATGCCGTTTTCCGCGGCACGCCTGGATGCGGCTTTGACGGCTTCGGTAAGTTTCGGATTGGCTTTCATCACGGTGTCAAGCATGACTTGACGTCCCGGAGTCGGCGCCTCAGACCCGGTCTTGCGGAATTCGCCCTGCTTGTTAGGCGCACTGTCTTGTTTGTTAGGCATGACTGCGGCGATTCCGCGCTGCTTGTTGCGTTCGCGTTCTTCGACGGCTGCCTTGAGCGAGCGCAGTCGGATTTTTGCCGCTCCCAAGTTGGAGACTTCGTCGATCTTCAGCATGGTGTACACGTCGGCCTTGTCGGCGAGGATTTCGCCCACCTGGTCGGTGGTGATGGCGTCGAGACCGCAGCCGAAGGAGTTGAGCTGTACGAGTTCAAGTCCCGGATAGGAGGCCACGAAGTTTGCCGCCGAGTACAGGCGTGCGTGGTAGGCCCACTGATTGGTGACTCGCAACGGCATTTTGGTGACCTTGCGGTCTTCCACATGACGGAAGCCGTCCGCGTTCTTCTTGCGCGGATCGTCTTCGTCCGCGGCGAGGAAATCACTCAGGTTGAGCTTCTCCCCCGGCTGCAGTTCGCAGATCGAATCTTCAGACAATACCACCATGCCGAGCGAGCAGATGGTTTCCGGAATGCCATGGTTGACTTCCGGATCGATGTGGTACGGGCGGCCTGCGAGCACGATGCCTCGGCAGTCGTGTTCCTTCATGTAGGCGAGTGCCTTGAGGCCTTCCATCTGCACATCGTGCTTGAAGACTTCGTTTTCGGCATAGGCCGCTTTGACTGCGGTTTCGGCTTCTTCACGGGTCACGTTGGCCCAAGCGAATTCTTCGACGATACGGTCGACCATGAGTTCATGGTTGGCCATGTTGAAGTATGGGCGCATGTAACGGATGCCCTCTTCGCGCAGTTCCGGCATGTTTGCGCCGATGACCACGGGATAGTTGGCTACTACCGGGCAGTTGTAGTGGTTGTCGGTGTTGGGTACCAGGTTCTCTTCGTAGCTGACGCACGGATAGAAGATGGTTTTCACACCCTTGCTCAGCAGCCATTTGATGTGTCCGTGCACAAGTTTGGCCGGATAGCAGATGTTTTCGGATGCGATGGATTCGATGCCTGTTTCGAACAGTTCATGCGAGCTTCGTCCGGAAATCATCACTTTGAAGCCCAGCGAGGTGAGCAGTGTGAACCAGAACGGATAGTTTTCGTACATGTTGAGTACGCGCGGAATGCCGATTTCGCCGCGGGTTGCGTTTTTGTCGGTGAGTCTGCGGTAGGCGAAGCAACGCTTGTACTTGTAATCGTAGAGGTTCGGGCGATCGGAACGCTTCTTTTTCGCGTCTCCGCCTCGTTCGCAGCGGTTGCCGGTCACGTAGCGGGATCCGTCTTGGAAGGTGGTGATGGTGAGCTTGCAGTGGTTTTGGCACAACTTGCACACGTCTCGTTCGGAGGTCATCGACAGGTTGTCGAGTTCTTCGCCGCTCAAAATGTTCGATGCGGTATGGCATACGCCTGCGATCACCGCCTCTTTGGTGTCGGTGGTATCGACGTCTTCGTCTTCCGCTTCGTCGGCATAGTGCATGCGTGCGGTCAGTGCGGCACCGTATGCGCCCATGAGTCCTGCGATGTTCGGTCGGGTCACTTCACGTTCTGTGAGCAGTTCGAATGCGCGAAGCACGGCGTCGTTGAGGAAGGTGCCGCCCTGCACTACCACGGTGTCGCCGAGTTCGCCGGAATCACGCAGTTTGATCACCTTGTAGAGGGCGTTGCGCACTACGGAATAGCACAGGCCTGCGGCGATATCTTCGATGGATGCGCCTTCTTTTTGTGCCTGCTTCACGGACGAGTTCATGAACACGGTGCATCGGGAGCCCAAATCGACCGGATGGGTGGAGTTGAGCGCCGCTTGGGTGAATTCCTGAATGGTCAGACCCATGGAAATGGCGAACGTTTGCAGGAACGATCCGCAGCCGGACGAGCATGCTTCGTTCACTGCGATGGAGTCGATCACGCCATCGTTGATGGCGAGATATTTCATGTCTTGGCCGCCGATATCGATGACGGCGGTAACGCCCGGGCTGACCATTTCGGCACCGCGATAGTGAGCCATGGTTTCCACTACGCCTTCGTCGAGGTGCAGGCCGGTGGTGATGAGGCCTTCGCCGTAGCCGGTCGCACAGGATCGTGCGATCCATGCGCCTTCAGGTAGTTCGGCTTGGATTTTTTTGACGATTTGCACTGCTGCCGTCAGCGGGCTGCCTTCGTTGGTCGCATAAGAGGACCATACGATTTCTCGATCGTCGTTCACCAACGTCGCTTTGATGGTGGTGGAACCGGCGTCTATGCCCAGGAAGTGCGGTCCTTGGGCTCCTTCGAGCGTGCCTTGATGGATATGCTCGCGATGATGCCGTTCGTTGAATGCGGTGCGATCCGCCTCGGTAGCGAACAGCGGAGGCATGGTCGGAGTGTTGGACGGCAGGTTTTCCAGTTCGTCCAGTCGTGCCAGAAGGTCGGCGCAGGTTCGTGCTTCGTAATGCTTAGTCAAGGTCGTCACCATCCTGATCGGCCTGCAATGCGGCACCGTATGCCACATACAGGTGAGCATCGGTCGGAACAATGAATTCGTCCACTTTGCCGTCGAGCGCCCGCTTGAACGCGGCTCGCAGCTCGGACATGAAGAACAACGGACCACCCAGGAAGATCACGGTTCCATGAATCGGGCGTCCGGAGGCAAGGCCTGCAATGGTCTGCGTGGCCACTGCGGTGAAGATCGATGCGGCCAGATCCGGTTTGGCCGCGCCATCGTTGATAAGCGGCTGCAAATCGGTTTTGGCGAACACGCCGCAACGTGATGCGATCGGATACAGGGTTTCGTATTGCGCGGCCATTTCGTTCAGACCAGCGGCGTCGGTGTCGAGCAGTGTTGCCATCTGGTCGATGAATGCGCCGGTACCGCCTGCGCAGGAACCGTTCATACGCTGTTCCGGAGTCGGCTTGAGATACGTGATTTTCGCATCCTCGCCACCAAGTTCGATGATCACGTCAGCCTGCGGATATTCCTTATCAATGGCTTCGGTTTCGGCGATGACCTCCTGAACGAAGGGCACGTCGAGGCTGTCTGCAAGAGCAAGACCGCCCGAACCGGTAATGGCCAGACGAATCGGCTCGTCGCCTCGGCCAAGCTTTTCCAATTCCTTGTGGATGTCGGCCAGTAGTCCGGCCACGGTGGCGCGCACATTCGCGTGGTGACGCCGATAATCGGAGAACAGCGCGTCCGCGAGCGCGTCGGACTGATCGAGCACCACCGCCTTCACAGTAGTGGAACCGATATCAAGACCTACACGCAACGGCTTTGTGCCGTGCGTTTCGGTCACGGCTTCTGCTGCTTCAACCATGTATCAACCTCTATCGTTCTATCCGCCGGACTGCATTCCATGGCAGGCATGGAAGCCCCTACCCCGGTTACCCAATCATGTAATCGTAGTCTGTGCCCACGCCTAAGCGCTTCGCGAATGCTCGCAATCAGCATAAAAGGCACGAAATAGCGCATAAACTAGACAACCAATCCAGTAAATGTACCTAATTATGCATCCGGACACTCAACGAACGTCGAAATCGCAAAACCACCCAAACATTTCCACGTCAGGATGCGCCGCCTTCCCCAGCAGAACGGTCTTTGCCATATATTTCGGGAATGAATCGTGTTTGATCATGTAATTTCGGCCAAATCACCACTTGTCCGCTTTCCAGTGATTTCGGCACGTCGATGATGCGTTGGTTGCTGCTTCCGCGGAATTGCAGCAGGGAATCATGTAATTCTTTGATATAACGGCCATCCACGAGAATGTCGATCAGTTCGAGCAGCTCGCGCTTGTCGGGGCTTTCGCCTTCGCGCATGAGCTCTTCCCACGTGTAGCCGGTCCAGCACCAAATATCTTTAGTATTACCGAACCGTTCGCGTATTTTGCGCGCAAGGGGCAACAGCACGCCCGTGTTGAGCAATGGTTCGCCTCCGAGGAAGGTGATGCCTTGCACATACGATTGGCTTAAGTCATCCATGATTTGCGCTTCGAGCTTGTCGTTGTATTCGTGGCCGGCTTGGAAATCCCAGATTGACGTGTTGTAGCATTCCTCGCAATGGAACGGGCAGCCGGACACGTACAGCGAGCATCGGATGCCTTCTCCATCGGTCATGAGGAACCGTTTGTAGTCGGCGATCATATTGCGGCTCATGCGGTTGGTCCATTGCCCTGCTTTGGGATTGTTGGAACGAGTTGTGGGAATGAAAGGTCCGCGATTGGTTTCGTCCGCCGCAAAGTCACGACGTTGAATTGCTGGATTCGCGCTGCTGATCATACGTTGTCCCTTCACGTTTTGCCGTTACGTCGCGTTTTTGCGATTGCTGCTTGCCTCATGATTGTCACAGAATGAAAGAGGGTGGAAACCCACCCTCTTTCATATTTCGTTTATGTTTGCTACCGACGCGGCCCTTACTTGGCTTCCTCGAACCATTCACGTTCGGAACCGTCACTCAAGGTGACATGACCGGTTTCGCCGCTCATATGCTTGACGCGGTGCGCGATCTCCTCGTGACGCCCATGCACCATCGGGCGCTGCACCGGATTGCCCAAGTAGCCGCAGGTGCGCTTGGTCACGTTGCAGTGGTCCGGGTCGGAGTTGCCGCACTCCGGGCACTTGAAACCTTCCTCAGTGGGCTCGAAGTCGCCTTGGAATCCGCAATCGTAGCAGCGGTCGATCGGCGTGTTCGTGCCCAGGTAGCCGATGCCGATGTTGTAGGCGTAATCCCACACCGCTTCGAGTGCCTTGGGGTTGGACTGCAGGCACGGGAACTCGCAGTAGTTGATGAAGCCGCCGGACGCGTAGTACGGGAAGTCCTTCTCGTAGTTGAGCTTTTCCATTGGGGTTGGCTGCAGCCAGACCGGGTAGTGGAAGGAGTTGGTGTAGAAGTCGTGGTCGGTCACGCCTTCCACTTCGCCGAACTTCTCGTGGTCCATACGGTTGAAGCGGTCGGTGAGGGATTCGGCCGGCGTGGAGTACACGGAATAGTGGTAGCCTTCCGCGTCGCTCCATTCCTTGCACAGCTCGTTCATGCGCTTGACGATGGACAGTGCGAATTCCTTGCCTTGCGGATCCCAGCCGTGATCGCGCATCCAGTTCTTGCCGTAGAACACGCTGGTCGCCTCATACAGGCCAATGTAGCCCAGGGAAACGGTGGCACGTTCGTTGCGGAACAGCTGGTCGACGCTGTCGTTGGCGCCGAGTCGACCGAAAGCTCCGAAACGGAACAGGGTCGGCGCATTGACCGGCGCGGCCTGCTTGCAACGCATGATACGGAATTGCAATGCCTGATGAGCCACGGCCATACGCTCGTCGAAGATCTTCCAGAAGCGATCCTTGTCGCCGTGGGATTCCAGTGCGATGCGCGGAACGTTCACGGTGACGACGCCAAGGTTCATGCGTCCGTCTTCCACGTCCTTGCCGGTCGCCGGATCAATCCAACCCTGCAAGAAGGAACGGCAGCCCATCGGGGCTTTGAAGGAGCCGGTGATCTTCACGATGTTCTCGTAGAAGATCACGTCCGGATACATGCGCTTGGTGGCGCATTCGAGGGCGAGCTGCTTCAAATCGTAGTTCGGATCGCCCGGATCGGCGTTCACACCATGCTTGATGGTGAACACGAGCTTCGGGAAAATGGCGGTGTGATGTTCGGAACCGAGGCCGCGGATACGGTTCAGGAAGATGGCACGCTGAATCTCGCGGGCGAACCAGTCAGTGCCCAAACCGAAGCCAACGGTCACGAACGGGGTCTGGCCATTCGACACACGATTGGAGTTGATCTGGTATTCCATGGTCTGCATGGCATCGTAGATGGCCTTGCGGGTCTGGATCTTCGCCCACACCTCACGCAGCTGCTGCAAACGGCTGGCATCCTTATTGAACGGCTCGTCCATCGGCAGGGCCGGACGGTCCTTTTCGAAATGCAGACGCTTCGGTTCGACATCCTTGGCCAAGCGCACCTGACGTTCGGCGATTTCGATCGGCAGGTCGTCAGGCATGATCTCGTGGGCCTGCTCAAGGAACTTGTCGTAATCCTTGCGCGCGTATTCAACGAAGTTCTCATCGGCACGGTTGGCGGTCTGGCCACCATACTGGCTGGATGCCACGTCCTTCATGATCTGGGTGATCTGCGTGGCCGCAATGGAAATGCTGTTCGGCGAGCCCATCGGAGCGTTGCCCAGAGTGAAACCGTTGGCGAGCATATCCCAATAGTTCGGCAGCGAGCAGTTGGACTGCGCGGTGAACGGCGAGTAGTCGGCGTCGTGGAAGTGGATGTCGCCCTTCATATGCGCGTTGGAAACCGCGTCCGGCATCATGGAGAAGGCCGCGGCCTTGGAAACCGCACCCGCCAACAGATCGCGCTGGGTGGAGTAGACGTTGGAATCCTTGTTGGCGTTCTCGCGCACCAGAGCCTCGTCACGGTTCACCAGACGCTTGACGGCTTCGTTGATGTCGGTGGCCTTGGCACGTTCGATGTCTTTGTTCAGACGGTAGTTGGTGTACGTGCGCGCCACATCGTACAGGTGGTCTTCGATCAGGCCGTGTTCAACGAGATTCTGGATGTCTTCGATCTTGGCGGGACCGTTGTAACGATCCTTGATTTCGGCTTCGACCTGATTGGCGATATCACGGATCAGCTGTTCCTCCTGCGGCCCGATCTTCTTATCAAGGTCGGCGAAGGCGGACTTCACCGCGCTGATGATGTTGATCGGATCGAAGTCGACCACACGACCGTCGCGCTTCTCGACGAGTACCTTACCGGTTCCCGTTTTAACGGTTGCGGAGACGGCATCCAGAGCCTGCGTTTCCATTCATCGTCCTTTCCGGGTCGGACCCCATCCGACCAGGTTTTCATGCTTCGTTATGCATGCCAGATTGTTGCTACGTCCATGACTGTACGCCATAGCCAGCACTAAATGTAGTAGCGGCACGCCGGCAGTAAAACTATATATTCCATTTTTCGGCTTAATTCCGCCATTCCTTAACTTGTGTGACAAAGGTAACGATTTCGCCACGGAGTGTCGCCCGAGTGTCGATTTGACGCACTCACCGAAGAGGGACTATACAAGGCGGGGTACCCTCACGGAATTCGAACATGTGTTTCATTTGTCCGCAAGATGATGGAATCTTGAACTATGACTTGGAACCAGGATTACACACCCCCGGCAGCGCAGCCGAACAGCAAACCGCTGCCACGACTGGCCGGCGAAACCACCGCTGACAACCCCTGGCCGGTAAGTCTGCTCAGCGAGAAATTCCATATGGCCGTCGAACGGTGGCCATCGGTTTGGGTGGCCGGGCAGATCACGCAGATCAACACCAGACGTCAGGGCAGCGCCTATATCACTCTGCGCGATGATTATCAGGACATTGCGTTGGAAGTCAACGGTTTCGGGCAGTTCGCCGCAGCCGCTACGCCTTTCGTGCAGGGCGACCGCGTCATCATCCATGGCAAACCGAATCTGTGGATGAAGCGCACGTCACTGTCTTTACGTGGCGACGCCATTATCGCGGCCGGCGCAGGAGGCAGCCTGAAGGCCATGATCGACGAATTACGCAAGAAGCTGAAAGGCGAAGGCCTGTTCGACGCTGACCGCAAGCAGCCTCTGCCCGAGTTTCCGCATTGCATTGGTCTGATTTGCGCGCCGCAGGCTCGCGCCGAAGGCGATGTCATCACCAACGTGAGATTGCGTTGGCCTGTTGTCGATTTCAAAGTGACGCATGTGCATGTGCAGGGTGAGCAGTGCCCTTCCGACGTGATCAAGGCGATCGCGCAGATGGATGCCGATCCTGATGTCGACGTGATCATCGTGGCCCGTGGCGGCGGCGCTTTCGAAGATCTGATCGGATTCTCCGACGAAGGCGTGGTACGCGCCGCGGCAGCCGCCCATACGCCGCTGATTTCCGCGATCGGCCATGAGGATGATTGGACGCTGCTTGATCTGGTTGCCGATCTGCGCGCATCCACGCCAACGGACGCGGCGAAGAAAGTCGTGCCGGACGTGCGCGAGCAGATGCAACTGATCAACGTGAACATCGAACGCATGCGCATGCGCATCGACGCCACCGTCAACAATGAAACAAGACTGATTGAAGGCTATGCGAACCGTCCAAGCCTCACACAGCCGCTCACCATGCTGGAACCGCATCAGCGTCTCATCGATGATGCAAGAACCCGCATGAGAATCGGTCTGACACGTATTCTTGACGACGCAAGCCTCACCATGGAAAAAGCGCATGCCTCACTGACCGCGCTTAGCCCGCAATCCACTCTCAACCGAGGTTATGCGGTAGTGCAGGGAGCGGACGGCCATGTAATCGACGATGCGAACGCCGTGAACACCGGCGACCAACTCACCATGACATTGAAGCACGGCGTGATCGTGTCCGAAGTCACCACCGTAACGAAGGAGTAGCAATGACCAACGAAACCACCCCCGCATCCAGCCTGACCGACAAGGAACGCGAAGCCATCGCACAAATGCCTTACGAAGAGGCTCGAGATCAGCTCATTCAGGCCGTGCAGGCACTTGAGGCCGGCGGACTCAACCTTGACCAGTCCATGCGCCAGTGGGAGCTTGGCGAAGCCCTCGCCAAGCGCGCCCAAAGTCTGCTCGGCGAAGTGCGTGCCAAGCTTGACGCAGCACAGGCGGAACAGGCCACTGCGGCCAATACCGCTGGCACGCAAGACAATCTGGCCTGAAAATCTCAAAAACCGCCAATATATCGTTTCTACATGACTGTGCGCCACGTACTTCATGCAGCGTACAGTCATGCATAAATTTCGAATTTCTTCATTTCGATACCACACTCGTCCGGATGGTGTGTAGAATGAAGATTCGTTGCCTCAGTAGCTCAGTGGATAGAGCACTTCTCTCCTAAAGAAGGTGTCGTAGGTTCGATTCCTATCTGGGGCACTTTTTATGCGGATGCGCAGCCGATATGCAGTTGCGCCGGCACTCTTCTCACACGTCGAATTGCACGGTTGCCAGCAACGCCCTGTGATCGCTTCCATCGATTTTCAACGATTTGGCCTGACCTGCCAACATGCCGGAATCCAATACGATATGGTCAATGCCCGCAAACGTCGGTACATAATCGATATTCGCAGGCCACGTGAATACCAATCCCCCGGCCGCTTGTTTGGCCGCGTCCGTGAACCGTGTTCCCAAGAAATTACGGAACGGTGCATGATCGTCGGTCGCGTTGAAATCGCCCATGAACACGTACCTACGAGACGTATCGTACCGGAGTCGACCAAGCTCATCCAATGAACGCTTCCACTGCTGCCAATATCCATCGGTCGGAGACGTGGTATGCACCGAAACGAAACGGATCTGCGTCTGACCATCATTGAATGCAACCGTGGCTCCTGGCATGAACGACGCGCTCGAATCAACATCATCATCAGCCGGATCAACAAGCGGACTCGCCGACCACAAACCATTGCCATACACGCCGTCTGAACTTGCCACCTGCGCATACGGCAGCAAATCGCCAATACCAGCCTTATTCAACTCGTCCACGAAAGCATCGGTCGTTTCCTGCAATGCCAGCACTTCCACACGCTCGCTACGCACCACATCGACAATTTCCTGCGCGTCGGCACGACCCTTAAACACATTGCATGTCATCAAACGAGCATAATCATCCTGCGTATTGGCGGACGCTCCCGAAACCGCTGCGATCGCGGCACGCGGAAGCTTCGTTTCATTGTAGAAAAACGGATACTGCCACCATACTTGCAACGCGATCGCCGCAATCGCCAGCAATACCGACATTGTTCGTTTCGAGACAATGCCGCAAATCAGCGCAATCACCGCAAGAATCGCAAACCAAGGCACCAATGAAACGATAATGGGAACATACGGCCACGCCTGAATCTCAGCAGGCAGTATGTGCGAAACAGTGCCCAGCAAAGCTGCAATCGACAGAATGCCAGCCAGAAAACCGCATATGATATTGCGCACGCGATGCGACTTAGTTTTCTTCAACGTGCGAATAGGCTTAACAGCCTTCGCCTGCGCCGTACGCGGTTTCGTAGGCGTACCAGACCGTGCCATACATCCTCCAACATGGGCATTGCGTTCCATCAGTCGTCAAGGCCAAGCCCATGGACGAACGTCATCGATAATAATGCGTTTTACGGTAGCACCATGCCCATGAGCGCTCTCTCGTAACAGCATTTCCAAATCCGACGGCATTGCAAACCTATCAGCACATGTTCACCGGCATCACCACCATTGCCGTACAGCAAGAATACCCGTTGCAATCTAGTTTGTTCTAGTTCGCATGACCTCGTCGCCAAGACCAGCTCCAAATCTCACACGGCTCACACCGCCGCTTGGTTCGCGTTTCACGGGGGTCTGCATTGTCCGGCCTTGGCCGGCCCGTCTCACGTCCCATCCACGAGCGTTTAACGTCTCCGGGGCACCCCGGCTAGGCTACGGCCAGACACACATTTTGGGCTATAACCCTATAAACCGACTTGCTTGCGCGAATCGCGTAATAAAAAAATCCCGAGGAGCGATGCTCGACTCGGGATTCAAAAAAAGTTTAAGTGCGGCGACGTGCTACTCTCCCACACCCTCTCGAGTGCAGTACCATCGCCGTGCTAGGCCTTAGCTTCCGGGTTCAGAATGGGACCGGGCGTCTCACCTAGGCTCTGATCACCGCAAGGTGAAATAATACGCACACATGCCTCAATCACCAAATCACGGCGTGTCGCAGATTGCAATCGTCTATCGCAGCCGCACGGCATGGCGAACAGAGCGCGCTTGCGCCGATACGCCATCCCACTTGCGTCGCGGATGTCGGATCGGTGGTGGCGGCACGTGTGCAGTCGGCGCCGTTGGCCGCACAGGAGGTGAATTTGGGTGCTCCCCGATCGTCGACCGGATCGCCACAACCGGCTTTGACCAAAGAGGCGACTTGCACACTGGAGGTGACGGGCTTGACGAACGATCCGCCGATACCGGTTCCCGCGATGGCCGAAAAAATGCATTCTTTTGCTCAATATATGGAGACATCATCCACGCGCAGTTTTATAGATTCCCGCCAGTCACATACCGACGCGCCGTTATCAAAATTTGCGGCTCTTGCGACTACTGTTGCCCCAATAACCGATATGAAAGCACGAAAGAAGGCCAGCAATGACGATCGCCTCCTGCGGTTCCGTTTCCGCACTCACATTGGGTCTGCCGAACTCCTCTGCGGTTCCCGCAGAAAAGGCAACGTTGCCGAAAGGCCTGTTCGTGGCGAGAATACCGGTTTCAGCCAAAACAAAACAACGATTGGCGAACGACATCGAGACGATCACCATGTTGTCTCTGCTGCGGCCAAGCAATACACGGCTTGCCGTCGGAACACGCATTCCGGAAGTACTGGCAATCGGATTGCGCCTGCATGCCAAGAACGCCGCCATACCGACGGATATCGTCGAGCTGATTGCCATGCAACGCAAGTCGGGAATCGTGTTCGTATGCGTGCGCGACGCCGACTTCGAAGGTACGAAGCGGCAGGAGTGCGCGTTCGCCGTGAGACGCGCGCTGCCGGGACGCGCCGGTCACACACCTACATTCAAAGTGTTCGTCTCAGATTGGAAACCGGCCGGCGAAGCGATGCTGGACATCGGCGATCCTGCGGTCGATTCCATCGACGCGCTGTGGGAGTCGTTATGCTCGCAGGTGACGCTCGGCAGCGCCTCTCCCACGGCACTGGACGCGCGCATGACACGGCGTATGCAGGCCGCACAGCTTACCGAGCAGATCGATAAGCTCACGCGCGATCACCAACGGGCAAAGAATCCCGAACAGCGCAACGAAATCTTCACCAAGCTGCACAAGGCGAAGAACCAGTTGGAGGAACTGAGGAAGCTGGAAGCCTAGGAACCGCTAGAAACCAAGGCTCGTGCGGCCAAACTGGTCGAGCCAGCGCAGAATAGCCCCTTCCCGCAACGCCCATGGGCAGATTTCCACTTCCTTGACGTCAAGCGCCTTCATGATCTCGTCGATCACCAAGCCGCCACCGACGATCTGATACGTGCGCTCCGGCGTGACGCCCGGCAATGCGGTACGCTGGTCCGGCGAGATGGCCGCAAGACGGGGAAGCCAATCCTCAAGCTGGTCAATCGTCATGATCGAAGTGTCCACACGGCCGGGCTGACGCACCACGGCACCGGCGAGACGAGCCAGGGAACGAATGGTCTTCGATGTGCCGACGGCATGCATCGGGTGCTTCGATTTCGGGAACGCCTTGACCATCGGCTCAAGAATCTTACGGATGTTCCTGCGCGCGTCTTCCAAATCCCTATCATTCGCAATACCGTTTTCCGGTAGGAATTCACGGGTCACACGACCGGCACCTGCCGGCACGGACAGCGCTACTGTGGGATCCTCATCCGAACCCATAGCCACTTCGAGAGAGCCACCACCGATATCGATGACCAGCAGCCGACCGGCATCCCAACCATACCAGCGGCGAGCTGCAAGGAAGGTGAGTCTGGCCTCATCCACACCGGACAGCACCGTGACCGGCTGGCCGACGACGTTTTCGATTCGTTTGAGGATCCTGCTGCCATTCGGAGCCTCACGCAATGCGGATGTGGCCAGCACGAGCAGTTGGGTAATCTCATATTCTTTGACCAGCCCCATGGCCTTTTCCACAGCTGCGACCACAGCTTCGACTCCGGCCTTTTTGATTGTGCCATCAGCCTTGAGATATTGCATCAATCGAACAGTGCTTTTCGTGCTGGCCTCAGGTTCCGGACGGGCGCCAGGCGCCGCATCGACGATGAGCATGTGAACGGTATTGGAGCCAATGTCAAGCACGCCAAGACGAGTGACATGCGAATGTAAACTAACCATGCTTTCAAGCATAGTGACATCGCACTCCCCCTTTCACCTGACATTACATTGACAACCTTTGCAAATATTCGAGTGGCCATCCTATTCATCTAGGATGGCCACGCAACATTCACAGCGCCGACAACGATTGCAAAGCGCTCACAAACATCATCCGTGCAGTTCGGCTACGAAATCTCCGATTCGCCTCAGACCCTCACGAAGCGCCTCGCGCGAGGCCGCATACGAAAGCCGCACATGGGTGTCGGCAGTGGCCTCGCCGAAATCACGGCCCGGCGTCAACGCCACGTGCGCTTCCTTCAGCGCACGCTCACAGAACGTCCACGCGTCGAGACCGGTGCCGGAAATATTGAAATACGCATAGAACGCGCCATTCGGCTCAACTTCCAACGGCAAACCGATCTCAGCCAATCCGTCGACCACAATGCGACGACGTTCCAGCAACTCCTGACGGCGTTCCTCGCACACGGCCAACGTTTCCGGAGTGAAGCACGCGAGTGCCGCATGCTGGGTGGGTGTATGCGCGCACAGGAAGAAGTTGGTGGCGAGATCGTCCATGGCTTCGAGCGCGCATTCAGGCACGACCATCCAGCCCAGTCGCCAGCCGGTCATGCCGAAGAACTTGGAGAAGCTGGAACATACGATGGCGTCCGGGTCGCAGGCGAGCACGGATTTCACGTCGGAGCCGTCCGGTTCACGGTCGGCCAGGTCAAGGTAGGTTTCGTCGACGATGCGCCATGCGCCGCGTTCTTTCGCCAGGTCGCACACGGATTTCAGGGTGTCGAAGGCGATGGTGGTGCCGGTCGGGTTCGACGGCGAGGTGATCATCACCGCTTTGGTGCGATCCGACCAGTATTCGCGGCACAGTTCCGGCGTGAGATGGAATCGGGTGGCCGCGTTCGTCGGCACGTCCACGACTTGGCCGCCAAACGCGCGGACCAGTTCGCGATTGCACGGGTACGACGGGTCGGCGATCAACACTTCGTCACCCTCGTTCACCGTCAATGCGGCGGCAAGCAGCAGTGCCGTGGAACCTCCGGCCGTAATCGCGATACGTTTCGGATCGACGTCCACATGGTGGCGTTCCTTGTAGAAATCGGAAATCGCCTGACGTAATTCCGGCAAGCCCATTGCAGCGGTATACGGCAATGGACGGCCATCATACTGTTCGCGCATTGCATCACGCACTGCGGGCGGAGCACCGAAATCCGGCTCCCCCAAGCTCAACTTGACCACATCGGTACCTGCGGCGATCATCTCGTCGGCCATCGCACCAAACACCATGGCACGGAACGGATTAGCAATCTGGGCGCGGTGCGACATCTGTGGCAGCGCGCTGTTCTCAGCATTTCCCATAGTTCGTTTGTATTCTTCAGACGCGACAAATCGCGAACACCGTCTCACTGCCATTACGCCTCGTTTCGAAAACAGAAAATCACATGTCACGTAAAGCTGGAACCACGCGCATCATGCGCCAGCGGTAAGAGTCACGATTCGACGATTTCGCAGTACAGTCTCTCCAACCGTTTCTCACGCACTTTTTTGGCGAGCTCACATTCCCACACCACAATCACTTTCCAGCCCATCGCTTCAAGTTCGGCATGCTGTCTGACATCTCGTTCATGGTTGCGTAGCAGTTTCGCACTCCAGAATTCCACATTCGATTTCGGTACACGTGTGGCTTTCGGGCAGTTTTCATGCATATGCCAGAAACATCCGTTGATGAACACCATCGTGCGGTATTTCGGCAACACCACATCGGGATGCCCCGGATACCGCTTGTCGTTTTTACGGAATCGCAGGCCTTTCGAAAAAAGAAAACTGCGTACCATCATTTCGATGGAGGTGTCTTTGCCTCGGATATGCGACATAATGTAGCTTCTCGTGCCACGCTCATATTTCTCTTTTTTTGCGGATTTCCGAGGTTTTCCGGTCTTCTTAACGTGTTCCTGCGCTACCACAGCACACCATTATGGCAAGATCCGGCAAAATACGGCAAATCAGAAAAGCATCCGGACAAAACGCAATGCAAGTGCGATACGGATCAACGCGCGTTGCGATCACGCATGGCGTACGCTGGAACTTGCAACGCAGCAATAATAAATATAAATGAATCAACACTATTCAGGCAGCTTACGAAAGATGGGAGTTGATATGGCTCGTATTCATGTCGCGATTCTCGGCGCAGGCCGGATTGCACAACATATGGCTGACACGTTGGTGAAAATGGCCGCGGACAGCCGTTATGCGGATTTGGTTGAACCGTATGCTGTCGCCGCACGAGATGCGGGTCGTGCGGCTGATTTCGCCGCGAAATACGGTTTTCCAGTTTCATACGGTTCATATGAGGAACTTGTGGCCGATCCGAACGTGGACTTGGTGTACATCGCTACGCCGCACAATCTGCATGCGGAACAGGCGATATTGTGCATGAAAGCCGGAAAGGGCGTGCTGGTGGAGAAAGCATTCGGCGCGAATGCGGCACAGACCCGTGAGATGTTAGCCGTTGCAAAAGAAACCGGCATGCTATGCGCGGAAGCGATTTGGACGCGATACATGCCGTCCCGCGCCATTATCGATAAGATTCTCGCCTCCGGTGCGATTGGTGAAATACAGGCGATCGATGCGAACCTGTGTTACCCCACCACCGCGAAGGCGCGAATCACTGATCCCGCGCTTGCCGGTGGCGCATTGTTGGATGTTGGCGTATATCCGATCAATTTCATCGACATGATCATGCATAATGCGCCGATCGCTCGCATTGAATCGTCGATGCGAGCGTACGAAACCGGCGTGGATGCGCATAATTCCATGACGTTCTATTACGAGAACGGTGTGATGGCGACCGCGCAAAGTTCGATTCTGTGCCATAGCGACCGCACGGGATCCGTGTGGGGAACCGATGGTTATATGGTGTGCCAGAACATTAATAATGTTGAGGCGATTGACGTGTATGACGGCAATCATACGGTTGTTGCACATTACGATGTTCCCGCCCAGCTCACCGGCTACGAATACGAGGTGGCGGCCGCCGCACAGGCCGTAATCGACGGTCGCACCGAATGCGAGGAAATGCCCCACGCAGACACCCTGCGCATCATGGAACTCATGGACTCCCTGCGCCGCGACTGGAACCTCACCTACCCCTTCGAACGTTAAGCTCCAATATTAGTTTCAGCGTCGGCGAATTGCGATTCCGTTCACACAGCCGACGCTGAAGCATTCATTGGCAGCACATATAATTTCTCCTTGCACTGGTTGAGGAGGAACATTATGGGATTGCTGAGCAAGTTCATGAACGCGCTTATTGGAGAACCGCCCGTCTCCAAAACGGCGACTCAGCCCGGGCCCAAGCTTGCGCGGCAAAACGTTCCCAATCCCACGCAACAGCAGACGACGCAACGCAAGTCCACTGTACAATCACGTCAAACGCAACAGCTTACGCAACCATCCCAATCATCACAGTTGGCGCGATCGTCATACCGCGCGCAAACACAAACCACAGCTCGCAATACTTCTGTCACAACGAATCGTTCGCGAGCGCAATCTCATGCCAATTCACAACCGGCTCAGAAGCTTATGCCGCAACCGTTGCTTCCCGCCGATCAGATTGCGCGGGCGCGGAATATCATCGGCAAAATCGAAAAGCATGATTTGAACGACGAGCAGATCAGCGCCATCGCCGGAGCTGGTCACAATACGCTGGTGCTTGCAGGTGCGGGAACCGGCAAAACCACTACTATCGTCGGCTATATCGCATGGTTGCTGAACACAGGAACCGCCACTCCCGAAGAGATTCTGGTGCTGTCGTTCACCAAAGCTTCCGCCGACGAAATGTCGAGCCGCATCACGCAAAGCACCGGCAAAGTCATTCGCGCATGCACCTTCCATAGTCTCGGACTGGAAATCTGCCGTTCCTCCACCATTGCCAATCGTCCAATTATTGACGGGCACACGTCAAACAATGTGGTGCGTAACGCATTTGAATACCTGCTTGAACACAATGTTTCCTATCGTCTTCTGGCATTTAAACTTATGTCGCAACAGTTGCTCGATAAATATTCCACAGCTGCACGACTTGAGAATTTCCAGCTTCCAACAGACGATTATGCATTCAATCAATATCGTCAGAATCTTATCGATACCACACAAACCATTATCCAGCATATGCGGTCAAACAATATTGACACTGCTGGAATGCAAGCTCTTAACGAACGTTATGGCGGTAAAAACATCGGTCGTAATCGTGAGATGCTGCAGCTTATAGAACCGCTTTATCACGCCTATATACAGAATTTTGCAACCAATAATGGTATTGATTTTCCGGGAATGATCGTTGATGCCATCAGTTGCGTCAATAATGGCTCGTACCGTCATCCATATAAATATGTGCTGATTGACGAATATCAGGACATGTCACGACCGCGTTATGAGCTAATCCGTGCGCTTCGCTTGCAACATGATTTCTCACTATTCTGCGTTGGCGACGATTGGCAGTCGATTTATCGTTTTGCAGGCAGCGACCTTCATCTCATTCTCGATTTCGACCGAATTTGGCACGCCTGGGGTCCGACCCGCATGTTCCAGATCACCACCACACGGCGCTTCCGTCAAAGCCTTATCGATGCAAGCGGAGCATTCGTGATGCGCGATACCAATCTGTATGTCAAACATCTCAATAATCCCAGCGATAAGAAGGATTATTCGTTGAAAGCACTTGGCGGGCATACTGAGGAAGAACGATTCAATGTGATCGTCGAGCAATTGCGCAAACTACCGAAAACCGCGTCCGTACTGTTGCTTGGCCGGTATCGCAGCGATATCAATCTCATGATTCGTTGCGATCAAAGCGGTCTGTTCTCCATCGACCAAAGCACTGGAAATATTCGTTTTCTCGAAAAACCGGATATGGATATTCGTTTCATGACCGCTCATGCTTCCAAAGGATTGCAACGCGACTTCGTATTTCTGCTCTGCTGTTCCGGCGGATTGAAAGGCTTTCCAAGCACGATTCCCGAAGAGCCGCTGCTTGGTCTGCTACTGCCGGAAGTGGAACGATGCCCGCATGCGGAGGAACGGCGACTGTTTTACGTGGCGATGACCCGATGCAAGAAGAAACTGTTCTTCATCGTGGATCAGACCCGCCCGTCGCGATTCATGTATGAACTGCATAGCAAGATCTGCCCGAACATTTTCCGAGGAGTCAAACTTCCTCCGCAATGCCCGAATTGCGGCGAAGCCCTAAGCTTGCGGCACAATCGCAACGATCCGAACCGCTCATTCTACGGGTGCACCGGCTTCCCAAACTGCCGCTACACCCAACAAGCAAAATAAGCGTGGCATACGTGATGTGAAAGTTTTTTGCTTCCAAAGATCATTTCCAGCTCTTCGTCAATGTCTGCATGCCCTATACTGCTATTTTGTTTCAATCTTTTGGGCCTGGCGCGATCGCCCCCGTTGTATCCTGGATCTGATTTTCCGACAAGAGAGGAAGCCACGATGCCACGTAAGATCATCAATGTTGTGGGCGCGGCCATTATCAAAGATGGCGAAGTATTGTGCGCACGCCGTGGCGAAGGCAAGTCGCTGGCTGGATATTGGGAGTTTCCTGGAGGCAAAATCGAACTTCACGAAAGCGCGCGTCAGGCATTGCACCGTGAAATCGAAGAAGAACTGCTCTGCGAAATTGAAATCGGCAGCGAAGTGTGCACCGCTTCATATGATTACGACTTCGGCACCGTCGTACTCACAACATTCATATGCCACTTGCTGAACGGCACTCCCCGACTGACCGAACATCAGGAAATCCGCTGGCTGAACCCACAAAACATACCGAATTTGGAGTGGGCACCCGCCGACCGCGATGCCGTTCAACGCATTTCCATCATGGACTTGAAGAAAAACGATTTTTCATCAAACAACCAATCGACAGCCTTGTGAAAAAGCATGTCACGGCACATTGTAAGCGGAAAGCACGCGGATTTTACAAAAACAAGGAAGTGATTTGTATGGCTGATTCGTCTCTGGTCGAAGCCGTCATGTCGGGTTTTGTTAAGAAAAACGATAACGCGAATTCCGAATATGAGCCGACTTTGATTGCCAATCATGACGGACGAACCATGGAAAAGGCACTCAAAGAAGAGTTGGAACGCAGCCAGGATTTCGATATGTCGGTCGCGTTCGTCAGCCAAGGTGCGGTGCAGACACTGAAGCAGCATTTTCTTGATTTTGCAGATAATAACAATCATGATTCCGGACGCATTATCACGTCGACGTTCAACTATTTTAATTCTCCGAAAGCATTCAAGGAACTCCTGAAATTGCAGCAGGATACCGGCATTCAAATACAGGTCTGGCAGCCAGGCCAGCAGACAACAATCCAAGATGAAATCATAGAAGAAACAGGTACAGAAGTAAGTGGAACGACAGCGGACTATCCTTACCATCCGAAAGGTTATGTTTTCCGCCATTCCGCAGGCAACGAACCGCTGTATGCCACGTATATCGGCAGTTCAAATCTCACCATCAATGCATTGAATTCCAATCGCGAGTGGAATCTTAAGGTCGCCACCGCAGATGATAGCGGTCTTGCGGAGCAACTTGCAGCGGAAATCGATTCGCAAATCAGCGAATCCAAGCCGCTTACTGACGCGTGGCTCGCCTTGTATGAGGAGGATTTCAAGAAATACGCGCCTCCCCGCCAGCCGAATCGTAGGCACCGCAACGATTCCGACACAGCCATCACCCCGAACGCCATGCAGGCCGAGGCTTTGATGAATCTTGTGCAACTACGCAAACAGGGCGAAAGCCGTGCCATTATTATTTCGGCAACGGGCACCGGCAAAACGTATCTGTCCGCATTCGACGTGCGCCAGTATAAGCCGAATCGCATGCTGTACATCGCCCAGCAGGAGCAAATTCTCAAAAAAGCGCGGGAATCATATCAAAAAGTGCTTTGTTGCACCGATGATGAGCTTGGATTATTTTCCGGAACAAGTAAAGAGCACGATCGTAAATATGTGTTCGCCACCGTGCAGACCATGTCTCGGCCGGAAATTCTCACACAATTCAGCAAAGATGATTTCGATTATATTTTGATCGACGAAGTTCACCATGCCGCCGCTGATTCGTATAAGAGAATTATTGATTATTTCACACCTGATTTCATGCTTGGTATGACGGCAACGCCGGAACGTACTGATGGTGCGAATATTTTTGAATTATTTGGCAATAACGTCGCGTATGAGATTCGCTTGCAGCAGGCGCTTGAAGAGGATATGCTCTGCCCGTTCCACTATTACGGGGTTGGCGAATACATTAAGGAAGCGCCGGACGGCAAGTTTATGGGGCAGCAGGTTTCCGCTGATTCCATGACAGACAAGGATCGCTCTGAGTTTTCCCGTTGGCTCGAACAGCTCACCGACCCTAATCGTGTGCGCTATATCATCGACAAAATCCAGATTTACAGCGAAGCCGGAACCGATGTGCGCGGTTTGGTGTTCTGTTCTCGCCGTGATGAGGCGAAACGTCTGTCCGCCATGTTCAACGAGCAGGTGAATCAGCAGGCGGAACGACCGTATCGCACGAAAGCCATTACCGGCGAAAACTCGCAAGCTGAACGTGACGAAGCTGTCAAACAGCTGGAAAATGGCGAACTTGACTATATCTTCACCGTTGATTTATTCAATGAAGGTGTGGATATTCCTCATATCAACCAAATTGTTATGCTTCGTCAAACGCAGTCGAGCATTATTTTCACACAGCAGCTCGGCCGAGGTTTACGTAAGGCAAGCGGTAAAGATTCGGTTGTAGTGATTGATTTTATTGGCAATTACGCCAATAATTATTTGATTCCGATCGCATTGTATGGCAATACTGGCGATCGTGATGTGGCCCGTAAGAATCTTCAACGCGAGTCCATCGGCATTTCTTCGATCAGTTTCGATAAAATCGCCCGCGAGCGCGTGCTCGCGTCACTCGATACCGCTGATTTGTCGGATATGAAGCTGCTGAGCAAGCAGTATCAGCAGATGCGCTATGAGTTGGGTCGTATTCCGATGCTGATGGATTTCGCGCATCGCGATGCGTCTTTAGTGTTCACGTTGGCTTCGAAGAATAACGATTATCTGTCGTTCGTGGTCTCTCGTGAGAAGAGTCTGTCGCGCGGCAAGCATGCGTCGGCTTCGTATGTGGAGCAGCTTGAACCGGTGTCAAACGCGCAGTCTGGTGTGCTGAAAATGTTGACTGCGACTCAGTTGCGTGGTTTGCGCCCGCATGAGTCGCTGATTCTTGCGGTGTTGTGCGATTTGGATTGGCGTCGCATCAATCCGGATTGTTCCGACGATGATGCGTCACTGTTTGAACGTTTTTCCACACAGCACAGCTTGAGTTTGTTTGATTTGCAAACATTATTGTCTACGCTGTTTCCGTATGTCGATAATAATATTCAGCAGTGCGGTTCTGCTTTTTCCACATTGAATTATTCGTATTTCACAAGTGCGAATCGCACTCGTTTCGGCAATACTTCTTTGGTTTGTATGTGCGACAATGAATCGTATGCATTGACCCAGGAATGCGAGTCAATGCTGCATCACGCAACATTCCGAACGTTCTTTACAGATACCATCGAAGCCAGCTTGTTCAATGCGCTTGCACTGTCAAGGGAAGCTCGCAAGCGTCGCATCATGCCTGATCATGGGTTCATATATGGCGAGAAATATAGTCTTGCCGATGTCATGCGATTGTGCGCGTGGAAGGATGAGCAGATTCCGCAGAATGTGGGCGGATATAAGCTTGACACCGACACGAATTCTTTGCCGATCTTCATTAAATATGAGGCAAGCCAGTATGGCGATCGTTTCTTGAATCCTGGAGAAATTGAATGGTTCAGCAAAAACAATCGTTCTTTGCAATCTCCGGAATTCAAATGGCTGCTTGATGGAACCGAGCATACGTCGGAATGGAAGAATCGTCATTTTGTTCCCATTTTTATTCGACGTAAGGCCGAGGAAAAGGAGAAATCCTACTATTATGTCGGTTCGGCAGTAGCTGTCGACGATGCGCATGAGTCAGTGAATATCGCAGATGACGGAACCCAATCAAAGGTCGTGATTTCCACACTGAAACTCGCGAAACCGGTTGACCCCGAACTCTACCGTCACCTCACCGGCAACCCAGCATTCTAGTTCCAGAAAATTGCTGACGTGGCGGAAAGTCATTGTTGAACCGACGGCCGCCACGCCTCAGACATGGAAAATGTCACCTCATCTGCAAAAAGTGACACAGTGCATCGTCGATGATCGCCCAAGCCTTTTCAAACCACCTTTTCACACGTGCAATCCACCCTACAATCATATGCAGATGTTCGTTTGAACAGAAAAGTAACATGTTTTTGCAGAACAAAAAGAACACGCTCAATGTTACTTTTTACAATGTCATTTTCAAGACTTGCAATCATTGCAACATCAACGATTCTCAGCATCATCAATTGCAAAAACAGTATTTTCCGCGGTATCACAGCTAAAAAAGCGTGCTATCGTTAGTCACGGATACAGCAAGCATCCATCAACAACATGAACCAGACTTCAAGAAATGATGTTCGTTTGCTTATCTAAACGAACATTAAAACGAACACTACTAATGTTCATGACATTATGCGAACATATCGCAGGAAAGGAATTCATCATGGCAGATGAAAAGACCGTCATCAACGTGGATCTGAACATGTTCGGCCAGGACGCGGACGCCAAGACCGCCGCAGCCAACGAGGTTGCCAAGAGCCTCGGCATCAGCGACGAAGCCCTCGCTCAGGTGGAGGAATTCAAGGCAGCCCTCACCGCGCATAACGCTTGGGACCTGCCGTTCATGGGCTACGTGAACGAAGACGGTTACGGCTACGCCTATGTGCCGGACGCAGCCATCACCATGAACCCGTATTGGGATGCGCACAAGGAATTCATGAACCTGCCGGAAGACGTGCAGACCGCTTTCGCCATCCGTATGCTGTTCACCCACCGCCCTGTCGACCGCTACGGTGCCGACATGTTCCTGCACTACCACCGCGGCTTCCAGGTCAACTTCGTCGGCAGCGGCGCCAACAAGTACTGACCGCCCCAGAGGACGTTGTATGAGCGCCCCATAGGACATATAACGATTCCCATACCGCCGCGGCGGTACTCTCCAGAAAAAGAAAGGCGCTTGGCTCGAGCCAGAAAAACCAGCTCAAGTCAAGCGCCTTTCGTATGCGCTGAAACGAAACTACCGCGCGTCTCTACAAATCGCCCATATCAGGCGCATCGAATCCCATGCCAGGTCCTTCCGGCCCCGGACCGCCCGGACCTCCGAGGAATTCGCGCGCTGACATGCCATTTTCCTTACGGGATGAGTCCACGGCCTCCTGCATCACCCGGCGAACCTCAAAACCATGCACCACGTTCTTCAGTACCACAACACCGTTGCCGGAAGACTGGTCGCGCGTATCAAGTACCAGCGTACTCAAACCGAACAGGCGCTGCAGGAACGTGCGCTCCACACTAATATCCACGATGCGGAATAGTTTGATGAGATTGAATTTCTCGTTAAGGATGCCGGTTTTGATGCTCATTTCCTGATCAGTGAGCATGTACACGGTGAACGTGAACGGCGTACGACACCAATTACGCTTGCGCTGACGCCACAGAACATTACCGCTTGCAACCTTCATATCATTCCCTTTTCCTTCGATGGAAAGCCGCCCTGTTGCGGCAACACTGCCATTCTACCGGGCGCCGCCGTACGGCCATGCCGCTCATTCCAAATCATGTTTCACACAGTATTTCGGCATAATCTTTTCGCTCAATCAAAAAGAAATGCAACAGCATTCAAGCGACTATTCAAAATCATCGGCTTTTCGCCGTGAAAAGAGCAAAAAAACATGCGCGACAACGGCAGCATGATATAGGCTGAATAAGGATATGTCTTGTTCCACGAAGCACCCGTCGTCAACGCGGCACATGCAATCCATGTTTTTAAAGGAAAGGCATGCAATGAGCAACGAACACGGTAGGATCAACCGTCTGCAGGAAGTCGAGGATCTCACCGAGTACATCAACAATGGATGGCTGCATTCCGGCGAATCCGACGGCCCGACGTTCCTATGGAACGACATGATCCGCGAGGCCAGTCAGGAAGATGCCGAAAACCGCAATAATGTGCCCGTAGCACAGCTTTCCGACGCGGACATGGCAATCAGTATGCCCATGCAATGGTATTTCGATTCCATCGCCGCCATGGTGCCCACAGCCGAACGCACCGATACCGGCGTGGAGATTCCAAGAATCGACATGCCAACGTTCCATCTTGATTCGCAGGCGCTTTCCGGCGTGGACGCGGTGGTCGGCAATGCCATCGTAAGCACACGTTGGCTGGATGCTGTCGGCAATCTCGCCAAGGCAGTGGAAATGACCGCGCGATTCGTTGGCAACGTCGCAGATCGAGACAATGAGGGCTTCGACTATTTGAAAGACCTGATTCAGACCGTGCGCGTGTACATGGACGCCGTGGCCTGCAATGCCGATCCCATGACCGGCGAACAGGCGCTGAATATCATCACGCAAGTGGCCTGCAATGAGGATTTTCGTCTTAACGCCATGCAAATGGTTGAACTGCTTTCGTGCGGCCTGTCGTTCGCGCAATGGGACGATACGCGCATGTTCGCTTACGATGCGTTGAATAAGGGCTTTGCCACGATGAGTGATTTCGCCACGTCTGCTTCGAGGTTGTCAAACTCGGCAGATGATTCCGACAGCCGCGACATGCAAACTGATTCGCAGTCTGTTGCGCAAGTGAAAACCGATTTGGGTTTGTTTGAAGACGCTGATTCCTTATCCGCAGAAGATTTGAATAATCTCGCGATGCTTGATCCTGCTTTGCTTTCAGAAAAGGAGATTGCGCAGGCCGCGCAGAATCAGTTCGATCATGCCGTACAGTTTTTGCGACATGACTTGCTGCGGATTAGTGGTGACATTGATGAGGCTGATCGTTTCCTGCGTGACAATCATACTTCCGAACCGCTCGCCGATGCGTATGCGGCACGTCTGATTGCTGCCGAACGTTGGCAGGATCTGCTCAATTTTGTCGATCTGGTGTTGCGGGACAAACCTAATCAGGTCACGATGATGTTCCCCGAAGAAGTGGTGCCCTACGAGTGGGAGACGATTCGTGAGGCCGCTTTGGAAGCGCTGGGACGCAGCGACGAACTGGTTGCCATGTATCAGGAACGCTTGGATGATACGTATGATCCCAATACCGCACTCAATCATCTGAAACTTCAGGCATGGCAAGACTAAGAGCTAAGAGCCAACAAGGCTGAGGGGCAAGGCAAAGAAACTCACCTCAGCCCTCAGCCATACGCATCCTACGTTCAGCCGATATGCCGGTTCATCATGTTGTATTCCGGCTGGACAACGGTCAACGGCTGCAATCCCCGTTCGGATGATGTGCTGAGCGCGTTCCAAACGTGCCGCGCTCCATTCCTCGCTCACACTGTAGGCAAAAACGTATCGCATCAACAGGCGTGCGATTGTACTCCACGGCGACCGGACACAATCGCGCACCTGCTTTTTCATATTGTCTCCAATATTGCCTCCATGTTGCGTATTTCATATCGGAGTCAGTAGTGCGAGATACGCAGCGTGGCCAACTGGAACGGGGCGAGATGAATATGGGCGCCTTGGGCAAGCATCGGTTCGCGGGATTCGAGACAAATCGGCAAATCCTCGGGCAATCCGTCGCCTTCCATAACATCGGTTTCTCTTATCAGGCCGCTACCAATCGCTTCCGTCAGATGCAGCATGGCTTCGGCATGGCCTCCCGCGGCCTCATACAGTCGTATTACAAGATCTCCCGAACCATCATCAGCCAATTTCACCCAATCGATGATTGGCATGCCAGACACGGTTTCCAAAGATACTAAAGGATCAAATACAGGAACATTGCCAATTATCGGCGCATTAAGCTCCGCTGCTGCGTGAAGGGTACGGGCCAGACTCGCGTCAAGTATGACGGACCATTGAAAATCATGCGGTCCGATATCCTCTTTTGGATCCGGAAACACCGGTGAGGATAGTAACGACAGTCGGAACATCGTACCGTTCACACGACCGGTAGATCCATTCGTGGCGATGGACGTCACATCGGAACCATATATGGAACCGTTGGCAATCGCTACGGAATAGCCCGGCTCGTTGAAACGTACAAAACGACGCGTGCAACTTTCGTATTTCGCTTCGTCGGAAGGAGTGTTGCGATGTATCGGCCGCTCAATCAGACCATATTGGCAATCGTACTGCGCGATGGGCGCAACAACAGACAACGGAAAACCGACTTTGAGGAAACGCTCCCGCTCGTGCCAGTCGACGTGAGCGGCAAAATCAAGCTGTTTGGCTTCACTACGCAACGTTATCGTAGTGTCGATACGGCTCTGACCAAATTTGGTGCGCACAACCACATAGGCCTCGTCATCCCCCGTTTCCGCGGAAATGATGCAGCCACTCGCCAAGGTTTCATAACGAAGAAACGCATCGCGCTCAATCTCCCAAGCATCCCAAACGGACGGCTCGTCTTTCAGCAATTCGTAAGAGCCAAGCCTCATGCCATCGGGGACGAGCTCACGGCCAGCCTGAACATCCTTCAAAGATGAAACGGTACCGTCAGGCTCGATGACGGTCTCGACAAGACCATTGGACAGGATGACACCTCCTGTAGCGGTATGGGTCAACGAAACTTGCATACCAGCCACAGGTTCGGCGGGAACCGCCCTCCATGCGTTGCCATCGACCCGATATTCTGTGATTCGCGCACGTTCCAACACAGGAGCGTCCGGTCTGGCGCAACGCAGTACCGCACATGCCGAATCAGCAATCATTTCAAGTCGTTTGATATCACGCGCATAATCCGCAACCGAACAACATAAGGGCGCAATCGGAAAGATCCTTATCACGGAAATTGTGTTCCGTATACATAAGTTCTTCCGCAGTTACACAAGCCGAATAAGTATCGGAAGGCGGAAAATGCGTAAGGATACGCGTGCCGTCGATGCCCTCCCATTGGAAGGAATGGTGTGGAAACTCAGTGGTATCGTTCCATGAAATTTTCTGCGTAAGAAACCAGTCGTATCCGGCCCTTCTCGCGATCTGAGGCCATGCACCCGTATAACCGAAACTATCTGGCAACCAGATACCATGTGGTTCAACTCCCAGATGTTCACGGAAATATCGTTTGCCATAGGCAATCTGGCGAATCAATGATTCTCCGGCTGGGAGATTGCCATCAGACTCAACCCACATGCCGCCCACGGGAATGAACCGTCCCTGTTTAATACGTTGCAGCATGCGGACGAATAGGTCCGGATGGTCCTGTTCAAGCCAGGCGTACTGTTGCGCCGAACTCATCGCGTATGTGAAATCAGGATACTTATCCATCAATGCGAGCACATTCGATACGGTGCGTGCCACTTTGCTTATGTGTGATAAAGAAGCAATAGAAGTGCAAAAAATTTTGCCGTTCCTATCCGACACTTGGCCATTGTGTCGGATAGGTCGGGCGGTTATTCGGGCAAGTCAATCTTGCCGACAAAGCTGTATTAAATCTTCCTTACTATATTCCATTGTTACCCTCCATAACTTCTGATTGCTGCCGTCTTGACGATTATGTATCTTTACATTACCTTCTGAAACATATGGCGCACC